>k87-2628110_pt1 | contig 27161 bp, 30 predicted proteins | sample MGYA00084033_6733616 | MGnify analysis MGYA00084033
AGCTTAGCCGCCGGATGGGAGCTGTTGGCCAGCATACTGTCGGTGATCTTCTCGAGATTCTGAATGGCAGGATACATAAGGTTACCCTGCTTTCTAGCATTAGCCGACAGCCAGGTTCTCATGCTGTAGAGGTCAACTGTGCTGATGCGGTCGGGCCACTGATCGAGAGTCTTCAGAACATCCTTCATATTCTTGGGCAGATTAGCAGCGGCACCGCCCATCTGCTGCTGAGCAACTATCTTAATCCGCTTTGACTCTGCTTTCATAGCCGCTGTGTCGAGGATAGGACCAGCTTCCTGGCCCACCCGCATAGCATGATTATGTCGAGCCTGAAGCTTCAGGGCCATAGTCTCAAAGCGTCGAGTACCTTCTTCGAGAGCCGCAGCACTGACCTCATGAATGCCCTGGCCTCCAGGAGCTATCTTCCCAAACATATCATTGTGAGCGGCGACGAGAGCCTTCGCCTGCTTATTGGCTGCATCTCTGGCTTTGTTGCCTAGGAAGGGCATGCGACTCAGAACGTTTACGGCACCACCACCGAGACCAGTAGTGCCGGTCAGATTAGCAACACCTATGTCAACTCCGATACTCCGAGCCTCCTTGAGAAACTCAGCTGAGTTGGGAGGCAGCTTCATGAAGCGGTTGAACAGTCGCATAGGATGCCTAGCATTCTGCCAGACGAGCGGAAGAGCCTGCCCCACAACCGAGGCGATAGCGGTATCCTTAGCGGACTCAGTCATATCCTGCATCATGCGTTGAGCAATGGCGGGCTTGGCCTCCTGAGGAGCATTGGAGGTATAGACTGTATCTAGCCAATTAGCGGCGACCTGACCTGCATAGTCTCCCATAAACATGCCAGCGGCACCGCCGATAGGGTTGCCAGCGGTAGCCGCTAAGCCACCAGCCATACCAGCAGTGCCGCCGACATTCCTGAGGATCGCTCGGCGATTAGCGGGAGTTCCCGCTGATGCAGCCAGGGAGGCCGCTCTGTTGAAGATGTCAGCCCCCTCAGCTCCTCCTGGGGTCATAGTTTCAGTCGGAGCCAAGCCCTGCTGTTCAAAGCCAGTTGGGTCGCCTTGAACAGGGGGAACCTGAGGTAGCACGCCAGGTTGGGGCTGTAGGGTCTGAGCACCGGGGCCACGCTGTAGGGCCTGCGGCCCCATGGTGCCACGCATCTGCTCAATGAGACGTCGCCAGTCTTCTGGCGTCGAGGCAATGTTATCGAACTGCGAAAGAGGTTGTTCGTCTGGAGTGACCTCGAGTGGAGGAAGAGGTATCGCCCCAGGAGCCGCTTCGGCTCTATCGATAGGATATCCACCCATTAGTCTTGAGCCTGTTCTTGACCTCTCGGGTCAATCTTAGGAAAGCCTGGAGCCACGTAGAGGGTATGTTCCGGAGTAGGAGCGGACTTCACTTTGCCCTTCTGCCACACTATATAAGACCAACCATCACCTTCAGCTTCGTTCAGGTAGCGTATGCTGTCATAACCGTGCTTGTCAAGCCAGTTTCGCACAGCATCATAGGCATCATTGTAATTCGCCTTGCTATAATCCTTCATCATATCCTCAACCTGGGCTTGCATCTTGCGAGCTGATCTCAGTTCAAAAGCCTTCATGGGACCAGGAGTCTTATGCATAACCTGATTTTCTATTTGAGTAGTTATCGTCTCAGCCATGACAGCAGGATTCCAGCCGCCAAGATCTGGCATCGTAAAGGGCTTCTTGACATTGAGGTAAGCTGGCATCACCTTGGCACCCTCAGCTCCCTGTCCAAGGCCGCGATAGGAAGCCTGCTCAGCAGTCCCGAAGTGCCAGCCAATATCAGCAGATTTCGAGAGGTCCGCAAACTCCATCTCAGCACGGCCCTTGGCCGTGGCCTTAGGTTGAAACTTATGTCCAGTTCCATGAAAGGCGATAAGTGGTCCAGGATGTGGCACATCATAATCTGCTGGAATAGTGTCGATACGGGTTGCCTTTGGAAACTGCTTCTCAAGGGCACTCTTTGGTGCTGTCTTCATATCCTTCGGCCGCATATCAACGATCCAGGTAATGCCAGTCTTCTGATCGTGATATAGCAGCTTGCCCATGCCCTGCTTATGAGCTTCTATCAGAGCTCTAGCAACATCTGGAGAGTCATGGACTATGCTAGTCAACGCAGATCCAAAGTTAGTATCCTTAGTAACGCCCTTAGAGGTCGACCAAGTGGCAAGATCATACCATGCGTCCTTAGGCATATCCTGGTGAACGTATTTAGTTACCTCAGCAATGGCCTTATCACTCTCAGCCTTCTGAGCTGCTAGCTTAGCTATCTCTTCAGAGTTCATTCCAAGTGATTGACTCAGCTTCCCTGGAGATGCCTTCACCATGCTGGGATATTTCTGAGCCATAGCCTCATACTCAGAAACCATCTTATTAGCATTGGCTTTCGTGGCTACGCTTACGCCGGTGCCGGTCAGGCTGCCGTCCGGATTCTTGCTGAATATATGAAAGAACCCATCTGCACCTTCCTTAATCTCAAAGTTAGATGGAGCCGTAGTAACATAGGGGCCGACTCCCTTCTTCCCCATAATCTTCCCTGTGACACCTTCCGTTTTCTCTATAAGTTTAAGATGCTTCAGGGCCCCTTCATCTGTATTGAAGTGAACAGGTCTCCCTTGGTATTCTACGATCCATGATCCTAACTTATCAGTCGGATCATTAAACATCATAGGCGTGTTATAAGGTGTCTGCTGGGCAGGAGCTGGACCGACGTAGCCCTCAGAGCCGAGATCATCGAGGCTCCCAGCAGGCTTACCTCCTGCATCCTTGAAGGCCTGGCTCTCAAGAGCCGGCTTGCCGGCCTCCACCTCCTTGAGGTGGCTCTCGGCCCATTGCTTCCCCTGCGGACCAGGGCCGAAGTTCATAGTGCCAGTGGGGCCAGCTTGCTGGCCGGGGCCAGTCACCACCCAGTCGCCAGATGCATTCTCATAGGCATGAAAGGCCCCTTTTTCTAGTTTCGACGAAGTCGAAGCTGGCTTCGTGATGTCGATCTCCATCAGGCCTTGTTCATTTATCTTAACACCTTTAGGAGTCTCAGAGGCCGCCTGCGGCGTCCCTCGAGGAACTCGAGATGCCTCTTTGATCGCGATCCCACCAGGAAGCATGTTCGTAGCTATGTCGAATGCATACTTGAGAACCTCAGGGTCCGAAGGCTCATAGCCCTGACGCAGAAGGTTCAAGGCCTTATTCCAGGAGTCTCCAGTCCTCTTGACGCCCTCTATGATGTGGCCAGGAAGATTCAGAAGCTTCGAGGGATCGATTGCCAGCTGTCCAGTGGATTCTCCAACCTTCTTGAGAGCCGCCAGAGTATCTACAACTGAGGCCAGGGTGTGGCCGAATGTTGACTTAGGAAGAGGCTTCCCGCCAGCTGCCTCGTCGAAGAGCACTTCGCCGCTGGGCGAAACAAGCTGATTCTTGTCGTTCCAGCTAGGAGCACCTTCCCCTGCAAACTTGCTCTCGTTGGAGAAGCTCTTGTGATAGGGCGTCTTATAGTAATCGCCATAGTGAAGCTGACCATTTACATCTCCAGTAACGGCATGAGGGTCGCCTTCCTGGACGCCCTTCCAGAAGCCTCGCATGTCGTAATCTGCCCGATCCGAAGGATCGAAGGGGACGTTATTCTTCTTAACCCAGTCCTGAAACTGAGCTTCTTGCTCTGGATCAAGCTGAGTTAAATAGCCGCCTTCAGGGGGCGGCATGGCATAAGAAGGAAGTGGAGGTAGGTAGTCCTCCGAATATACGCTATAGCCGCCCATCAGTCGCCACCATCTCCGCCACTGTCTCCACCCCCACTCTCCCCACCGCTGTCCCCGCCGCTTTCGCTGGGGGAGCTGTCGCTGGCACTGTCGCTGACGCTATCGCTAGAGCTGTCGCCCTCGCCAGGGGCAGCATCCCCTTCTGATCCACTAATATCAGCAACAGCATCGTTAGTGCCTATGCCAACAGATGCAGCTGGGTTGCCTCCCATATCACCAGATATATCTGCAGACTCAGCTTCAGGCCCTAAACCCAGAGTATCAGCTAAAGTCGCCGCCTGTGCTGCTGCGACCCCAGCGGGTCCACCGCCGAAGGCTGCATTAGTGGGATCAGCGAAGCCCATCTGCACGCCAAAGTCAACTGCAAATTGATTAGATTCCTGCTCGGTAGCGAAGGCCTGACCTGGACCAATTCCTGCAGCCCCCAGTCCAAATCCAGCAGCTGCTCCCGCTGTCGCGGCTGAGGTAGGTCCTCCGCTACCAGGTCCTGATACTGCTGATACTGCCACACCACCAGTAGGGTCTGGCCCTGCGGCAGCCGGAGCGGCTCCGGCCACAGCTGGACTTCCAGTTGGACCTGTGGGAGACCCCGTGGGTCCAGCGGGTGCCGCCGCCTGGCCTGCAAGACCTGGAGCTACAGCACCTTGGGCGTTGCTGCCGCCTGCGTTGAGGGTATCTTGTATATACCCCGACATAAGGGGAGGCAGATCGTTGAGGAGATGCATGTTGGCGGCAGTTTCTTCCTGCCCCAACTGAGTAAAGTGGTCGTTCTCCAGGCTGGAGAGTGCACCGCTGAATGCTCCACCACCAGCACCCAGATGCTGATCAGCCATGCCAGCGAGGTCCTGTGGAGATATATATCCCAGGGACTGGTCTAGGATATTGTTGGCAGCAGTGACAATCGGATGGTCGTCTGGCACTACATTTGCCAGCGTTGCAAAGGCAGCCGTCAGCTGCTGTGCGGGGTCAACAGGATCTGGCATCGGCTACTTCTGCTGACGCTGGAACTGCCTTGCATCAACCGGCTGAGGAGGACGCCGCTGTGGAGCGGGAGCTATTCGAAAGGCCGAGGTGTCTTGCTCAGGAGCCGAGACGCCACCAGGACTTATAGCGGAACCCTTCGCTCCGGCAGCGATGCTAGCTCCCAGATGCTGAAAGGCCTTTATGATGTCTTGCTGCCTCTGATGGGCCGCCGCACGCTCTTCTTTCTTAACAGATAGCTCATAACGGCGATCCGACTCGAGCTGAGCCCTTTGGGCTGCTTCATGCTTCTGTTGCTCCAGACGGACGGCACGGGCAGCTGTTTCCTGAGCTCGTTCCTCGCCGGTGATCTTCGAGGCGGTCTCCTGACGAAGGCGAGTGGCCTCCGTGACGGCACGCTCACGGCGAGCACCTTCCTCCTCAGCGATGGTAGGAGATGCTAACGGTAGCTGACTATTCGGCCGCTGGACAGGCGGCTGTCCAGCCTGCTGAGCCTCAGCCTCCTTTGCCCTGAATTCCATTTCCTGAAGAATCTGCCCCTTATATCGATCAGGGATAACCGCCTTATTTCCCGCCTCCGTCGAGTAGCGGACCATATTCTGAATATCTTCGTCAGTCGCATTGCGGAGATTAGGATAGTAGTTTCGAGAACCCAGCTGAGCACCTATACGAGTGGCTCCCTCGTCGAGGGATCGTTGGGCGACATCCTTTAGAACGCCCTCGAACTGAGCCACCGAGGCCGACTTGCCAAGGGTCGTCAGCTGCTGAGCAATGATGCTGTTGGTTAGGCGATTTCCAGGGATACCTCGTGATATAGCCATATCATAGGCCATCTGAAGGGTCATGCTCTGGATTCTAGCGGAGTCCACAGCCGTCTGTTCGAAGCCAGAGTCCTTATATAGATTCGATATGGTCTCCGTGGTGTTCTTAAGAAGATTCTTCATACCAGGGACATTGAGATCGAACTTGTCCGCTGTAGCTCCAAGGGAGCGAGCCGCTCCATTTAGCTGATCCACAACCTCATCGACGGTTCTGATGGTTGAGCCGACGATACCAAGGGTCTCAGGCTTCCCACGAAAGAGATCATGAAGCTGAATAGCGGAATTTATCGCTGTTAGGGAATTAGCATTCTGCTCCTGAAGCTTCGTGACGAGTTCCCGCTGCTTAGCAGGGTCCATCAGGATGCCAGGGAACAGCTTGATAACGTCGTCGTTTCGGGCCTTCTGCGTTGGATCAAGGCCGAGCTCGTTGAGGAGAGCTGGCTCAGTAGGAAGGTCTCGCGGAGCCGTCTCTCCGATGGTGGGGAGTCTTCTGACGTTGCCTTGTCTTTTCTCCTCCTCTGTTGGTTGCAGGATATCGGCTTGAGACCTGGCCGGCGGCTGATCACCGGCTCCAGTCAACTGACCGGTGCCCTCCTGGCCCGTCAGGGATGGATCGGGTCTAGGGGCTGTTTGAGAGGCCTTTGTGATAAGGTCGGAGACGGGAATCTGACCTTGGAAAACAGCTCGCACCTGGGCTTTGATCTTTCCAGGTTCAGCGTTAGGAATGTCAGATCCAAAGGTCATCCTCATATGCTCGAGGGACTGAGGATCAAGGCCACTCATCATCTTGATCAGGCTGTTAGAATAGTCCCCCTTCGGGTCCACTCCAACCTGACTAGATATACCCTTCAGGAGAAATTCCCGCACCGGCTTAGGGATCTGAGGGCTAGTGGCCTGCAGAAGACGCTTGGAGATATCGAGGTCCTCCCCCCGAACCTCAATCCCCTGCTGAGCCTTCTGCAGGTTCTCTGCATACGCCTTGTGCTCCTGAAGCGAAGCTTCTTGTTGGCGACGCAAAAGCTCTTCGGCAGGGTCGACATAAGTGTCGCTCCCGCCGGTATAGTCCTCAACTGGAAGGGAAAAGCCGCCCATCTAGCGCTTCCTCGACCTTGGGGCAATAGCCCGCTTGTCTTCTTCATCCACTTCATCCACAGCCGCCTCATCCGCTGCTGGCGGTTCGATAGGATCTGGCTGAATCAGGATGGGGGCACCTGGTAGGCCAAAGTCCCCAGATTCTCTTGTTGGTCTTCCAGCATAGGCAAAGGCGACCACTATGCTTCTATCTACAGTAGCATAGAAAGCTGCCACAGTAGCTCCATCTGGAATCATCAGCTCAGAGTAACCAAAGTGAATAGGGGTATCGCTGTCATCTGCAACAAGGCCTTTATCCCCGAAGGCTACATAGAGGGGATCATTCTGGCCGTTGTTGAACATAATCTTACGACTTGTTCCAGCAGGAATATCGATAGAATTCCTACCATCCTTAGTAATCTCAACTGGGATATGCTGAACATAGACTGGATCTGGCACTTTTTCCTCCTAGGGGGCGAAGAGATCTGCATAACCGAACTGGACCAGAACAGATCTAGGTACAGTTGCAAGGAGCGCCATATGACTGGCGTTATCAGGAATGACTAGCTGAGCAGTCCCGAAGTCAAACCTTGGGCTAGCAGTCGTTGCTACGACGAGGCTGAGACCAAATGCTACGTAGGTAGGAGTCTGCTGTCCACTATTGATCCTCACAACCCGGCCGACTCCGGCCGGGACAGGAACGACAACGGATACAGAACTCAGCACTACTGTAACAGGATCGTTGTAGATTGCTCTAAGATCAGCCATCGTGAAGCCTCTCGTAATCGACCGTCAGATAGCCCCCACGCTCTCCGACTGCCCAGGGCATGATTGCCTCAACTTCTCGAGCCATCACTCCGATCAGACGCTCCCCAGTGTCCTTCCGAACGTAGGCATAAACCGGAAGTCCATTAGGGAGCGTACTGATCTGGACAGCTTCCCCCTTAAGATCCTCATCGGAGAAGTAGGCAGCTCCTATGGCTCCAGCAGCACCGATGCCAGCACCGAAGATGCTAGTACGAGCCTGCTGATTGGTAATGGCCGCCTGGGTCTCCAACGATCGCTGTTGGATGAAGGGTTGCTGAGCTCTTAGATAGTTGTTCGAGACCTGCCCAAAGGCTCCAGCGAACGTCAGGGGATCGCCGATAGCACTGGCTCGCAGTGTATCCTGTGAGCTCTGTTGAGAAAACTGATTCTGTTGCTCTCGAGTAATGCCCAGCTGTTCAGCCAGCGTAAGCTGGCCAGTGCGGGCACCTTCCCGAAGAATGTCTTCGCTCTCAGTGAAACGCTGAATAGCCTCCTGAGCAGGCGTTGAGGTCATCCCGCCAGGTCCAAACTGACGGGTCAGGCTCTCCATTAGCTGGCTTCTCTGAGCCGCTAGGTCACGCTCCAGGCCAGGATCAATCGGCAGTTCGCCCTTTAGGGCAGCGAGGCTTCTCTCGTTGAGAAGGCCCTGGATCTCCTTAGTTTGAGCCTCAAGAGGATCTGGTCTCTTGGAGATGGACGTAATAGTGCCACTATCATCGAGAACGACATCGAAGCCATTCTGCTCGGCAAGGAAGGGCAGAAGGATCTTATTCTGTGCTTCTTGATGGACAAGGATCTCCCGCTGGAGATCAATCATATCTTTCTGAGCCTTCTGGAGGTCGCGTTCCTCTTGAGAAGGCCCAGGTACGTGAACTCCACCACCGCCCATTAGAGTCTCCGAATGTAGAACTTCTTATTACCTTCGGTAGCATAGTGCTCAAGACCAGGGACATCATAGCGTTGGATAGCCACGTCCATGATGCTTCCTTCATCAACATGCATAATGAAGCTCTTGACGCCAAGGGCCCGCATAGCAGCTTCATACTGCTCGCAGAGTCGCATGGCGGTCTTCAATCGTCGATGTGAACTCTCCAGGACGAGCGGTCCCGCTATGAGAAGCTCGTCCTGAGAGTGCGTTCCGATCATGCCAACCAGAGCCGGAGGCTCCGTTTCAAATGCTAGTATCGTCGGGAATTCTAGGTTTACGGGTGGCGTGCCTTCCGCCTTCATAAGGTTTCGGGCGGCCACGTAGTGACCCGTCGATGCTGCTACCTGAAACGCAATTGACACGCTTTCTCCGCCTTCTCTTCCGCTTAGGTTTTAGGGGTCTTAGCCAGAAATGACCAAGCAACACCGCCGAGTGCAGCCGCGATCCCAGCGATCGTCTCTACATCCGTCGGTGAAAGCTTCCCCCGCGATACCAGATAACCTCCTATGAAAGTGATGAGATGTCGCACAACACCCAGCACTTGCTCTTGCTGAATATTCCCCATGTCTAGCCCCGTGGTTTACTACAAACGGAAGAAGCTTATCTCTTTCTCGTGATATTGGCAATGGGGCTTTTCCGGGGCCATGTACTAGAAGCTGTTCCATTTTGGAACACCGTTAAGCAACACGGCCGGTTTGAATCTGGAGCATTCTGCTCCCATCCTCCAGAGCCTCAAAGCCATGATACTCACCAACAGGCCATACAGCGACATTCCCGACAGTTAGAATCTTATCCTCGATCAGGGGATTGCCAAACAGACGAAAGGAGCCATTCAGCACAATAGTGATATGATTGTCTCCTACCTCATGAACGTGTCGCTGAATAGCGTCCCCAGCCTTAGCATAGATATAAGTCGTACCAATCAGCAGACCAGCTCTAAAAGGCTTACTCTGAGGAAGCTTAGATGACATCCACTCCATCCTTTGGGACTATCTCAGCTGCCTTCGCAACCCTTTCTCGATAGCCCGCCGATGCCCAGTCTGGAACAGGCTCCTGTGATGAGGGATATACCGTGGATATAAGCTTTCCATCGATGGGATGAACCTTGCACTTACCATATGCATCGTACTGGTCACCCTCCTCATGCAGTCGAAGACTACATCCTTCAGGAGGGCTCCACTCAGAAACGCCGTCCCACTCGACGCAGTTGATAGCTACGCCTTCAGAATCCAGGACGAAATAGCTTGCCATGAGCTAAGCTCCATCAACAACTATTACCGTACACCTGCCAGCTGCCCCATTGCCTGCAGTGGCATTCTGACTGCCAGCACCGCCGCCACTAGGTGCAACGCCATTATTGCCTGGGGAGCCACTAGCAGCAGCTGCACCGCCGGCACCAGCATCCACTGATGTTCCGTTGTTAAATACTACTGCATTGCTCTTACCACCACCTCCACCACCACCATAGACGCTGCTGGCACCATGCGAGGTAGATGTATTGGGAGGACAACTAGCGTCAGTCCAGAATCCACCACTTATACCACCATCGTAGGGGTTTATAGGATAATACTGACCTGGATTTCCGGTACCTCGTACCCACCAGAATGATGCAACTCCTCCTGCTGATAGATAATTAAGTGGGGTATCCCCTGTGACTCCCTGCCTTACAGCGGTGCCACCTCCTCCATGTAGTGTAGAACTACTAAAAGCTCCACCGCCCCCACCGAAGCCTGTAAGGAAGGCACCAAAGGTTGTATTCCCCCCTGCTGAACCATTGTTACTATTTGCAGGTCCACCAGCGCCACCAGCCCCTATTGTAACGGTTTCAGTAGCACCCAACGATGATAGCAGAATGGTACGCTCATTATAGCCTCCGCCGCCTCCACCACCTACTGTGCCGGCTGCAACTGAGCGTCCACCACCTCCACCACCGCCCCAACACTGAATGAGAGCGACGGCATTAGCTCCATAGCCGCTGGGCTTAGTCCAGGTTCCAGAGCTTGTAAAGGTCTGACGATTGGCCGGCTTGGCGAATGCACCAACACTGGCAGTTGTCAGGATAGCTGACTGAGATCCCTGTGCCGTCAGATCAACTGAAACACCTCGGAAGGCTCCGCCGTTCTCAAATATACGGAACAGGTTTCCGCTAACATCAGTGATGACGTTTCCGGCGAGAGTCGAGCCGCTTGGCGGCTTTAGGAATTCCTGCTCACCACCCTCAGAGCCTGCTCCATCTCCGAGAAGGACTTTGCCGAAGGTGACCGTACCGGTCGAGGGGAGACCTATGACGGTCCGAGCCTGACCAGCGGTCAGATCCTCAGGATCGCCGGTGCCTGAGGTGATGCGGCCCTTAACAGTATTCTGGGCCATATCGGCAAGCTTGGCATTCGTAATGCTATTGTCAGCAACTGAGGCTCCTGAAAGGCTCTCGAGATTAGTCGCCGGGGCAGAATACCACTGGGCCTTTCCAGTGATAGCCTTCATCTGAAAGCGGATTCTCTCCAGCTCACCAGCGAGGCTAACGGCAAGACTCTCAGACCCAACCGCTCCAGGGTTGGTGATGGTCTGCATCTGGATGACAGTATCACTGTAAGAACCCGTCATAGATGGGTTCTGGTTAGTGATATGATTAACGTGATCTGAGTTATAGATCGAGGCCGTTAGAACGGTCCCAGTAGCCCTCGTGGTATGAGTATAGAGGCCAATACTCACAAGATACCTCCCCCAACCTTAATCTGGATGATCCCTATAGGCTTCCCATTCCGATGAGGGAGCTGCAAATCATCCTCGTCCACCTCAGTCAGCCGCTGAAGATCATACTCGTCAAACTGTGTTCCAGTCAGACAGGCCCGACAGCCATTGGTGACGTGAGCTGAGCCGTCCTCGTAGGCGATCTTCATCTCGGTATATTCAGAGTTCCTAGCAAATTTCTCCACATGTCGCTCAACGAGGCGACCATCAGGAGTTTGGATCCTACTAAGAGGCCTCGTGACAATCTCTCCAATGATGGTGCCACAGATCTTACAATAGAGCCTCTCCAGGCCATTGGGGCCAAAGCGGGCAAAGTCGGCGACTGCTATATTGATCATTCCTGAACCCTCTCATCGCCAACCGAGAAATTCATATGGAACTCCGAGATGGTGACGTCCTCATTGAGGCCTGTGTTCTGTGCAGACAACCTGAACCGTCGGCCGGAGCCCTCCATTCGCTGCCTTCGGGATCGCGGACCCTCACCGCCGAGAATATCTGTGTCCAGAACGAAGCTTCCCAACGTACCTCCAGAGCCACCCATATCGTAGAATATAGTCTGCACATAAACATCATCCCAGAATATGTCGACTGTCAAGTCCCAATCGCCCTTTGGTTCATATGCAAGCTCAAGGAACTCTCCGTTCTTCTGTTTCGTCGCCAAGGAGGGGTCGACAAAGGCTAGATCTGTACTTGCCGTCTGGAACTGAATGGGATAGGCCACTCCGTTCTTGTTGCGGGCATCCTGATCCAGATACCAGACAAAGCCCTGGTCATCTCCGATCATAGGCTTAGGAATACCAGTGCCACTGAAGTTATCTGGATGAAGCCAGAGGGAGAGTTCCACATCTCGACGAGACATAAAGAATACAGGTGGTACAATTTGCTGCTGTGATTGCTGCTGCTGAAGTCCTGCAAAACCTACCTGTAGCCGAAGATTGTTAACACCTGAGGCAATTCTGTTGAGGCCATACCAGAGCTGTCGCTTAGCGGGATACCAGGTACCAACTGCTCGCTGAATGTTGGCCAGGGCTATGTTGGTTCGAATAAAGGGGGCCACATCTGATACTTCGGTTAAATTCGAGGTGTTTAGATCTCCAAACTCGTTGACGGCACTCAGAAGATGAATATTCCCCGACTTATCCAGGAATGCTACATCGTTCTCGATCTGAACAATGGCATGCTGGTTGACAGTTCCGACCGCCTTAGTCAGGCGGTCCACCCGCCAGTTTGTCGGAGTCGGATCTGTCGTGGTGACGACGTAGACACCTGAGGGATATTTCCAGAGGATGAGGGCACCACGGAAGGAGATGCCCCCGACGATCTTATCTCCCTCGCCGGGATAGATTGCAAGTTGGCCGCTGCCAGCTCCAGTGAAGTCCTGATGATTAGTGGAGGTACTATAGTAGATTCGATGAGGATCGTTGGCATTGCCTCCTCCAAAGACTCTAAAGGCATGCAGGACACCAAACGTAGGGAAGTTCCCTGCCCCGGACCAATCAGCTGGCGGAGTCGTGATGTTAGCGAATGGAGGTGTGCTCCCTGTGTTAGGAGCCATCTGGACTTGATTATTCTTACTGAACATAAACAGCTTGCGACTGGAGCCAACAGCCTCTCCACCACCGAACATGAAATAAGGAGGGGGATCAGTATCTAGGGAAACCAGGCCATTACGACATAGACCCGAGAAGCCGCCAGTGGATGCCGCCAGAATAAGACCACCACTAGTGGCAATGATGTTATTCTGAATCCCAGTGATAATAGCTCCCCAATGTATTCCTGCTAGGATCTGCTGAACTCCGATTGGGAGGGTTCCAAAGGTCGTCAGACCACTATTAGATCCGTTGACTATGTAAGGGGCTGTCGGAGGAATAAAGGCAGTGGTCCACTTCGCTATACCATTGACAAAGCGGAACTCATCAATCCAGCCATTCCACGGATTAGCTGCAGCGGCGTCCCTACCACCAATAACAAGAACCTGGCCAACATCTGGAACCGACCCTGAAAAGGCAACGTCTCCCCCTTCCTGCACTCCATCGATGAACATCCTAAGGATGTTTCCAGTCCTAACAACTGCAACGTGATGCCAGCCAGTGTTGACGGCATTAGTGAACTGAGTCGTTCCCGTTACAGCGGTAAAACCGGCTCCATTGGATAGATTCAGCTGAATAACGTTACCAGCTGTTCTACCTAGCTGGAAGGCACTGCCAGCAGCTGTCAATCCAGCGTCAGTCTGTCCACATAGATTCAGAACAGTTCCACCTGCTACATTGCAGAAGAACCAGAGATCTATTGTGAAGGGGTTGTTCGACAGAGCCCAATCATTGCTATCAGGTGCTGAGACTATATCTCCAGTTCCATCAAATAGAACACTGGTAACACCAAATTTAGCTTGAGCATTATCCAGCTGAGCATTTCCAGCAAAGGTGTAGGTTCTAGGCTGGAATAGAGAACTCTCGACCGTGGCTGTAGCTGCATCAGCTCCATCAAAGTGAACTAGACCCTTCGTGTCAAAGTCGGCGACGATAGCTCTGCTGGGCTCCACGGAATAGTCTGCATAAGCTGCAGTCGGAGGTGTGAAGTTGGCGGTCCAGCGGGCTACTCCAACCGACAGACGAAACTCATCTATCCAGCCATTCCAGCCATTGGCAACTGCAGCACCAGTAATACCGATGCCAAAGACGTTAGTGCTGTCATTAACAGTACCAGTGATCGTGAAGTCACCACCCTCTTGCACACCATCAATGAATAGTCGCCCAGTATTACCTGTGCGTATCAGGGCACAATGATGCCAACCTGGATTAACTGCATTAGTAAACTGCGTCGTTCCAGTGACACTAAACGTTGAGCTACCAACACAGACGAACGCACTAATAACATTAGCCGCTGTGCGGAAGATCTGAAACGACATCGACGTTGCAGTGCCAGCACCATCCTGCTGACCACAGAGCCATAGAAGGGTCCCACCCGCTGCATTACAGTTAAACCAAAAATCACAGGTAAAGGGGCCAGATCCTAATGTAAAATCAGCACTATCAGGAGTTGTAAGCCAGTCGCCAGTACCATCAAATAGGCCTGATGATGGACCAAACTTGAAAGCGGCAGTGTCAAGCTGAGCATTTCCAGCAGGGGTCCAGGTCCTATTCGTGACGCCGTTAGTATCAGGAAAGTTTATACGGGCATCTTCGCCGTTGAAGTGGATCTGAATCTTGACGAAGCTGTCGAGAAGGCCACCGTGAACTGGATTTGCCGCGTTATATAGCTGAGCACCGCCATCCTTGCGGATGATACCGCCGTCCAGCTCAACACCCTCGACGAATGTGAAGTGTCCCGGTCCAGCCCGACTCTGATTAATCGTCCCAGTGAAGCCCTGAGCCCCAACGGGAAGACGAGCCGAAATCCCCCTATATGCCATTTCTTATCCTATGATGAGGCCGCCTTGCGTGCGAAGGGGACCACGGAACTGCGAGTTATTCGGCCTAGTGGCGATATGCCCAGCTCCGATGTCGATCTTGACGTTGCGGCGTCGATTCTCTTTGAGCATGGCGGCGATAGTGGTGCGAGCCCCAAGGGCCGCTGCGTTGCTTCTATCGTCGTTCTTATCCAGGAGGACATAAACCAGGGCACAATCAGCCAGTACATGGCGGTACTCAATAGGGACACGCGGAATACTGGCCTGACTGTCCGTAAGGACAGCTAGTCGCGGCCTAAAGCGGTAGTCGAGCCGCATCTTGGTGGTGCCATCAGTATTTCCCCCATGCGAGAATCTGACAACCGTGGAGGGCGTTTCGTTTTCCAAGCTGAAAGCTTGGGGAACGCCTGGCAGAAGACGAATCAAGGGGAAGAGCTCGTCCATTCTCTCGGGACTGACACCGTAGATCCTATGGTTCGGCTCTCGATAGGCATTCATCGGAGCAATCAGGGCCTGCATATCCTCGACGAGGGTATAGACGGTCTTCATCATCTGGAATGCATAAACGCCAGTGAGACCAGTAAAAGGCTGATCCAGGTTGTGGTTAATCTGACCAGCTCCGGCCCCTGGATTTGGCATGATGAAGATATCAGGAACGCCATCCAGCCTGATCCGCCAATCAGCAGGATTGTGGGTAATACTCTGGCTAAAGTTCGCAGTGGTGAGGCCCTTTGTAAGGCTGACGGTTCCAGTGTTATAGACGGGCTCCAGAAGAAGAGATCCCTCATCTCGCATCCACCACCAGTCCTCGACGAACTCGGGAAGGAAGCTGGAGGCCCCAGTCGCCAACTCTCGATAGCACCGGTTGAGATAATCCATGACTTTAGTATCCCAACCGGAACCACCACTGATGGTTTCCGAGGCCCTAAAGAGGACATCCCGCTTCAGGTCGAAGGTGGTTTCATAGTTCGACATCAGATGCTCACTAGGATAATCGTGATGGCGGTTGTGCCGTCTCCTGCAGAGATCCTAGGACGAACGAACAGACAGTTCTGATCAAGGGAGTGAAGAGCTGCCGCCGTGATGGTGGCTAGAGCAATCCCAAGGGCATTGTTGAGAGTAAAGAAGTTAACGCCATCGTTACTTCCCTCAATAATAACGTTTCCGCCAACACCAAAGGTTCCGCTAACTTGGACACTGCGAGTAGCAGCGTCCAGAGGCATATCTGCCGCCACTCCAGTTTCACCATTGAGCAAGCTCGCCCAGGTTGCAACGTAGCTGCCTGGAATTGGAGTAGTCGTGATAACCCTACCTGTGGCCATTCAAGTCCCCCTTCCAACCAGCCTCCTCGAGGCTTTCCTTCGAACACTTCTTTAGCTCCGTCCAGACCCAGTCCGGGATATCGTCCTCTGGAATCTGTCCACCACCTTCGCCATAGAAAACCCCGCTCTGGATAAACACAGGAGGTGGAGAGGCCCCTGTCTCAGGATCAAGACGACCAGTCGCCAGACGAATATAGGCTCTAAGGGTGACGGCAATCGTCTGCCCTGACTTGTTGACCTTGGTCTCATGTGGACGGAGGCTGAGGGAAGCTGACATGGGGGCTCCTGCAGAAATGGCCGGGCCATGAAGACCCGGCCTAGGTATTTACAACTCATCGCGTTCCGCGTTAGGCTGACAGGATCGCGTTCGGGTTGTTCTGTTGCGTATCCCAAGACATCTCGAAGGAGATGCCATAGGCCACGATACCGCCAGCACCTGAACCACCAGAGAAGCTTAGGATCAGCTCTGAGCCAGGCAGGAGCCTAACAGGCACCGTAGCGGTAAGATATTTGTAGAAACTCTTACCGGCGACACCGGTCGCTACTGGAATAACGATAGTAGCGAAGGTGATAGTAGCACCCGCATCCGATCCAGGTGTCGGGCGATACTTATAAGTCGCTGTAGAGGTAGCTGTAACCACCGCAGCGGTAACTGTCGCCCAGACTGCACGGATGATGATAGGGATAGATCCGACGTAGAATCTCGAAGCCGCTACGTTGGCAGCGTCAGCCACCGACGTAGGCGGAAGGATCGTCGTATCGATTCTTTGATTGTCGTATGCCACAGGACACCCCCTTTCTTATGTCGAGGACACATGGACAATACGGGCCTCGCCCGCATTTCCAGTATCCCAGATAATATCAAACTCGAGGATGCCGTACCAGGCAACAGCCTTAGAGCGACCGAAATCGCCAGGGATCGCGGCCCTAAGCTCAGGGGTCATGGCCTCTGCCAAGGCGACGGCATCCTCACCGAAGACAACACCCTCTCCGAGCACAGAACCAGAGCCGATCTTGCCCAAGGCACGATTGTGGTTGCACTCAATAAAGCGAATCCCTTCGATTCGCCCTACCTCACCGTTCTGCTTAGCTTGAGGCTCAGTGTACTGATGCCAGGTCTCCCACTTGACGTCGCTCTTGATGCCGCGAAGTCCGAGAGTTCTGACGATGGCGAGATAGTCGTCGCCCTCGAGGGGCGGCGTCTGCAGCGTATCGAAGAGGTAGTCCCGAATCTGCTCAACGTGGAAATAGTTCCAGTTGGCAGTCGCTAGGGCTCCCGGTGTGCCGTTCGTTGTGATGTTATTAGTAGCAGCACCGGTCGGAACGTACTTGATCTTCGCAAGCTTAAAGCCAGCGGCCGCCCGAGTGTCCAACGCCAGACGCATCTGGTCGCGTAGCTTTCGCTGGATCGGGTTGTCGATGTCGTAGCGAGACAAGTCCTGCGAGAGGCTCGTATAGGGGACAGCACGGCCCATCTCCTTCACGAGGATAGCCTTCGTTGAGAGGGCGAAGGTATCCTCAGGGATACGGACAGTCTCCTGCAGAGTTGGGTCCGTTGGCTCGGTGATGTTCTGGACGCGGGTAAGCGTCACGTTCTCACCAGCATTCCTGCCGAAGCCCTCAACGGGCCGAACATGATCCACGAACACCGAGTTCTCGACCGCGGCCTCGTACAGCTTCATCGACAGTGCGTTATTCTTATACGTGCCCGTAGGGGCATCAAAGACCCAAGTGAACTCTGCCATTCCCCTTCTCCTTATGCAGCACTAGCTTTGCCGTGCCTACCTGCACGTCTCCGCTTAATAAGATCCCCGATGGAGACCACTTCGGGTGTCTCCTCTTGCCGAGGTTTGGGTAGCGGAGGCCCTCCCCCCTCTGCAAAAGCTCGTCTTGGCTTGGGCCGATTTGAGGTATAACGCTGGATGCGGCCCCGTGTCAATTCGGCGATCTTTTCCATGGCCTTGTCTATCGGAATATTAGCGATACTCGCTAGGTTCGCATTCATAGTCATCTCGACTAAGTCCCGATCCTCGGTTAGATCAGGATACTTCTTATCGAAAGCGGTCCAGAACTTCCGGGTATTCTCAGCCTGGTTGTATCGGGAGGTCAGCTTGGTCTCAATCTCCTTGCCTACCTGCTCCTTGATCTTCTTGATGGCTTCCTTAGGATTGGTAAATAGCAGATCGTCCACATTATCCTCTTCAAGAGGATTCGGCTGCTGTTCGCTTTTGGGCGTCGCAGGTGCCTGCTGACGACGAAGAGAGGCGAGCTCTTCCGAGTGCCGACGCTCCATCTCGAGCATACGTTCCTGAACCTGGGCTATCGTCGGGCTCTCCTGGCCTTGATCCCCATCCTCGGAGAGACCTTCGTCCTCCTCGCTCGACGCTTGTCTACGCGACGCTTCTTCTTCTCCGCCTGCGACATGTCCATGCTCAAGTGGGTTGAGACCGTCTGAATTTGGCTCCCCGCGTTCCAACGCTGGCTCCCGGTTCGGTGCTTTGTACTTCCTGCCCCTTGCCATTAGCAAATTCCTTCTCTGCTGCTCGCTCACCAGTTCTTTGAAGTGCTTCAAGATGACTAACCATGGCCATCAAGGCCGAGATTTCTCCGAGACCTCCGACGAGAACGTCGTGCTCGATTTTTCCCCCTCGGTAATGACTAACCAGGTTACTGAGAATCCCACGAACATAGCTATCAACATAGCTATTAACAGTCCCCAAGATAACAGAGGCCTCGGTGGCACGTTGTATGGTCTCCAGATTATCTTCTCTAGTCGTTGAGGGTGGCAAGATCGCCCTCCACTCTCATCCCCTTGGGGAGCCATAGTTGAGAACTCTTCCTATCCATCTCGAGCTCGGCAGCTCGTTCGACGAGAAGGGCAAAGACCTCGAGCATGATCCAGAAGCTATCCTCGAGATGCTTCTGTTTCGCAGCGAGGTTATCTAGGGGAATATCTTGTCGATTCCGGTAGAACCATACAGTAAGATCAGCGAGACGTTGCTCCAAAGGGCGATTGCCCGTAGCATGAGCATTCTGAATCAACGCCTCGATGAGGACTTCCGGATTAATTTTCTTTCGACGCCTATAAGACATCAGTAGCTCTTTGCCTGATCCGGATTGCCAGACTGTCTGGTAGAAGAAGGGCTAACCTCTTCCTCGGTGGCGGCGGTGGAGTAGGATTTGATGGTGTTCTTGGCGTTTTTGCCGAGATCCCTGCCGTCTGTGCAGCTCTTAGCTGCTCCAGTATCCCCCATAATCTTGCCTTTGTAGTTAGCCATGCGATTCTCTGATGCTGACATACCACCTCCTGCTCCTGAGTAGTCTGGTCTGGTGTTGGGCTCATAGAGTTGGGCTCCAGATTCCCCCTCCGCCTTCTGCATATTATGTCCAGCTGCCTGTGGCACTTAGTAGCCTCCTTTCCTCTTCTTTTTCTTTTTCCGCTTAGGATATCCTTCTGAGATCCCGATTGCGATAGCCTGTGCTCGACTTGTCACCCTCTGTCCACTCCCTGAGCGTAGCGAACCGGTCTTGAACTTGTGCATGACGTCCTCAACCGTACGTTTGCCCTTTCCTTTCGGCATACAACCTCCGGTTGCTCTCTATATATGGCCACAAATCATGCGTTCGGCACAAGGCCCGACGTGGGGTTCATGCCCTGATTAATAGCTGCGGGAACCTGGCTTCCACCTCCTAATGGAGCACCCCCGGCCGAAGAGCCGGGGGCTGCTGCTTGGCTACCGCCTTGCCCTAGCATCTGTCCGATGCCCAGAGTTTCCTGCATGGCCTGAGGGGCCTGGGCCTGCTCTTCGGGAGACTGATTCAGGTCGTCGGGATTGATGTTCAGCTTAGACATAATCGTGATCAGGGCCCGTTCTGGGCTAAACTTCATCATAAAGGCCCTGAAGAGCATCGGATTCATCTGGACGGCTTGCATCATACTCATGAATTTCTGGAAGTCGAGGGCCTTAGCCATGGTTGCGGAGAGGCCGAAGGTCCGGAACTGAGTTCGACCGCCGAAAAGAGCGAATCTTTCCTCCGGAGAGGCCCTCATGATCATGTTGGAGACGGCTTTGTCGGTTACCGACGTCATCTGGATGGGGTTGAAGTTGTCGGCGTTCTGCAAGACGCACATCCAGCTCAGATATAGGACCTTATCTATGACAGTTCGCTCAACATCAGCGATCATTCCGTCGAGAGTGATGGCCTGACTCTGGTTAATCTCAACAATTTCGGTCGCTCGGACCTGTTTTGAAGGGAGAGAGCCCAACTTGAGCTCGTTCGTCATCACCGCAGCGTTGAATTCTCGATCCAGGGCCTCGTAGACAGCCATAGCATCCTTAGGAACGTCACCAGTGGTGCATTCTTCGACCACCTTGGCATTGTGGGGAAGGGTCTGCTTGACTGCAATCGTGGTTCCCTGCTTCAGACCACCGGCAACCTGGCCAGGATCCTCCATATCCTCAATTCTGATCTGCTTAGTACCCCAAACAGCGGCCATTCCGCCATCGAGAATAAGGTTAAACATCTCGTTCAGGGCGAAGTTCAGGCTCACTGCGTCGTCAAAGAGGGCTTTATGAAGCACTGAAAGCGGGATCCTAACGATAGGCTCGGCGACAAACGGGCTCTCCTGGTGCCAGAACGGATTTGGCTCCGGGGGACGAATAAGGTATCGCTTGTTAGCAACCGTGCAGACGCAGTTTCTATGTGCAATTTCGCCATTAGACTTGAGGAGAGTGCCCCAGTACTCATCGAGTACAACCCGCTTTCGGAAGCTGGGCTGGACATACTCGTCCTGGTTCTTGTGCTGTTCGTCGCGTTTCTCATCTTCCGGCATCGCGTAGTCTGTGTCAACCAACTGCTTGACCACCTTTTTATCATAGATCCCTTCGTCTGCAGCAGCGAGGACCTCATGGAGATCCCTCTCGCAGGAATGTATTTCGAAAAGGCCATTCCCAGATGGATCAGGGTAGTAATCTTCAAGCGGAATAAGATCAATCCTGAGCTTCCATGTCTCGTCTTCTTCCATCTCGAGGGTGTTCTCGCCCTGGTCGAGGCCCCCTTCCGGATTGACTGAGCGTACTCCTGGCACGAAACGGAAGCGGCGGATAGGTGCCATCCCGCCGTGTACCTTGAGGATAATAAGAGAGTTGAGGAGCCCCATCTTGATGGCATCAGACATGACGATGGGGAAGGTCGTCGTCTTGTTGTTACGCTCCCATAGCTCATTGAGGAACGTGTCGAGGATGGAGCATAGCTGCTGCCCGGTGACAAGCTGGTCGAGGCTTCGGTCAACCTCCGCCGAGTACCAGCGGCCGAACTTGATGAGGCCCCGCTTGACGAAGTTTCCCATAGCTTCGACTGCAATAGATGTCTTCGGAATGAACTCAGTTGACTGTCCATCCTGCTTATAGCTCCAGTCCTGCTTGCCCAGGTAGGCATCCATGTTGCGGCGATTCTTGATTAGGCGGCCGTACTTCGCATCCCAGGCCTGGTCTCGAGCGGTCAGAACCTGGCGGATGACAGTCAGGGATTCGTCCTTGTCTCCCGAGACAGGCTCATCGTTCGTCTCTTTCATCTGCCCGAAGCCCTGGTTCGGACCGAAATTAGAATCTGCCATAGCTTGGCCCCGGTATCTTTCTATTTCCCCTAAGGCGAATCTCCTGTACGCAGGAGATATGGATGCCTAAATGCAATTCTGCATTTGATTGCAATATAAGTCCACAGTGTCGGCAGCGACGCCATTCTGGGATATTATCAGGAACCCTCTTAACGTGGGAACCGAGTTGGAACGGCACCGAAGGGCTGCTGTCCACCGGCGAAGGCGTATCCTGGCTGAGGGAGGGTGAAGTGGGAGCGTCTAGTATCCGACGGCGGCCTAACCGGTTCCTCGAAAGCAAGCCAGTAACCTAGCGCATCCGACCAATGCGTCCTTCTGAAGTAGGGGTCTTTCTTATTCCGAACCTTCTTAATGCCGCCCTTGTCGTCCCGCAAGACGCCTTCCATGTCGGCTATAAGCTCCAGGCACGACGGGTCAATTTGGAGGCGGATAAGACCAACTTCATCTTTACAAATTCTGTTAACGGCGTTGATTCTATCGGCGACCTTTGGGTTCTCTTCAGGTACTCTAAGACGTATGGGTAGTCTGAAGCGACGCATTTCCTGCAGAATGACCCAGTAATCAGACTTACCCGTTTGGCCAGTTCGTCTGTTTGAGGTGGCATCCCCATAAAGGTAAATCTCGGCGTTGTGGTCGGGGAAAGAGGTGACGAACATCTCACACATCTCGGGGATGCTTGCGTCGTCAATGGTCAGCTCCTTATAGATCCTGTAGATTCCGCTGTCAACTTGTCCCACGACTGAGGCCATTGGGTCCACATTGAAGTCCCACGTCCAGCAGAGAGCCCGATAGGGCGAGATAGGAGGCTGTTCTCGTACATGTATGAGTCGCTGGAAGGCAGTATATGCCCTCGATCCACCAATGCCTGGTAGCCACTCACCCTCGAGCCGAATGCGACGGCTGACTGAACCCTCGGGATAGATGGCCTCGAGTCGAGATATCTCCGATCTATCGATACCCGGATTGTCATAGATAGATGCCCCGAAGACTCTGGCATGGCTTAGCGTCCCCATGAGGAAGGGAGAGATTATCTTTGGGAATACCCACGATATAGTGACTTGAGCCCCTTCGGGTGGCAGAATCGTAGCGGTGCAGAAGAATCTGAGTGGCCTCGCTCCAACGCGGATAACGGCTTCCTCGTAGATCTCCCAAGGATGTTCTTCATCCATGTGGAGCCAGTCTTTTTCGGAGCCTTGATATTTCTTCCTTCCGGAATCGGCTGACTTGAAGCCAATAATGGACCCATTCTTGAGCTTGAGGATTTGATCATCGACTCGCCATTGGTCTATCTCGTGCGGTGGTATGAAAGGAGGTGATCGCTGTCCAGGGGGAACAAAGCCGTTATCGAAGTACTTGGGCTGGACGACATCCCTCGCAGTAGGAAAGTCCAAAGCCGAAACCCAGCCAGAAGTTGCCCGGTCTCTGACCTGAATAGGGGAGGCCCTTCCGCCAGCATCAACCTGCACTCCAGTGTGCTCGGCTCCAAACCTGGCCAGCGTCGCTCCAACGTATGCACCTGCATCTGACTTACCAGATCGGTTTGCGGCGATGAACCAGTTCTCCTTAGCACCTCCATAGAGCACACTCTCCACAAAGAGTCGCTGCTTCGGATGGAGCTTGTAGTTCCGTAGCGGATCACCCGCTCGACGCTTCTTAGCCTCTTCGGCGAGGGCTAGGAACTGCTCTTTCTCCGTCCGCGTCTGCATCAGCTCATGTTGCCGAAAAGCCACGGGAAAAGCAATCCACCGGTCGGGGTTGCGACATTTTTGCTGCCATGGCATTATGACATGTTTGTGACTGCAAGCTTAGGGGAACCCTTACATGTCGGACAGAAAGGTGGTCTATGGGCCACAGACGCCAGCTTCATCCGCAGTTTTCGAGTTCAAGTATGCACAAAAGGGAGAGAGTTGGCGTGACGTCTGTAACCGAGTGGCGAGCACCCTGGCTGACAATGATATTCACTACCGCACATTTCGACAGATCATGTTGGAGGGTAGGTTCTCCCCAGCTGGTCGCATTCTTTCCAGCATCGGCACTTCCAAACATGTTACGCCATATAACTGCTTCGTGTCCGGACCAATTAGAGACTCACTTAACGGCCCTGGGTCAATCATGGCTCGACTGTGTGAGGCTTCCGAAACTCTTAGAAGAGGCGGTGGAATAGGTTATGACTTTTCAACTCTACGCCCGCGTGGAGATAGGATCAAATCTCTGGATAGTAGGGCGAGCGGGGCTGTTTCGTATATTTCAGTTTATGATGCTATGGCGGCGACTATCTCCAGTTCTGGTGAAAGGAGAGGAGCCCAGATGGGTATCCTCCGTGTTGATCATCCAGACATCGAGGAGTTCATACACGCTAAGCAGAACTCCAATAAGCTTAACACCTTTAATCTCAGCATTGCCATCACAGACGAATTCATGCGTGCCGTTTCCGAAGGAAAAGACTTCGCCCTCCGATTTGAAGGTCGGGAGTATAGCCGAGTTGATGCAAAGGTACTCTGGGAAACCATCATGAGGTCGACCTGGGACTGGGGAGAGCCTGGAGTCATCTTTATAGATAGGATAAACGAATGCAACAATCTTTCGCACTGCGAGACTATCTCAGCGACAAACCCCTGTTCAGAGCAACCCTTACCTCCCCATGGAGCATGCTTACTTGGGAGCTTCAACCTAGTGAAGTACCTGGTGCCAGCAGGGCCGAGCAGAAAGTGGAAGCTCGACCTCCCCTCCCTTGCGGAGGACGTTGCCCCTGTTGTGCGATCGCTGGACAATGTTGTGGATGTTGCCAACTATCCCTTGGAGGAGCAGAGGGAAATGGCGCTAAATACCAGGCGAATGGGCCTAGGTGTTATGGGCGTAGCGAATGCGATTGAGGCCTGCGGCTGTGCCTACGGCACGCCAGAGTACATCGGGATGATGGAAGATGCACTTGATACGATTAAGAATTCCGCATACCTTGCCTCTGCGGCGTTGGCGGGAGAGAAGGGGGCCTTCCCATTCTACAATGCAACAGCTTATCTCGATTCACCATTCGTTAGAACACTGCGAGGAGACGTTAGGGCTGCCATCAAGCAAAAGGGCATACGAAACTCTCATCTCACCTCAATCGCACCTACAGGCACCATCTCCTTCTGTCTTGATAATGTCTCATCGGGAATTGAACCTGTCTTCACCATCGCAGGGCGACGGGTGGTTAACATGCCATCTGGCCCAACTACATTCGATACGAAAGACTATGGAGCCGACACTCTGGGAGTTATTCCTAAGACAGCTGCAGAAGTTTCTGCTGAAGAGCATGTGGCTGTTCTGGTTGCAGCCCAGAAGCATGTGGACTCAGCAGTCAGTAAGACGTGCAACGTTCCTTCGACGATGGACTGGCAGAGCTTCAAAGACATATATTTGAGTGCATGGAAGAGCGGAGCTAAGGGATGCGCTACGTTTCAGGATGGTGGGAAGAGAGGAAGCCTGCTGCAGAAGGCCGAGACGATAGCGGATTGCTCAAGTGGAGCTTGTGCGGCATAATGACGAGAAGAGAGCTGCTGGTAAAGCTGGGGGTAACAGCGGCTTCTGTCGTCATCCCTATGATGGATCAGGCAGAATATATTGATGAGATATCTCTTAGGGAATTCGGAAAGGATTGCTGGACCCTCGAGTGCTGGATGAAGAAGTCAAGAACCTGGCACCATGTTGCAGTTATGAGATCAGGGAATGTGACTAATACGTTTATCGACGGGAAGCTGCAGGGGCTATCTTGATTTCAGGACTTGTATCCTGAAAGATAGCCCCTCAAGCAGCGTTGGAGTTGGGGTTGTACCACTCCTGCCGTGGGTTCCTGCCTTTAGAGCAAAGTGCCTCGGGGCTCTCGCCCCTGTCTGGCTACGCCGGAGGCACGCCACACTTCGTGTGTAGCACGCCTTGTGTGCTGAGTCAATCCCGCATATAATCCGGGCCCTGACGGGCCCTCGGCCGGGCAGCGATGGCGAAGTACTATAGGAGACAGCAATGGACCTGAAGCCAGCCAACAAGGCGACGGCACCCCATCGTATTAGATACGATGGCCGGAACGGCCAGGCCCCGGCGGCCAATCCGTGGGAGGTGGTGGCGGACCCGAGTCAGTTTGGGGCCGACGGCCGCAGGCGGCGGTGGGCATCTGACACAAAGGGGGCCACCCCACCGAGGGATGGCCCATTCTCGAATGCAGCTCAGGCAGTAGCGAAGCTACTCCCGCCTAAGACGCGGGTGCGTCGAAGCCGCTGAGAGCTATGGCGTGCCGCCTTCAGGCGGCGGAGGCTCCACTGGACCGCCGGGGGTGTTAGCAGAGACGGCGGCCGATAGGGCAGCCGTGTTAGCGGTCAGGTCGGCGATCACCTCTTTGACGCCCTGAAGGCTCTCGTCGGTGACGGCAGCCTTGAGGCGGGTGTTGAGATCTTCCAAGAGACGCAAGACGCCTGCTGTTACGGTCTTCTCGGCGGCCACGGCCGCCCGGAGTTCGTCTATTGCTGCCATAAGAGCCTCGTTCTGACGGATCTGATAGTCGGCACGCCGCCCTAGGGCGACCAGGCGGTTGCTCATGTCGAGACATAGCGCCCGGGTGTCGTTGAGATAGCTGAGGTATGGTAAGAGCGGCATGCTCCATTATGGCACACAACGGTGTGCCGTGCAACCAAGCCCGAGTCCTGATCTCCTAGAATGCTTGCCAGGTATGAGCACGGGCGGGAGCCGGCATGGTCCTGAGTGACATTCCTGCAACACCCCACCCCTACCGGGGTGGCCTTAGAGCAACTGATGCAAGTAGATCACGTCTAGGGTGTGCTTTCGGGGCTAGAAGACACGCGGTTCGCAGTGTGTTCGCAACACAGTTGCCGTTAGGCAACGGCCCGTCTGCAGCGGAGACGACACGTAGCTGGAACACAACACAAACGAAAAGGCTGGTGCATTTCTGCACCAGCCCATTCAGCGTGGCGTTTAAGCCACCATGTAGCTATGATGTGACAGTGACATCTTTGTCGTCGTCGTTGCTTTCAAGCAACGGTTTGTTCGAATGAAGAAATGAACGGAGTTCATTCTCATCGATACCCGCTTCGCGTGCAAGAAGACGAATTGCACTCTCTGCGGACGGCAACCGTGTCTTTGTGGCACCAATGATGTCTTTTAGCACCACAACCTCTGCGAGCGTCTTTGGATCAGCTGCAACCTTTTCATTGTTGAGATCACGCAACATGCGTTGCATTCTTACAACAAGACCCTGACCGCAGCATAATTCCAACAGTTGCTCGCGAGACACGTTGCTGAAATCCAACATTGTGCTTTTTGTGTTGGTCAAAGAGTCAGCGTTCATTTTGAACGTGAATCTCACAAAAACGTGATCTTGGTCAATCACGGTCGTTTCTGTTGAACGACGTACAATCTGTTGCGTCTCGGCCACGTGTGACGTATTCACAACTTCTTGTGTCATTGTCATACCTACGATGTCAAATAGCAACGGTGTTGCGGGATTGCAGCACCGTGCCGGGCGGTACTTCCGCCCGACCCAAACATCATGGCAGAACATAGTGGCGGAATTATGGCGGTATCTATCACGTTTTTGTGATCAGATGATCACGATTTTGTGATGTCCTGGTCACGATTTCGTGATCGCTAGTGCGATGCACAACGGTCAGA
>k87-1775784_pt1 | contig 19257 bp, 48 predicted proteins | sample MGYA00084033_6733616 | MGnify analysis MGYA00084033
AGATGATGTGGAATATCGGCTACCAATGCATCTTCAAGTGTCAATGGTCGATCACCCTCAGATCCAATCTCTTCTGATGTTGATTTCGTTTTAGAGTGTTCTTTTCGTTGTGTTGCCGTTTTCACTTGCTCTGATGTCAACCCTGATAGCACACTTAACTCAGCGGTCGTAGGTTCACGACCAAGTTGCTGATAAAATTTTTGAGATATTTTTCGTAACTTATTATATTGCCACTGAGAACCTGCTGGAGTTCGAATTTCTTGACCACGATTCTCAATTGCACGACTAATGGATTGTCGAATCCAATGGGTCGCATGCGTTGAAAATTTCGTTCCACGCTTTGGATTAAAGGTTTCAGCAGCTTTAATGAGTCCTACATGACCTTCTTGCACAAGATCTCGTAATGCAATTCCACGATACTGATGTTTCTTTGCCACACTCACCACAAGACCAATATTTGAACTGACTAATACATTTCGCGCACGAAGTTTTTGGCTTGGCGTCCCACGAGAGACGAGATCGCCAAGATGCTGTTCTTCAGCCTGAGATAATCGACGACTCGTAGGTTTTCCATAACGCGTGGCTATTTCACGACGACGTAAAGCAGCGAAAATAGCCCTTTGCTGCTCACGTGATCGTCTGCGTGGCATAGAATCCCCAATTAAAAGTTATTTAAACTCGACGAACTTTATTTTGTGAACTACCAAACAGAGGGGGTTTACCTTTTTTAATTCTACGTTTAGACCCAAAATAACCAATCGCTGCACCAACAGGCGTACCAATACCACCTGCTAGAAATCCAGCGCCAGCCCCAATAAGAGTAGCATTACGTATTCTTACTTTTTCTGCATTTGAGTACACTCTTCTTACTTTCTGAGGAGCATTTTGCTTTGCAAATATCGCTCGACGTTGGGCTGGATTCATAAGTATCCTTTTATTTTATCCTACGTAACTTGCTCTTAAGTTTGCTTTTAAGTTTGCCCTTAAGCTTACGATATTTTAAAGCACCAAGAGCCCCGGCTGCACCAGCCGCACCCGTGGCACCAGCGGCCAATGCTGCTGTTGTTTTACGAGGATTTCTAAACATCGCTTCAGCACCACCAATTGTTTTACCAGCGACTCCTTCTGCCAATACATTCGCACGTCTACTCACAGCACTACCTACTTTTTTAATACTCTGACCTGTATGGTACCCAGCTAATGCTGTCCCAATAGCCGCCCGCTGACCAATATCAGTAGCCGCTGCTCCACTAACACGTCGTACATTACTCGCGACTCGACGAGCCATAGGTCCAATTTCTGATGCAGCAATTCCAGGTCCTTTAGAAAGATATTTCATATACGGACCTGTTGTAAGTTTCTTTAAATTAGAAGGTATACCACTACTGACCACAGGAGGCATACCAGCACGTGTAAATGATCCTCGGGGTATTTTTCTACCTATTGCGGCACCAGAACTTATTCTACGAATACCTTGCATACCTCGTGCACCCATCGAACTTGCAGCTTTACCAATACGGCGAACACCCTGCATTCCTTTAGCACCATGCTGAGCAAAGATGGCTGCAAGTTGCGCGGCTTTAAGTGGCATTAATAACCTCGCCTATCTTTCATACGCAAATTAGAAAAATACCCAGAAATAGATTTACGCACTTTCCGTTCAAAAATGGGATTATGTTCTAAATTTTGATGAGGCAGAAAATGATTCTTCTTCTTTTTCTCTTTTAATCGTTTCACTGGAGTAAAGAAAGCCATTTAATCCTCTTCACAGAGACAATGATATGAACACTTAGAGCAATTTCGACACCATGACTGAGAACACAAGCAAAAGAATGTCAATTGATTATCATCTTCGCAGCACGTACAAATTTGTGCTAGCGTCTGTACCGCCGTAATCATTACTTACTTCATTCTGCGAACTCGTTGACGAGACGCTTGGCGTTTCCGATCTCGAGCAAATTCAGCTGGCGTATGTTTGGCCCCAGTATCTAAATTCTTTGCTTCAACAACGTTTCCACCACCACGACGTTTACCAGTAAATGCTAAACGAACCTTCGCACCGGATGGAAAACGTCGTACAGCATAATGAACATTTTTTAATGGCATGGGTATTATCCTTTAATAAATCTAGAGCACTACCGATACCGATTAATAAAATAAATAGAAAAATGGCAAAAGTTATATAAAGAGAGATTGAGCGTGATGAATGGCGTATGGGATATAACTGGATGAGGCAAGGATCGGTGGGATTTACATCTGTAGGATACAACGAGGCATTGAAGCGCACTTCTGTATGGGTGCAGCTAGTAAGAAAAGCTGACTCCCAAGGCCGGTGACTCAGGTTTTCGGGAGTTGAACCCTATGGACGGTCAGCCAACGCCCACCACAAGCACAAAGCAGTATTACTTCGACTTCTTGGCAGCATCCTTTCGCTTCTGAATATTCTTTAAAAACTGTGGCGGAATCTTACCCTTTTTCTTCTTTTTAGCCAAGGTGTTTACTCTCCTTTCTTTTTCGTATTTACTCGTGGACCACGCTTGAGTGATAGTGACACCGGCTTCGAACGAGCAGGACGCACAAGCTTATTGGATTTCATTACCCTCTCCTATCCACGATCTGGAGCATGATTATATGTCACATTCAAGTGAAAAAACCACCCAACATGATTATCAAGAAATTTCAAGAAGTTCATATTATCAACCAGAAACTCTTGAGATCCTCGTACTTCGGCATACCCAGCCAAATTTGCAAAATCATGTGGCATCAACTTCTCTTCACGAAATGGTTCAGGATGCAACCGATACTCAAGAGTCACATAATTCCCGTGCAATAAAAGATCAATTTGAAACAAATCATACAATGCTACAATATCGCGAGATTTTTCGTATTTGAGCCCCAGTACGCGTTCATTCTCTTCTGATGTCGTCCTGGTAATCTGTCCTCGATAAGTTTTCGCTGTTATCATAACCTTTTATGAATGTGGATGCACACCCGATCGGAGTCGAGTTAATCCACTTTGCTGGTGTTGAGTAAATTTCCAGCGTGATCGAGATCCTAACCGTGCCACACGTTTATTGGGGTTAAACCGAAATACTGGGGTCGCTGCTTTTCGCTGGCTCGGAACCTCTGGAATAGGTTCCAAACTAAATCCTTGAGAAGCTGCTTTTCTCTGTCTCCGAACCTCTAAGAAATGTCGAATCGCCATCGTCAATGGAGACTCATGATGTCCTTTAAAAATAAAAGGCTCTGCCGCATGTTCACTTGCAAACATTGCCCTAAGTTGAGAACGTAGCATACATATTCTCCATTAAGGGTCTCGATGACGATGAAAAAAATCACACCAGATCTTATTGTCAATACCACCAGCTTCGCCACTGCCAGATGGGGAATAGATATCTACAGGAACCAGACTATCCTCTGACCCGTTGTCTTTTGGTTTATGATCACCGCACCATCGAACTTCTAACATCTCTACTAGAGGATCAGGTGCATTTTCTTGTTCACAATCAGGACAATACAGCCGTACCATATTGGGCGTTTCTTGTAAATAATTCGGCATAATAACACCCACAAACAACAGACAAATTTTGAATGACTCTGGTCTATCAGCTGAGACGAGTTATGAGCGATACTCGACAGTGCTCTGCACACCACCGATAAACCAGAGCCACACGTCAGCTACTTATACTGCTTCGCCTCGCCACAATTACACAGGGGCTGAAGACATCCGTGTTTTATTGTTTAATTTGAAGCAGACTTCACTGACGATTCGAAATCTTCGGACGGGCCGTCAGGGAGGACTAAGCACCGTCCGTGCGAGGTATAATTATCCAGTTGCCTAGATAATTCCCATTCCTCGCGAACATAAAATTATTTCTGTTTCATTTTCTCACGTTGTTCATCAGTAATGATGTACGAACCGCCACTACGGAACGCTTCTGTTGATTTTGAAATTTCATTAAACATACTCGCGGCTCCAGCCGCTGATGGAGCATAACCTGACGCCGAAGCTAAGTTCACACCCATCTTCCCCGCTTCTTCAAAGGCATCGACATTAGCTCCGAGATAAGAGAATTGCCATTTATACACAGCTTCTTGATGTTGAATCATACTCCGAATACGTTCTGTTTTAAATTCCTGACTCGCATTTTCATGGCCGTCAGTAATAATCAAAAACAATACACGTTCCGGGCGACGTGCTTCCTCTAGACCCATGAGTCGATTACCTAGTTGAATAATAGTGCGCCCGATAGCATCAAGCAAGGGTGTTGAACCACGTGGTTCAAGACGTAGTGGCGGTACTTGATCAAGTGGAGTGGATTGATATACCGTATCGATACCTTGTGAATCAAATTGCACAAGTGTGACGGTACATCGTCCTGGGACACGTCGTTGATCCTGAATAAACGCGTCGTAACCTTTTTCCATATCATCACGAATCGGTTGCATTGATCCTGAACGATCTAGCACCACAACGATTTCAGTTAGGTTTTGATCAGTCATTTTCGTCTCTCACTCCATATAAGTAGAAGTCTACCGCATGAGCACAAGGGTTCACCAAGTCGAGTTGAACATATTTCAACTTTTGGAGGAGTGTCAGCATCGATATCATGACCCATCACGGAATATTTTTCTAGATTTAGAATATGGTGGTTAAACCATAGAAGACCTGGTGGTACGTGATATTCTTCCATAGATTTTTGGTCGGGGTGACAGGAGTCGAACCTGCATGATCCTGGCCCCAAACCAGGCCCGCAGCCACTTACGGACACACCCCGATTATTTTATTAATAATCATTTTTATTAACAGTTTGTTTGGCAATGACCACGCCAATGGTATTTATTCACTGACGATTCGGTAGCCACACGAGCAAGAATCGACCACAAGAACACAACGGTTCTCCACGTTGCGTCACACAGAGTTCTAGAATATTTGGAACAGGCTCCCGTTCCAATTCCTCGCTAAAAAGAGGTGAGGGTGGAAGAATATAATGTTTATACCAGTGATGATTAGGTTCTATTTCAATCTCTTGCATAGCTAACGAGCTTTGCGAATGAGTTTATGTTTATTTTCACACATAAACCATTGTTTTCTTTCAGAACGTGATACCTTGGCTCCACACACACCACAGGGAGCATTGAGTTCTTTCTTCGTAGAGAGTTTTCTCGCCATTGTATCCTTCTACTATTTATCGTTCCTCTGCCTGTGGATGTGATGCATACCAGGAGGAATCCAGAGAGCGTTTATTAAGGCGTTGCATGGCTCGCTTATACATTTCCTGAGGCAAATACGCTTCCGCATAACCCACAGGTCCAGCTGCGGCGGTGCGATCAGGAATACGACGTGGTGCAATTTGCTGTGGAGTTTCAGATTCAGCTTTAATTTGTTTCCAGGACTTATCTTTCGGCTTCCCAGGTTTAGCCTTGGCCATAATCACTCCTTTATGAAGTTACAAATCGGCGACACCAATCACATGCAGCATCAGGAAGCGATTGATGACACACCCAGCAGAAATGTTGATGCCCTTTTCTCCGTAACCCATCGCAGTAATCACAGTAATACGCATACTCAGGATTCTGTAGTGCAATTAGTAACTGAGGAAATCGATGCGGTAGTTCACTACGCCACGCTAATGCTTCACGAATCTTATACATACTTACCTTCGTGATAAACGAATGGGGTGGCCGATGGGAGTTGAACCCACTACGAGAGCTACTCGTAAACGCCAGGATCAGCCACCATAGAGTGTTTCAAGGTTAAAATATTATTCGTTGACAGGGCTCGACACCTGCTCGTGGCTTTCTATGCGTTGCCGCTATCTAGAATGCAGCGCCACACTTACGCATAAGTTGTGTCCATCCACAACGCAACGAATTAAGTTCTTTCTATCAATTCACGACCATCAGCTGAATTATGGACATATAAATTATTCTGAATTAATGTAGGGCTGCACCAACACTCAACGGATTCACGATGTGGTGCAGAATCATTCACAGGGATTACATGCCTCAGACCATCTGGTGAAAAAGGATTAATTCTGTAGTGTGTATCTTTCATGTTATATTTTGGCGGAGGATGAGGGACTCGAACCCCCGATGGATTGCTCCACTCCTGATTTCAAGTCAGGTGCCTTGCCGCTAGACTAATCCTCCACAGAGATGACATTCTCTTGACGAGTATGTTGCTTAATACGTCGTGCTTCAAGTGAGCAGATACCAGGATGATACCGTTGAAGTGGAGAACTTGGATTATCGATAGATTCTTGACAAATCTCGCACAGTCGTGACGAAAGATTTTGAAAATGTCTTTTAAAGATCGCTGGATCAACCACTGCAGGAGGTAACACATAAGGAAAATAATGTGTATGCCCGTTCATACATCGCACAGGAATCTTTCCAATATTACATCGCCGAAATGTATGAAGTGCATAGTAATCGATTGTATATCGAGAACAAGGAGTATCTAATGTACAGGGCATTGCAACCCCATTCATGCTCTGAAGCGTGAATTCGCCTCGCGAAAATATGCATCTTCAACTTCTTTGATGTACTCTTCAGGATGAGGATGTTGCTTAATCATATACTGAATCATCCAATGCATCATTTCACAGGCTTCGTATGCATCACCCATATTTTCAATCAACTCGAATTGAAAACTCCCATCATCTTTATTAGTGCAGTGTCGATATGATCCTGCCATTAGTTACCTCGTTACTCGTCGTACAAGTTTTTTGATTGCTCTCTTTGGTTTATGATAGTAGAATTCTTTAAATTTCTCTTGTTCTTTTTTGGGACTGAGTTTATAACGTATTGTCGCACTACCAGCCGTTGCAGCACCAATCGACGCAAGTCCAACAGGACTCACGATCATCTTATTTGCCATTTGAGTACTACGAAGACCATGATAGACACGTTCAGCTTTTGTTGGTTCACTCAGTCTTTGGAGTTTCTTTCCGATATATGTACCATATTTCGCCGCACGTTCTTCACTTCTACCAAATATCACCGAAGTTTTCTGACCGATATGTTTCTCGATAGCCTTAACTTGTCGATGGGCTGTTTTAACACCATGCTCGGCAAGGAGTTCAAATTCACCCAGACGACGAACATTCTTAACACGCGCAGCAGAAGTAGCTCGCTCGATAGCCCGAGGATCAAAGCCACGTTTAATATATTTCACACCACGCTTGGCATAGATTGGTGCTCGTCGTAAGGCAATGGCAATGGCTCGAATTTGTTGTAATCCTCGCATAGAGTCCCCAATCACTCAATTATGTACATCACAAAATGTCGAGCTACACCAGAGAATGAGTCCCAGCGGGACCATCTGAATACCAAATGGTGCTACACTAAAGAGTGCGAGGATAAAGGCGACAATAGCGAGTGCGCGAAGAATCCCACTCGTCATCCACTCGCCTCCGGTCATCCAAATCGGAGAAAGCCATCCAAACACAATACCACACAGAAATGAAATAATAATAAAAAGAGCATACATCATTAACCTTTTATTTTATCTGAATAAATGGTCAGGTTGGTGTCTCGACGAACAATGGCATCAATGATAATACGGTCTGAACCACATGGAATAATCAATGGATCACCCGCATATATCAAGCTTCCTCGACTACAGTCACAAGCAAAAGTTCCATCTGACCACATGGTCTTATCGAACTGATGATCATCATCGTCAAAGCCTAGTGTTTCAACGACCGCCGTCACACCAGTCTGCTGATCACGAAGATGTACAACAATAGGATATCCTTCTGATTGAATCACCATTGCTCTCTGACTATTGATGATGTATCTTCCGAATACTACTCTTAAAAGAACTTTCTCGTTTGACTTGTTGTGTCAATAACTCCAATCCTGCTAATCGATTTCTCACGTGAGGAAGAGTTGATGATATACGTCGCACCGGTCTCGATCCTCGACGATAATTAAGAATAATAGCTCGTATGGTCGCCAAATATTTGGGATTAATTTTCATTGTTTAGCCTTATAAATAATTTGATCCTCTTCATATACTGGCGATTCTATTTTCTTACCTTTAATCAGCACCATGCCACCACTCGAAATTAATTTTTGCACAGGCAAACCACAATCAGGACAGTTTGTGAGTGGTTGAGCGGTGATCAATTGAAATATCGTTATAGTTCCACATGCTGAACAAAGATATTCATACGTGGGCATATTCGGACTCTGCTTCAACAGGAACAGGACCCATCCAATCTTGGAATATAATCTGAGCTAGGTATTCTCGATGAATCGCAAACGGTGGGATCACATGGTTGACATCAATAATCTCTATATACTCCCGACTATCAAGACCCGTGAGTATAGCATAATGCAAGAGCCAATCCCTTGATACAAAAAATTGAGCCGGAATCATATTAGTATCCATAATGTCTCTCTTTTTAAAGAAGATGGGTGAAGCTACAATACAACTCACACTACCTGGTGAGTTATAAACACTCCACCCACCGTATGACTAAGTATTTCAACTGGTATGCACCTGATTATTGTTTAGCTTTATGCCGTTGCTCTACCACTGAGCTACGCCCTCGTGTGGTTTTGGAGAGGGCGATGGGATTCGAACCCACGACCACGGTTTTATAAATAATCATCCATACCAGAATTTCTTAGTCCTCTTGAGCTTGGTAGGCATCAGCCTAAACCTAAAGCCTTTCTTAAGGGCTCATAAACCTCAGCTTAAACCTGAGCCTAGCCTACATCGGTATATGTTACGCCTTGAGAATAAATCCGAAAAGCTTATCAGCGCATGTCGTGAGCGTACTTGCAAGCTCTAAACTATTGGCACGATGCAACGCCGCTTTAATGGATCGTTGGAGTTCTTCAGCACGCTCAATTAAAATCCCTTTACGTGCTGGTGTAATGAGACTACTCCACTCTTGTTCACGAATCGTTCCAACGACTTCATCATCAGAAATGAGTTGCGTTTGTGCCGGATGTTCTACTGAGTGTGGATAGAGCACAATCGCTTTCTGCGTTTTCTTTGTTCGTGATTTTACAACATCACGGGCTTTATACACACCATTCCCACGATCTGAATCAGGCTCAAAACCTTTCGCCGGATCAAGCGTTGGAATAGCTTTAAGCAACGATTGAAATTCACCTACACGTTTTTCAAGTTCTAATAATGCCGTCGATGGAACATTTTCCAAAATAACAGTACCATCATCCAACGTCACATCAGCACGCGCTGACGTATTACCCTCTGCAACTTGGAAGCTGGTATCCCATTGCTTCTTCAGAATGTCGGTGATCCATTTCAACTCACCAGCAATCGATGATTGAATATCAGATTGATCTTCGATAACCGGAGGCGTGTTCTCAACATTAGAAATAAACGTCTTCTTCTTCTCTTCAAACAAATGCCGCTTCTTCTCAAATGAATGCCGCAATTCAGTCAACGTTGTCTGACCCTGTGACTTTAAATTTGATTCAATCACGATGAGTTCAAACAGTTTCTTCGCCATACGATTCGTTGATCCCTTCTGTTTTATTTATTTCTGTTAGTGAATACAGTGTAAAGTAAGTTAGCTCAGTGTAAACGCATCCATAAGAGTAGTGTACACAGAAAAGGCATGGCCTTTCGGATGTTCTAGCGCCAGATGAGCAAAGATCAAGGGGAGATTCGTTGCATCGAGTCCAGCCACAAGCGTATAAGCACACTGTGGAAAAACTTTCTTGCAATCGTACGCACAGCTTCCAGCCATTGTCGTATCTCCTATCGTAAGATCACTTTAGTGCGATGCGTCTTCCAATATTTATTTTGTTTATACTTATAGCAAATCCGACAGATCCGTTGATACCGGCCATTCTTCTTTCGCTGAACCTTCGTATTCTCCGGTGTATATGCATGGCCGTGAATACAATGCGTTCGGAGTTGCCGTTCCCATGGAATCTCAGCTAAGGTCATCGTTCCAAAATATAGAGTTGTCCATACGTTCCCATCACATAAACAATATTTTGGTGATTATCAATGTGCTGCACATAGCCATGGCATTCCTGATCGTGATAATCCAACCAGGATAGACAATCACCAATACGGAGTGTGCGAAATCCTTCCTGCGTTCTCCATATAGTTTCAGGAATCGGTGCTGCCATAGCATAACTCCACAAATAATTAAATCATCACACCACTCTTATGTACGGAGAGAAAATGCGGATCAAGAATATCCTTCATAGCGAGTTCAAGTTCTTCTTTGGTTGGAAGCGTATCATCTACCATCGATGCTTCAAGAGGTAATTCACATTTCGGACACGTAAACAAGATTCGTAACGGATTCGTTGGCATAACCACTCCTGTAGCAGAACGCTATGTATCAGTATTCATAAAAGCTTTTAAAGAACAGGTTTTGCATCCGCTGAACTGACTGATGAACTCGATTCCGCCGTCCCTGAAAACGTTCCTGCTGAGGCAGCAAGTCGAACCGTTGCTGCTGTATAGGTACCACCATGATCGTGCGCACGAAAATCCGTTCGCAAGGCATTGAGATCTGATTTCAATTCATTAATCAATGCCACGATACCGTCCATATTGACCGCCGATGCACCCGGATCGACCTGACGGCGTGTCGATTGTGGTTCAGCATCACGATTCGCCATGAATTATATTCCTATATAATATGAGGATGCTCACGTCTTTGTCATGGTCAGGTTCGGTGTACACCATCCGCATCGTCGTGTCTCGTAATGAATGAGTGACCAATATCCACACTTACAGCAAAAGCCTTTTTCACCCCATTCCACTTCACCATCTTCTTGAAATGGAATTGTCTCATCACAGTTCCAACACATGCCCCCAACTTTCTCGTCATGAAATTTGTCGTACTAGTACATGAAGCTGGTTCATCATATCAAGAAAGAAGTAATTATTTTCTCGCATACGAATAAGGCATTGTTGAATTTCTTGATGTGCCACAGCAGCAGTTTCTAATAACTGTAATGCTGCATCGAGATCTGTCACCACTTCATCGTAGCATGGACAATGTTGATGAATAGCCACCATGCATGCATCCTCAATACAAAATTAAAATACTATTGGGACCACGATGATCCGCATCGGGACGGTATAACGAGGCCAAGTGATTTCTCAAGCCCTTGTTGACGGTTTGATAACCGAAGGCGATTTGCTCGACCATACGCTTGCGTGCTTTATATTTGGCCGTAAAAAGAGCATCCCAATAGTAATTTAATTTGAAGATTTCACAGGACTGCCCATCACCATGCTACACTCATACGATACGACACGCTAGGCTACGTTACGTTACCACAACGAAACAAGGCGATACCTTTACGCTCCATTCCACAACTTTACTTGTACATAACCACTGCACCCGAACGCAGCCGCACGCTGCATCACTTGTACTAAATAAATTTATTTATTACTTCGGTTCAGCACCTCCGAGTGCAATCACTGCACTCACAGCTTCACCAGCAACGACTGCGATATCCTGAAGTCCAATAACAGGGACCACTTCATCACCCATACGAGCATCGGCTGTCACTTTGAGTTGAGCCGTTCCCACTGGGCCAACAGATGATGCTATAAATGACATCCCATCATCTGACGCCAGCACAGTCAGCACATCGAGATTGCTTGACTCCCATACCGGCACACCATCGACAAGGGCTGGATTGCCCGCTGCATCAACAAACGCCACAGACCCAGTGACCTTCTGATCACTTTGCAGTGTAAATGTACCCGCCATAAAATAATATCCTTTTATATTCGTAAGAGATTAAACGTCTTCAACATCTTTTTTCGACACTGGACCAAGATTAATAACCGCTGTGATTTGTGGTAACCGTGGCATCGCCTCGAAGGTTTCACTCCGCGCCTCTTCTAGTGCGCGATGGACTTTCTTCACGGTTCGATACAGACCAAGTTGTCGTCCCCACACCATCAGATCATCGAGGGCCTTCATGTATGCAACGTATTCTGAAGGTACTGTCGGCGGTACGCTATTCACATTGTATAACCTCCTTTATGACGCCCCTTAGTTAATTATGTAATTACATATTTAATAAGCCCGAGGATGGAACACGTGAGAACCATCGTCCTTCACACAATGTACAAATGTGGACGCTCTTTAACGTGTTGACGAATATAGGTCCCGGACTATACTCATCTTTCTGAGCTACTCGGGCTCACTGCACTGTTTTATGGTGTAGGTGGAACTGATTTAATAGACATAGTCGGTATAGTCGGAGGCGTGCCTGATGTAGAAATCGGAATAGGCGCTGATGCTGCACCTGAAACAACGCCACCACTATTTTGAGCATCACAACGATAACGATACGTTAGTCCTGGGACAACAGTTTGATCGGCATAGACGAGCGGAGCAGGTAATACGATGGTCGTGAGAGGTACAAATGTTCCTGAACCACCTGTTTCGCGAAGAATGGTCATTTTCGTTGGAGCACTGGTTCCAGCGCCAACAACACAAGTAATTTCAGGAATCAAGAACGATGTTACTGGTGGTGCTGTAACAGCCAGTGAAGCCGATTTAGTGACACCTCCCGATATCGCAGAAATCGTTGCCGTCTGTGCTGATGTCACAGCGATTGTTGATACTGAAAATCCGACAGTTGTAGCACCAGCTGGAACTATGGCATTCGCCGGAACCGTAGCAACCACCGTATTACTACTCGACAGTGTGACGGTGACTCCACCAGACGGCGCTGCACCACTCAGCGTTATTGTGGCTGCTGAAGGAGTTCCTCCCAGCACACTGGTTGGATTAAGACTAATTGAAGCGAGTGTTGGCGGTGGTGGAGTCGTTGGTTTAGCAGGCACCGCCATTTGAATACACGCTGAATCAGCACTCGTATTACCTGCTGCATCTTTCGCCTTCAAACACACAAATCCAGATGCTGCTAATCCATCATTATGATACGGCTGAGTGAATGCCCAACTTTGTGGATTGGCACTCGGTGTTGGTGACGTAAATGTTCCTGTACTGCTCGCTTGTCCATCATTAAATCCACGGCTGCCTACATAAGTGGTGACAAACGTATTACTCGGCATATCTTGCACAGGCACGAACGTCAACGTAAACGTCACATCGTTTGCATTGAGGACCGGATTCGGCTGAAGCACCATACCCGATAAATTGGGTGGTGGAATCGTATCAGCGGCAGCACCAGGTGTGAACACCACGGTAGGATCAAATCCTGTGGCATCACAGCTATTATTACCGTCAGGTCCTTTATTGACCGTGAAATTAATCCCATCACCTTGGACTACCGTGGTCGTGAGATCAAACGTCACTCCAGTCGTATTGCCTTCCGCAATATTCTGTGTCCACAATACTGTCGTATTTTTTGAAATAAAAACGGTGACACCACCACCGCATCCCACATTTGCATCAAATGCTTTTCCGGTAATTTTCACCGAACCGTTTTGTGTCGCTTTCCATTGTCTGGTGGCATCAGCAGCAGCACCAGGATGCGCCCCATCCTCCCAAATCAATAAGAACTGTTCGTTCCCCTTCCACTGAGCAGTGGCAGGGTTATACACCATCAACGTCCCACCATACAAGTAATACCAATTCCGCTGACCTTGTGTGGGAGAGAAATCAGTTTTTGCGTTATACGTATTCGAGGTACTTAATGCTAATGTGGTCCCTGATGCTTGATTGGAACACGCACTTTCATTGCCTGATGTATCAACTGCTGTTACTTGAGCCGTATGCGTCGATGACGGTTGCAAAGCCCCTTGTGTATAGGTCGCGATTGATCCAGCGGTTGGTGAAGCCGATTTGGCCTGGATTGTCGCATACGTTGGTCCAGGACAGGCGACATCAAAATACACACGATATCCTGCGAGATCGGTCAATGGTGCATTCGGAACACACACCGCATAACACTGTGTCACACCCGAAGGACAATTCTCACCAACATTCACAATCGGTGGATTACATGTCGGACACGGTTGTGTCGTTCCAGCAGGACAATCAGCGTTCGTCGTTGGTTCGTTCCAGCTTAAATCGAGTGATGTTGGTGTCGCCGCAAAAGATAACGATGGTGACACCAACAGTAAGAGTAAAAGGCTAATACGCCATGCAATCATAGTGAATCCCTTCTCATCCACCTATAAGCTGAAATATTTTTATTTCAATGCTTTGCAAGACGCCGAACTTTAATATTTTTTTGTTGAGCTAATTGTCTCCCTACTTTTCCACCTAAATAAATTCCACCAGCTGCTCCAGCAAGTCTTGGAAGAAGAGAAAATGGTGCGAGACGTGCGCCCAACGCTAAACCTGCAACACCAAGCCCCACTCCTCCAGCTGTCTTATATAAATTCGTTCGCTTTCGTGCTGCCGCGCCAGATCGACGAACCGGTATACGAGCTTGAGTAGATGATTGTCTTTGAAGAGCATAATTCAACGTTTTACTAGGAGTAGATCCTTGAAACTCATTTTTACGTGATCCATATTTCATCTGAGCAAAGAATGCTTTACGTTGACTAGGATTCATAATTGTCCTTTATCAATATTCATCGAGTAAAATTCATACCAAGACTACCGCGTAATCCTGGGTATCCTAATAATGCGAGGAGCACTGCAATCACCACAAGTAAATTAATCAACAACACGATCCCAATCATAATCTTCAACAGATTGGGTTCAATCGTGACCGAAAACCATCCCAAAACCGCATAGACCAATGCCACCACGAAATCAAAGACCAACAACCCAATGAGCGGAGGAATCATCAATCGCCTCCTACCAGAGAGCCTCCACAGGTTACGAATATGGTGCGGTTTCGTCTAATGTACACAATCAACATGAGATAATTGGCCGCGATTATGCGCCCGTGTCTGCACTCGATTGAGTGATGGGTTTCACATCCCATGACGTGGGTCTTTTCTATGCCAGAAGCTTATCTCATGAAACAGATTCTAAAATATAATCACTATTCTTTTTTTGACTGTAAAAGGTGCCACTGAAGATGTAAGTCAAGTTTATTTTCGAGTCGTGTTGTTCGTTCAGCTAAGTCAACATTCACACGATTGAGACGACCTTCATCGGTTTCAATTTGATGAATACGATCTTCACCACGAATCATTCGTGTTTCCATACTTTTTAGAGTAGCAGTGTCAGCCAGTTTCGTTTCATTAAGGAGATTAATCAGTCGCTGACCTTCAGCACGACGAGATCGAGCAGTAGCCGCCCACACAAAAAGCAGAATGGGAACAAACACAGCCCCAATAATGTTAATCACTAGGTGGATATAATCCATGAGTCCACACGCGTCTTCCTCGCCTATACCAAAAAACCCTTACTAGGATCGTCTCGTCCGCGTGTCCTTACCGAAGATAGTCAAATTCAATTTGAATTTTCTTTGACATCCCCATCGCATCTAAAGGAACTGTAATTTGCCCATCCCGTGTATGTTGATGTGATTCAAGTAAGTACAGCTGACGACGATAGTCTTCACATTCAAGCTGGAGATCTTTCAGGGCTCGACGTAAACGCTCAACACGTTCTTCAAGTGAGATATGCTCCCATGATTTTTCAAAGCTAATAAGGATCGGAGAATGAATCGAGGCATGTGGTGTTTGATCTTTCGATGATTCTTCCGGCATATGAATACCTCAATGATCATGACTGTTGTGGATCTGACATCGACAGCCTGGAATCACACAGCCCAACAAACCACCACTAATACATTCCACATGAAATATTTCAAGATGGCCACAATGAGGACATGGAAAGTGTGCATTACTCTCTACATATGCGGCTTCTTCATTCGTCAGATAAATCTGAAGGTATTTCATTTATTCTACCTTCGACCAGAGCCGATATTTTTTGAGGATCTCTTTCAGATTTTTTTGAGTCTCAGGTGTAAATTTGTGGTGTTCACTAAACTTAATGAGATGTCTGAGTAGATACACTTCCCATTGACGAGGATCCACTCTAAACATAATACCGAGAAAGAGCACGGCATGAGGATCTTGTATATTACGTTGTGCTGTAGGCTGATGAATCACAGCCTCGAATTCAGCAGGTTGTACTTGAAGCGTCGGTGTACCTGGGATCATTCTCCATTTCATCGGCATTAATGTGGGGCCTCATCCATCACACTCGGCAGAGATACTATCCCAAACGCCTACGAATGATCGGAATGATCTCAAGCAAACACATCGGCTCAAGCTCTCCGTGTTGCTTACAGGCAACTTTGCCGGCACCGATATAGGGCATAGGCTCCCAACACTCAGGACACCATATATACGCATCGACCTTGATACCAGTATAGCCTAAAGCACTCATCACTATCTCTCGCTCTTCCAATAGTAGTAGTAATCAAGACCTCATCTGTGCTCCTCATTCGCAATATCGCGCAACGCGTTCCATTCCTCCCACGAATAAATGATACGATCAAATTCAGGACCACGATCAACGGCAATCGTCATTGAGGCATAGGCGAAATCGACCGTGAGTGTATGCCGATGACTCGCACCCATGAGACCACATCCACCACACTGATACTCACGAGCATATCGCTGATTACTCATCGATTCTCCAGCATGTATCTCGATTCATCGGGTCAGCCACAGTACAGACCCAATTATGGACCCCACAGTCAACAGACTGGCACCCAGGATCGCAAGAACACCTGCGACGAGATCCCAATTAATAATCATGATGACACCTCACGTACGCGCTTCACAACAACGCTCTCCGACTTGTAAGTCACGAGGTGCTCCATACGTCGTGTTCTTCATCAATCGTATATCGATATTGTTGAAGGTCCAGCATTCTCCTGTGGCATCGAGAAACGTCACCCACATGAGATCATGTTCCAATCCATAATCAATCACGAAATAGCAGACACCATCGCCTTTGGGTGTATGCATCGGGAGAGGAGTACGCAACTCTCTCATCATGAAAAGATTATTTCCCTGTCAGAATAAATAATGGTGTAATCCATGATGGCGGTGTTCGTCGAGCAAAGATGACAGCACCCCAGCATGGAAAGCTTACTTTTGATTTTGTTTCTTCCATACTAAATCCTGTTGTAAGAACATCATCAACAATAAGTGTATATATCGCTTGAGATTTACAGTAAGGCCTTAAGACATGGGCCAAACGTAAACCGCCACGTGGAATACCAATCACTTGTGAAAAAGCAGGAATACGATCAATAATTTGTTCTGCAATAGTCAACAAATCAGAATCAGTCAAGGCATCGCAATCTATTTTAAAATTTGAAGTTCCACCACTATGTAATTCAAAGAATCCGCTTTGAAAAAGATTCATGATTAAGCTTTAAACTTTTCTACCATGTTAACCACCATTAATAAATGTATATTTCATTTAATAGATATCTCATCACATTCACACATAATAGCTTGAGGATGATATTCACGCCAAAGTTCATAATGGACCTGGCACAACGGAGTACGACAACACCGGGTTATCCCTGTAACTTCTGAGCTAATGATATACGCTGGTCTTCCACTGACGTGACATCGATAACACGTTTCGATCATCAGTTCGTGATATTCTGTTTCATCGTTGTCATCTTCTCTTTAATGAGGGCATCAAGACAGATCAGGACTTTATCTTCTGCTGATGAAAGTTCGGCACTATACCTGACTGTCATAAGATGCAAAGATCGAAGTGAAAGAAGATAATCTGTTTCTGCTGGGGTACGCACATATGCCATGCACAGTCCTTACCGGTGAGGATTATGGCCTTGTTGTCCATCTCCATAGGAATTCGCTATGAGCGTATAATCCGGTGCTCCAATGGACGACACGACTGTCGGAAACGTCGCTAAATACGCTTGATCGGCTGTAATAGGAATGGTGCGTGTCGACAATATACGATTCGCCATAAGAGTCTCTCTATTCGAGAATTGTTTGGCAAGGTCTTCTAGCCGTTGTTTTTGATGTGCATCTTGCAACGGAAGATCATACAGCGGATTATACAAATGCTCGAGCTTATCGAAATTAATTTTCTTTGATGGTTTCATCATCTAGCCTATTCGTTAGTCATCAGTCATAGGAACATTCGATGAATATAAACGAAGATGTGCTATCACATCTTCGAGGGTAGGCTTTCTAGAAACCTTCAACGTATTACTGATGAGACTTGCTAGATCTTTCTGAAAATCAGCAACGCTAAAGTCATCGATGATGATTGATGATGCTGGTGGTGGATAGGTCTTCAATTTAAACGGTTGGTTCCATTCTGAAAAACGAGCGTCAGATAACTCCATGGGCAGGAGTGGACGATATGGTGATTGAAGCGTTTCTTGCAAACGAAGATCGTAGAGCGGATTGTAGAGATACTCAAGTTTATCAAAAATAGACATAGGATTCTGGTGTACGCTGGTTCATAAGATTGGCTCACAGGTGCGAGGAGACACAAAGCCACGATGTGATGGGTAGGTGATCAGAAATTTATTCGCCCTTGACGATGATATGCATCTTCCGAACATTTGGGCAGTAGGTTTCAGGAAAGATACGACCGTTTCTCGGATCAATACGACGTTTATCTGGAAGTTCTTCTAACGGACAGTTCATACACGCAGTGGGAATACAAAAGTATTCAGGGCCAATCCACCAACACGGTAGACGATAGACTCTCCCATTCAATACCGGTTCATGTAATACTTTTCCATTCAATAGACTCATAGCATCCTACAGCCAATAAATAATAAAAATATTAATGATGTAATTTATCGACGATCAGTTGATGAATCCCATGATCAGGCTGATGATCTTTGAGAAGACCACTGAGCTGTGTAGCGAGCTGCGTGAGTAATGGTGCAATGGTCATAAGTAAATCGGCGGCTGCTCGAGCCTTATCAAGATCAGCAGTGAACTTACTAGGATCATTCGTCGCCATGAACTTATCCTCGTTTCCGCTTAGATAATTTACGCAACGTCTGTGCGAGGCGTACCATCTTTTTCGTCCGCGCACTCCCCTTCTTCAACAATTGTGCTTCACTCTTCCCAGACTTCTTCTTCATCCGAGTTAATGCGCCTGGACGTGCAATCGCATTTTGAATCCATTTTTCAGCCATAATCAATCCCTTTATAAATAAACTCATCCTTCGCAGCTTCAACGGTCACAGCAGCTTGATACCGTCCTTGATACGGATGATCACTATCGCCTGAATTGCGATGCACAATAATCTGACCAAAGCGCATCCCACGCCAGAAATCCAATCGGATCTTTCTGACATTCATGACTTCCATGGTGCCAATCCCATCCC
>k87-2449638_pt1 | contig 17676 bp, 29 predicted proteins | sample MGYA00084033_6733616 | MGnify analysis MGYA00084033
GGGTAACCTTATGTATCCTGCCATTCAGAATCTCGAGAAGATCACCGACAGTATGCTGGCCAACAGCTCCCATCCGGCGGCTAAGCTCCTTATCGAATCCGAGAAGAAAACCGCTGAGGGCATAGCTCAGCTCTCTAAGGATATGTCAAAGAAGTTCGGCTTCATCGAGCGGAACCGCTACACAGGTCGGATCGACTATAAGCCTGGCACGATGAATGCTGACCACCTTGCCGAGGCTCTGGATAGGGTCAAGACACCGAACCAGGTAGAGCAGCTACGAGCTGCCACTGGCGATCAGACTGTTCAGGCTATGGGCAGGATGCGTCTAGATCAGGCATGGGAAGCCGCCCTTGGTACTGCTGAGACAGGAGGCGGTGGCTTTATCTCCAAGAAACAGCTGGAGTTCAACGTAGATAAATTTAATAAGCATCTTGGCATCGACAATATGGATGGTGCTCGAGCAGCTGCCACTGAGGCAATGCTTAAGGGAACAGGTGTTGACCTAGCGGATATCGCTAAGCTAGGCCGAGTGGCTCACCTGGCGGCTAATGCCCCCCTGGGCGATGTTAGCACCTTCGTGATGCGTGCCTCCGTTCTTCGTGGAGGCGTCGGGGGTCTGACTGCTGGCCTCAAGCATGCATTTGCCCTTGCAACTATGGGTGGTGCCACAGCAGTCGGTGGGGCTGGTGGCGGTGCTGGCCTTGCCACTATGCTCATGCTTCGCATGATTACCAACAGGTCTCTCGGTAAGCTCATGGAGCCGAAGCTTGTGGAGGTCCTTACGAAGGGGATTGATCCTGCTTCCACTGCTCCACAGAAGATTGCGGCCCTGTATCACATCTTCGAGACTTATCCTAATCTAGTGATCGACACCAATGCCCCTTAGAATCGTTCCCCGAGGAACCATACCCTACGGCTATGAGCCTCCTATGCTTCGAAAGAAGCGGGAGATCGAGCAGGATCTTAGCAACGAGTACAACGACTATCTCGATAAGCGAAATCGCGGTTCCGCCGGACGCTTCTCGCGTCCGCTCGAGGGCCAGACGCCCTTTGGGAACTCCAACGAGGCTTATCCCGACGCTCAAGGAAACCCCGACGCTCAGAAGCGGGACATCGGCTATCGGATTATTCCTCAATCCGGATCTCAATCAGCCGGGAAGCGGCCAGGAGACCCCATCGGGGCTGTCCTCCATTCCACTGGTAGTGAGAAGGACACCATCGAGGGCCTTCGTTCCAACTCGTTCACTCGAGGTAGCGGAGGCTACGGCTATAACTATGTGATCGACAAGCAGGGGATGGTCCATCAGATGACCCCTGTAAACGAATACACTAAGCATATCGAAGGGCCCTTAGGGACCCATAGAACTACTGACCAGTATCCAGATCTGAAGAACAACAACACGGTCTCGATTGGCCTTTTAGGTGACGACAACAATCGAACTGCGGAGCAGTTAGGAGCTGCCCGCGACTTCACGACTGATCTGGCCAAGGCCTACAAGTGGCAGCCCCAGAACATCGTCAGTCATGCGGACTTGCAGTCCGGGCCTGGTGGCAGTAAGTCGCCCAAGGAGCAGTACGATGTCGCCCGCTACGTTAGGGCGAACCTTGAGGATTCTGGTTTCCAGAATAAGGCTGACGCCACGGCTAAGGCCGATGTGCCTTTGAGCTTCCTAGGCGAGACGCCTGGGGGCAAGATGAACTTCAATCCATTCCTAACAGGGGATCAGAATAACCCCAGGGACTTCGCCACCAGCATCCCTGGCTCCCCGGAGGTCCATGCCGCCAGGACGGCTAGTATCCAAGATCAGTTCCCTAACCTTGGTTCCCCGACGACGGATGTTGCAGCTACTCCCGGCGACTCGGCAGGCTCGGTGAGTCAAGTTCCTTCGTCGTCGGGGTCCTCGTTGCCTACCTTTGCCGAGATCTTTGGCATTGACACTCCTATTGGAGCCAAGAAAGGAGCTGGACCTGGAGCCTTTAAGAATTCTGTAACCGTTCCGACCATGGATCAGTTGTCCCAGAGCGGTAGCCAGATTCTCCAATCTGCGGGTCCAGAGGATGCATTTCCTGCTCCTCCGCCTCCGCCGCCAAGAACCCCTCCAGGGATGGATCCTCCTTTGGCGAACAAGCGACGTCGAGGACGATTTGCATGACCTCGATGTTGGTCCTCATGTCCATGTGGGAGCCAATCTTGACCTTATGCATGGCTCCCCAGTTGATCCCCATCTTCATGTCACAGTTCAGCCGGAAGTCCTGGTGGTAGTGGACAATCGGCCGCATATATTCTTCCTTGATCCTCAGGCACATATTGACTAGATGCTCCCACCCCACCTCACTCTCAGGGATACTCGTCTGAATCTGGAGACTATCATGGACTTGAGCGCCAAGGTAAAATCGCTCAAAACTGACGGATTCATCGAAGTATGCTTTCTTCATAGCAGCATTACAGATGTCAACCACCGTCGACTGCGGCTTGAAGCTGTAAGCCTGGTTGAAAAGTTCCTCGCCCCACTCACCTCGCAGTTTAACCTTTCTTCCGAAACAGTTTACCAGCGTCCGCTTATTATCGCTGAGCTCAGTCTTGACGTCCCGCCAGTAGTCCTTAATACCTGGGTAGGCCTTGTTGACGTAAGCATCGCAGATGGGTTCGGCGTCTGTTTCGAGCATCTCATTCTCGAGAGCGAAACGTCGAAACTTCATATTATAATTAAGACCGTGGTTACTCTTCTTTCCGGCCTGGCGGATACTCATGACGCGTGGAAGAAAGATCCCTGGGGGAATCTCGAGGGTTTCCCGCAGCCTTAGGATTGTGGTGGCATCAGTATGAGAACCGACGACCTCGTTCTCCTTCTCAACGAAGTCCTCAGATGCTCCACTGATCAGTGCTCCCGTTACGATATGCGGACTTTTACCACTCTTTACAACATCGAGCATGTTTTGGTCCTGGCTCAGATATGCAACAACTACCCACTCGGCACCTGCCAGGTCGAACTCTAGCATGATCATCGGTTGGCTATCCTTATCGCGATCATTATGACTATGGCTATCACACCAACGTAGATTGCTAACCAGATAATATCAGCCATCACCGGGCCTTCCTTCCGACCTCTCGATTGATGAGACGGAATGTCTCGTTCGGCATCAGCTCCCGGAGAACCGTGACCTCCTCAACACACTCGGCTTGCGTGTCGAAGACACTCTCGATCATGGCCTCTCCGTGGAGGCTATAGTGAACTATGATCCACACTTCTTTCTTCCTCTTCGTCCCCATTAGATAGGCACCTCCATCCTCTCAGGGAACTCATATTTCTCTGAGGTCTTGTTGAACTTCATAGCAACCCTTCTCTCTTTGTTGGCTCCCAGATATGTGAATACCAGATCGAGATAGATGTAGGCGTCGGAGAGCTCATCCAGGAGCTTTTCTCTCAGCTCGTAGAAATCTTTCTCGTCGGGGTTCCCAGCGATATGATCTCGTATCCTGTTCATTTTCTTGACGAGGTTCTGGGCTTCCCCGACCTCGCCACCAAGGGCCACCATCCAGTCGTTGATGTCCCAGCTCTCAATGCGGTGCCATCTCCTGCACCGCTCTTCATTCAGCTTCGAGAAGTCGTTAATGTGCATCTTTCTTCTCCATTGCTTCGGCTACACTAATTGAATTCTTCATTGCATAGTCAACCATCTCAAGAAGCACCTTCCTAGCACGCATGTGACTGTGCCCTCCGTGTACTAGTGATCCGAAGGCCACGGTTATAGCTGCCAAGGCAACCGTGTTGCTATCCTCCCCATGTGAGGCTTTAGATAGCGTGTCAATCATGCGATTGACTTGGTTTGGATCTAGTATTGCCATGTCATCCTGCTACAATAAAGCCCTTGAATTCAGGATGAAGGTTCTGTAGGTTCATCCCTGTTCCCATTATCGTCTTGCTGGATGATAGTCGACCGAATACAGTTCCTCGAGGGTTCCAAGAGCACCGAAGCCTATCATCGCTATCGAGCTGGACTTCCAGATAGGTCCCTTTAAGTTTGGCCAACGCCCTGATCTCTTGCACAAGCTTCGCCTCTTTACTTCCTCTCTCGGCCTTACGAACCAGACGACTGAGGGCTTTGTCGTCCGTAGAAATACCCCCGTAGGCGTTGACGTACGGCTTGTGACCGCACCACTCGTAGAAGTATTTCGCACACTGCTGCGGTGACGTAGGTGAGAATGGATAATCCGCGGTTTCTGCAAGTTCAGCTTCCTTCTCTGCAATCTTCTTTGTGATGTCGATCTTGGCGGCCTCTAGCTTCGTCTTGTCGATCTTTAGGCCCCGGACAGTCATGTAGGCCAGGGGCTCTCTCAGGTCCACCGTCATGTTGTAGGTCGGAATGTAGCCGCCATCGAGCATCTCAGGATATAGTGTATCCCAGATCTCCAGCGTCACCGCAGCGTCCTTGCCACAGTAGGTATGGAACTGTTCCCATGTGATCTTATGATTCGCTTTCCAGATCTTTCCGTCGTCTTTCCAGTAGGGTTCCCTTGTATGCATGGATGCAGTGACATCTAGTCCCATCCGGAAGTCTGGATAGAGGATGCTCTGGGCAATCATAGTATCCCCAATCGGACCATTTAGGAATATGTTGTGCTGCATCAGGAGGAATACTGAGTCGAAGCCCACTATGTTGTGGTTGATCTTCATTACCTTCGGATCTTGCATAAGCCATCCGTACTCTCGCCATATGTCAGCCTCCTGATCCTCAGTCCAGTAGTCGGAACCGTCCTTCTTGAACATCGGCACCACTATGGCCTCATCGGGCTCATAGGCCATGCTGAAACAGCTGACGTAGCTGTTCATGCACTCGATGTCGGTACAGACGCGGCCTCGATCACGGCACTCCTGCATGAAGTCCATAACCTCTTGGAAGTCTGGATCGATCAGATAGTGCCGATCCGGCAACGTCAGCTCCTTGGTCTCAGCCTCCAGCAGAGCCTTGCCAAAGTCGCCAAGGATGAAATACCGCCAGACGTATACTCCATGTAGAGTAGCCGCTGGATGGATGCTTGGAATCAGCTTCTTCCCCACCCGAGTGCTGTATAATGGAGAGCCCCGCCATTTTGTTATTGGTAATCGCTTCCCCATTAAGCAGTCCAAAGGAGGGTTCCCCAGCGTCACTACTACGTTGGCTCCACTCTCCCTGATCTTGGCGAGGGCCGGAAGTGCCTCCGCCTCCCCGTACTCCGTCATCCCGCCCCTGTTGTTCCACAACATCTTCCCAAACTCGTCGAAGCAGGTCCCATCCCTCCCCTTCCGGACCTCGTATGGCCAGAGATTCAGGATGTAGCAATGTTGTCTCAGTAACCCAGCCTGATGGATAATGTCCTTGAAGACATCCCCACTCGGCCCCACTAAGGGCCTCTTGAGCCGCATCTCCACATAGCTTGGTGCCTCCGCCAGCACCAGAATCTTCGAGTTCGGGTTCCCTTCTTCGTATGGCGTCGTCAAGGTCGCTCTCCAGAATATATATCTTATGCACCATCATGCAGTGTGGGCACTCGACTTCACCCAGCAGCTGCGACTGCCTCGGCATTGGCTCGGTCTCGGGCTTCTTGCTCTTCGGCGACACGTCGAAGGAACCCATCCTTGTGTTTATCAGAAAGGTCCCATCCGAAGCCCGTGTGGCCCAAGTTGTAAACGGCTCGTAGCGTAACTCCACTCCCCAGAAACGGGACCAGTACTCGGGAGCCAGGGAAGAGTAGTACACGGAGCAGTTCCTCCATTAGATGGATAGGTTTCTCAGTCGGATGAGTCTTCTTTTGGAGCCCTGGAAACGAGAAGACATTTCCACGGCCTGGATGAGCCAGCTTTGGCTGCCCCTTGCGGGCCACAAAGAAAGGCTCATAGCAACTTCCGAAGGTCGTGTCAGGAGAGGCAGTTTGTCCAATCTCACCTTTATTCCATATCGCTGGGATGTCAGGGACCCCATAGCCCACCTCTCGAAGAATACTGAGCGTCTCGGTGTGCCAGGACATTCCGTACCAGAAGACAGCAAAAGAGTTGGGGGCAAGGCATTCGTACACCAGCCCTGCAGTCCTCTTGAACAGGTTAGGATAGTCCTCCCACTCGTGGTATTCGTCCATAGAGCGAGCATCTGAATTTCGACTTTTCCGCTTGTGCAGGTCAACCCCGTAAGGAGGGTCCACTTCGGCAAAGTGGACAGCCGTACCTTGACTATGCGGTAGGGAGGCGACAAACTTTTCCATGCCTGCGAAAGCGTCCCCGACCATGTAGTGGTCCGCTGCCCACCTCGGAGCTTCGCTGACATGACTAGGTACCTTTCTCGCCATTATATTGGTAGCGACCGCCTCCTCGAACCTCTTATACTCCTTCCAGGCATCATCCTGATCAGAGTACTCAGCAAGCTCGGGCATTGTCTGGAGGGCCTCCGCCAGCCTCAGCCGTCGGTGCACTGACGTCAGCGGGTCACCCCGGACTTCTTGCTGGTCCCTTTGCGTCCAGCTGGGGTCTTTCTCCTTTTTGTAGTCCCAGATCTTTTTCTCCAGCCGTGCCTGTTCAGGCCAGGTGAGGTCCTTTCGTTGCACGTTCTCAAGAAGTTCAAGTTCAAGTGCATCGATTTTGCCTGCACCGGGTCTAACGATTGCCCAGATAGTAGGGATGCCAGCTGCTTGATGTGCTCTAAATCGACGCTCACCACAACGGAGATTGTAGTGTTCATCGAGGGTGATTGGTTGGAGGAGTCCTTTCTCCATGATTGACTTCGCGAGGCCATCTATGTCTCCTAGATCGATCCGGGCCCTATCCTTTACCTTGATCTCGATCAGCGGTATTTCTCTAATCAGTGGCAGCGTCATCCCCAAGCTCCTTCATCAGCTTCTCGATGTCCTCGGCGGACATCCTTGCCAGAATCTTGCTAGCCTTATCCTTGCTGGCTCCGCTAGCCCGAACCTTCTTCGCCTTGCTTGCAGGTTTGTCCTTTACGATCCTCCGTTCCATTCTGATGTGACGGACATGCTCCCTGAGTTCATCAAGGGTCATTTCCGTGATCGGCTTTCTCAGAGACTTAAGTCTGTCCATCTTGCGACTGTTCCAATTTGGAACAGCGGCTAGCGGTAAACGGGAGGAAAACCACTAGCCGCCATTCGGCTCAGTTACTTGCCTGCGGACCCACTACCAGCTGAGCCGCCTGCATCACCGATACCGAACTTGTCCTTGTCCTGGTCCTGCCAGAACCTTGGATCTGCCGTGTCGGTCTGAAGAATCCACTTGACGCGGCCGCTATCCAGTCGGTACCAAGTGTCCCCTCGGACACAATATCCACTCGGGGTTTGTCCCCTACACTCAGCCGGACTAGGCGGCTGCTGGTGGATTCTCTCATCTGCCCAGGCGATCCCTGTGGAGGCCACCAGTGCAGCATATGCGAAGGCAATTCTAACCATCTTAACCTCCTTATTAGCCGGCTCGCCGACGACGGCGTTCGCCACCTTCCGCTACTGCCTGCCCAGTCTTCTTCAATCGTGGCAACCGCAGGCGGTTATAGTTGTTGCCATCGAGCTTGCTTTCCTCCTGGATCACCAGGCACTTGCCTGTTGCCCCAACGAGGTCGTCGGAGTTGAACCCTCCTCCCTCATGAGCCACTCCGAACACCGTGAGGAACCTCTTGATGTCCACCAGCCTCATGTTTCGCTGATCGGCCGGAGTGTTCGGATCTGGATAGGTGATCCAGTGCTTGATCAAGCCAGGGTTCGGGATCGGGCTATCTTCCACCTTGATGAAGACCGTTGTCATTTCATTCCCTGCCTGGCTTTCACCATCCTCAGCCTTAACGATCCGAAGATTGTACTCACCCTCAGGAACTAGATCTTGCTCCTGAGCGTCATCCAAGTCGACTTTGATGAATGGCATGTTACTTCCTCATCGCTACTACATTCGATCGGTCTTTGGCTAGAAGGGCACCGATCCCACCCTTTGCCCCAGTTTGCTGCAGTTCGGTGAAGGATCTAACAGTCACGTCCTCCTCCGTCTCCAGGCCAGGGATGCTTGTTCGAATGACCTGGAGCCCTCTAGGCTCCGGCTTTGTTCTTAGGATATACCTCAAGTTTCCTTCCTCATCCTCCTCCGTCCTGGCGAGCCAGGTGTTGGTGAAGATCAGAGGCAGGATGTTTCTGGCCTTTCCGGGCAGCCAGATGTCGGTGGTGATCTTATTGGTTTTTTCATCCTGAAACGTTTGTATATGTCCTGTAGCATAGATGTTAAGGGGCAGGCTGACGATGCTGCCAAAGACGTCAGCGATCTTGCTGCCCACAACTCGGTAGTCGGCACGATCCTCAACGTCTCCATACCTTCCATTGATATAAAGTTGGCGATCCATCGTTGCTTTGGACAGGAAGGTAAGGCTATCAAAGATAATCCAGCTGTAAGCGTCAAAGAAGCCAGATTCCACTTTCCTATTAACATCCTCGACCCAATCCAGATAGACGGTTGGTTCTCTCTTAGAAGCCAGTTTATCAGACTTGGCCCCCTTATTAAAGCCCTTTAGAGTTGCATCTACCTCCAGAACGTCGGGCAGGAAGAGCTCATAGTCCAGGTCCAAACCCTTCAGTGTCTGGAGGCTATTAGGATCGAAGATGTAGGCGAACTTCTTCCCTGGCAGCGTCCATATGAGTCCGCTCTTGCCAGACCCGGTTGGTCCAACCACCAAGATTCTCTCAAACACCGACCCCTGGTTGGCATCCTTAGCGTTTTTCATGGTGATCTCCTTTCGGGACATGATACCACGGCTGGAACTCTTTGAGTTCCTGCGGGCTAGGCCACCTTCCTGTAAAAGTCAGAGCCCTATCATCGAGGGTGACTTTGGCAGGGGGCTTGATTGTTGGGTAATGCAGTAGACTGAGCCACTTGATATCGTCAGGGCCGTAGACCACGATGGCCCATCTCTCAATCCACGCAAGCATGGCAGCGATACCTCCTTCCATGCTGCTCCTGGAGCTGAAAATCTCAACTCGAAAATGTTTGGTATATTCTCTAAGAGCCTCGATAGCTCCTGGGAATGGTGGGTCGAGGATGACCGCACCTCCTTTCCATCCGCTTGCATAGCTGTGGAGTACTCCATCAAAGTCAAGACACAGAATTGGCTGGCTCATCGGGGTAACCTCACTCCAAGCCCTGGCAGAGCTCTGACGATATATAGAATGGCGACCAGTGCTACAATGATCCAGATGATCTTTATGACCTGAGCTGGAATTGGTATCCCAATCTGCTGGACGACCCATAAGATCAGGTAGACCACCAGCACCAGGATGCATAGATAGATCAGCAGCGTTACAACTGTTTCTATCATGTCTGCCCATCCGTTTTCGTCACAGCTCTGACGGCCCACATACAGCTCGTTTGCAACTCAGTCCTGGCGACGGATAGATCGCGGCTAGCCCCAAACGTCTGCTCGATGATGTTCAGTGATCGCCAGACGCTCTCGTAGTCGACCTTAACCTGATCCATCATGTCCTTCTGCTTCTGATCCAACGCACCGTAGTTACGACGGAAAGGATCTCCTGCGGTACCCATCTAATCCTCCATGAATTTCAGCTTCGGAAGCGTGACGGCCTTAGCGGTCACCCTATGACTCTGATCGACGTACTGTAGACGCTTCACTTCATGGCCAATCCTCCTCAGCTTGTGTAGAATTCCTGCGAAGGTGCCAACTGGAATATCCAGCATCTTAGCACCCTCCCTATAGCTGTAGCCGATCTCGTAAAGCCGGACTACTTCCGGATACAAGTCAGCCCTCGAGGGTCCCCTTGGTGGCACTTGTAAGTCCTTCAATAGGGCCGATGTGTTCCAGTGGGTCCCAGATCTCCTCGATCATGTTGGGAGGCATCTCCCGACCGATAGGATTGGGCCACGCCTTACAGCAGTCCATATAAGGACACATCCGGTTGAAGTTGAAGCAGCTATTCGTATTCTTCGGAAAGGCCTCCATGACCGGCCTTCGGCCGCCATCACTCCCCTCCTGTAGCTCCAATCTCTCCTTATCCTCCTCCACCCTCCTGATCCAGTTCCTGGTCTCCCAGAGCCATGCGTCTAGGACCCTCAGCTGCTTCTCCACCGGAATGAAGGCGAAGCCTTCCTCCGTCTTGTGCACCAATGCAGCATCGACCCAGACGCCGCTGACCTCCCCTGGCCACATCATGTGAAGTGCGTAGAGGTATCCATCAACCTGAGCGTTTGGACTAAAACTGTCGACGTATGCAGACCTGAAGGGCCCGCCTTTCTTGTAGGCCGTGCTAGTCTTATGCTCGATCCCTCTAACCTTCCCGGTCGCCTTGATCCTAAGGGCCTTATCGATCTTCCCAATATAGAAGAGCTCCTCGGTCGGATCGAGAGGCACCGCGAAAGGTCTCTCGATAGCAATAAGTTCATAGTCAGTGACAACGCGAGCTCTCTCGGTAACGTAGCCAACTAACATCTCCCATGCCTGGGCCGGCGTTCTGGGGCTCATCTCCTGAGCCATCTCATAGTCTATGGCCTCTGGTGCCGGACCTCCTTCCTCGATCCACTTCTTCACAAAGGCCTTATATGCCGCCCTCGCGATCAGCTCATGCTTAATCTCTCCACCCTTGTGAGCCAGTAACTGCTGCCACACCACGTCCATAGCGGCATGCCAGCTACTTCCGAATATCAATGGCAGCTCGATGCCTGATGGTCTCCAGTTCCTGATGTGTCGATAGTAGAACAGTCTCGGACAATCCTTGTAAGCACTCAGCCTTGTGTTGTCATAGCACTTCATTTGTACTTCCTCAGATAGCGTTGTAAGTCCGTCAGGCTTTGGTTCCTCAGCTCGAGTAGATAACCCACATCCTTGTGCTGAGCCAGATCACTGATGTGGTCGCACTCTTCGTGGTGCATATGTCGAGATACTCGATTGGGCTCGTTGGCCATAACTCTCTGTCCGCACTTCTCGCACGTCCACTTCAGATACACCTGGTGGCCGTTCAAGACGTGCTGGTTCATTAATCTCAGGGCTGAAGTAAACGTCTGGCCGCGTGGCTTTTCTCCAGGCTGTGGCTGCAGGATGAGAATATTCGTCGGCTGTTCCTTGTCCATCACTTCTACCTCCTGTCGTCCCCCAGAACGTTGCCCCAATGGCCACAGCTGCCAAAATGCCAATGCCCACACTCCTCTTAGCCCGATCCCAGATCCCCGGTTGCATGAACCTTGGCAGATGGTTCATATCTACCATTGCCTTAGCCCCGAACTTCTTCTCCGCATGGCTAGCAGCGAAGTCAAATGCCTCTTGTAAGCTGGTGCTTGCGAAGACTCCTACTCCGTCTATGATCGTAATATAGCCTCCGCAGCTGGCCTGGATGATGGTCGGAACAACCATCTTTGAGACGCCAGCCAACATCATTGTCTTCAACAGCTCCTTTCCATCATAAGTGACCCTATGACTGCCTGAACCTGGCACGGCTTCTAGTCCACCATCTGCTTGTTGATCTGTCATTCTGACTCCAACTCTACTGCGTGTTCCAGAACAATGCTGCGGCTAAAATATGCGTCAGTGTTACTGTCGTAGATAAGAAAATTAACTCTCCCAAACCTATAAGACAGAATAGCTGAAGCAATGCTGTTGATGCTAGTTGGGCCGCTAATGAGAAGGTAATCCCCAGCCTTAGCATCCTTCATCTTCTCCTCGCACTGACGTGCGATATCATTAGCGTTGAAGCGACTGGGAACTCTTCCCGTGGTCAAGAATACCAGATCTCCGAACTTCATTGCTCCAGTGAAGTCGTGGAACGACTTGTTCGGGACGAATACCCTAGGCGATCTAAGTTCCTTGAAGCTCACCTTTGTCCTCCAGCCATCTGACTACATCATCGACGCAGTTCCACGCGACATCCTCTGGGATATCGTGTCGGAACTCCGTTCCGTCCTCGATTGCGAAGATGAATTCTAGCTGCTCAAGGGAGGGAAGCTCGACGGCTTCGCCGTCAGCCGGGCAAGGCTTGTTCGTAATATGAGCTAGAATATCTCTGACTTCTTGTCTTGTCATGTTTGTAAGTCCTTGTTGTGACCCTCCTGGCAGGCCGAGGGAACGGTGGCCAGGAGGGTCGTTCCTGCCAGGTGCGGGCCTAGCAGGAAATACGAGAGGTAGGGGGAGACCTCTCGAATCAGTTGGCTCGCTGTCTCAGCTCCGACATGATACGCTTCTTGTCCTCCGGGCTCATGCGGCTGATCTCGTCTCTCACCTTGTCCAGTGGGCTCTTTGCGGGCTTCTTCAAGCCAGGCTTCCAATCGCTCACGATGGCCTGCAGCTCTTCCTGCGTCTTGCCAGCTTCCATTGCAGTCCGCATAGTTGTCTGCAACGCGATGATGACACTCCGGCGGGCATGGCTGTAGACTACCTCGGCACCAAACTGATCGGCAAGCTCGGTAAGACTGTCGGCGATGTGGAAGGTGGCGGTGGAAGTCTTGGCTTCTTGTCCGTTCTTCGCAGTAACTTCGGCACCAACGGTGATTTCTTGCATAACTAACTCCTACTGAGTTCCACGGTTTAATTGCACGCGATAGCCGGTTGTGGCAGCCCGTGGCACCAATGTCAACAAAAAAGTTCATCCAACCGGCCTCGAGGTGCTATGCGGCATTCCGCCGCACAGGCTTCCTTGTTTCGTTGTCAACCTACCATTGTAATGCCGAGCCCTTGATCTCGCGGCAACAAGATTAGCTTGAAGTAGACGTTATCATTCCACATCTCGTCCTCTGGGTGAGGTGGACCGGCAATAAGATTGCCACCTTCCAGCAGAATGCAAGACGCCATCTCGTTAAGGCCATTCTCAAGCACAATTGCCCTAACTCCATCTGAATTGAACTCGATCACATCTCCTTTCTTTAACTTCTCAGCCATATCGACCCATGTTCTTGGCCGGAACTCCTCAGCCCATTCGTCAGGCGTTACTCCAGTCTGAATGAACTCTCGCTGCTCAGCCGTCAGGTTGTTGAAGACATCTTGGATCAAGTTGCCCATCTTATATCGATCGAACTGGTTCTGTGTCACAGGAAGATCCCACTCATGAACCTTACCAGTAAAGCTAGATATTTTCCTAATCTTCATCTTACAACTCCACGTCTGTCCACGTCCTAGTTCCACTCTTCTTAATCGCATTGTACTGCTTCTCAGTCAGGTATCCATTGTCCTCCCAGAAGCCATAAACACTCTCAACGAACTCCTTGAAGCTGCCGCCGAGGCGGCCCTTGAAGATGTTATCGAAGTACACATTGATCTCATCAGCGTTGGTATACTTCTCACCACTCGGCTTGCTGCTGGTTCCAGCCTTACTCGCTGGAACCTTATTGTTCATCAGCTCCTCCCAATTGACATTCTCCTTCATCAACAGATCATTAGCCATTCTGATGGCCGTCAGGACTTCGCCGTCGTGCTGACCCTCAGTCATCCTTAACAACTTGATAAGTTTCACATAGTCCATGATACTCACTCGCTAGATCTGTTCCCGTTATGTCCGCCCCACCAGGGGCCATTTGCCTGGCCCGCCCTCACCATGCGGGGAGCCGCCAAATCGCCACCACGCCCCAGAATTGGGGGCGATCCTGGGCCGGTATGACACAACCCAGGATCGCCAGCCGGCTCGGAGCAGTGGAGCTTACCCCAACCGGCTATCCCTTTACCTCTTCATGTATCCTGAACGTTCCGCTGGCAAACTCAGTTGCTCTCCACTGATCTCGGAAGACCAGCAACTCAGCGATGTTCTGCATCCTTGCGTCTTCATGGCAACTTCTGACGTTTAGGGTATCCCAGCTTCCGCTGGAGTCTTTGACCTGGAGGTACAATTTCATAGCAATTCTCCACTTCTATTGTGAACCTTCGATTGTTCTCAGACGCAATCTCCAACTTCTTCTCCAATTCCGTCGCCAGTTTATACTTGGGATCAACATCTTCAACACTATCTATGAACACCTCAAGCATACTCATGATCAATTCGAGATGATCTTTATTGATAAATACATTCCTGTCAGACCTCACTGGCATCACTACCCCTCCGCATAGCAGCCTCGAAGATCGTATTCAGCTGAGCTTCTCGCTCTGCTCGCGGATTGTGCTCTACGATCAGAATGATAGCACTCATAATCTCCTTCGTTAGACTATCCAACTCCTTGATAGTGTCATAAGGGATATCCGTGGTATCTCCAAGCATCTTTGAGTGATGCTGAATACTCATCACATTATCAAGCAATGCATACAGGTGCCGCAGCACAACAACCTTGTCCATTTGTCAGTCTCCTTTGTCCTTAGGTGGAACTGGCTTCAATCTAACTCCAATATCATCCAGCATAGCCAGTACTTGCCGGATGTTGAACAGATCCGTCTCAATGTCGTGTCTACCTCCTACAATCAAGTTCATACACATTCGACTGACCATAATGCAGGCCACAAGTGTGTCCTCATTCGTCGGCTTGATGATCCTAGCAGCCTCAGTCAGCCCCAAGATCACCAGCTCAACCTTCTGCCTATCGAACTCAAACACATGGGCTTCCACCTTGTCACTCGGCAGGTCACCACTTACAGTGGTGCCCGTCATCTTCTCATAGAACTTCTTCTTTTCATCTCGTGTCATCTCTTAGCTCCACGCAAAAGGGCCAGGTGCATAAGCACCCAGCCCCTCCTTTCTACAGATCACGACGCGGGCCATAGCCCTCACGAATAGTTACTGATACGGCGTTGTGTGCTCGCAGCCAATTCATTCCTAGCTTCTTGAGTTCCGCAACCGCGGCCTCACGATCTAGCTTCAACAAATCAACTGCGTGCAACACACACCACACCTTTCTCCATTCCATCTTGCTCTCCTGCTGTTGTGACCCATCCAGGACCCAGCAGGCGGTGTTCTCATCAAACACCATATCTAGCGGCATTAGAATGGATTCCAGTTCATCAACATAAGCACCGTAGTCTCTCCACCACCTGGACCCTCAGCCCAATCAAGAGCCATAACCGGCTCCCGAATCTCGTCAGCCTTACCACCTTGGGTCCATTTAGTGTGCATGTAGACATTCAAGTTCTTATCAATGTCTGGATGGTTCAACGCATTGATCAGTTGTTGTACGGTCATTGTCACTCACTCCACATTGTGCTGGGGGCATTCTCGCCCCCAGCGGTCTGCTAGAATAACTTATCACCGATCATGTCAGCATGCGGGACATCCGCCTGCATTGTGCATTAAACCACAACATCATGGCGAAATTATGGCGTCTGCTAACTTTTTATTCCCTCATTTCCACAGGGATATCAGCTCACCATCTACCTTAATCAGCTTCTCCTCCCCAAGTGTCTCGACTGCTCTATAGAATGCTCGCCTTTTAGCATCTGGTTTCTTCGCAATATCACTTGTCATAGCAAACTCCCTCCATTCTGATAGTTTTACTGGATCACCATTAGAACGTTGGAGCAGTCTCTGCAACATTTCAAAGCACTTTACAGCTTGGCTAGACAGATTCTTCTTAGCCTTTGCTTTCTTATCAAGAACGTCATCCGATGCTGCCTCCACTACACAACTTGTTATCTCATTGCCATCTTCATCAACTCCAAGATCCACCAACTTAAGAGCATAAGCCATCCTGGTTCCCTCAGGACCATCTTTGATATACTCAACCTCGGCACTCATGAGCCTTTCCTCAGGCTTCTCTGATCTCTCCGCTATTCTCTTTATAGATATCTGACAGGCACACGTCCCCGTCAGGCTCGTGTGTCCTCTCGGCCTTGTCTCAGCCACTCCACAGTGATGTATAATCATAACAGCACAGTTGAATGTGTCACTAATTTCATCGCACGCCTTCGTGTAGAATGTCATGTCTTCATCACTAGACTCTGATCCGTCAAGGCTTCTATTAAGCGTATCCAAGACAACCAAAACCGGCTTGATCGGGACATCAAGGAGAGCTGCAACCAATTCTCTATGTTTCCTAGTCGATGCAGCTCCCGGACGTGTAAAGGTGAATCTATCGAGCATAAGCCACAATGGGCAATCATCACTCCCTTTATGAACCGAGATATATGCGGCAACTCTATCTCTAATCCCTTGCTGTCCCTCAAATCCACAATATAAGACTGGTCCCTGTTCAACCTTACGGCCTCGATACATCTTCCCCATTGCGATATGGAAAGCAACGTCCAGTGCCCAGAATGTCTTGCCACTTTTAGGTGCTCCCCATACAACAGTAAGATCATGTCTTGGAATCAGTTTGTCTATTAGATACCTTCCCGACTTGCTCACACTCACCTTTGATACGTGGGTTAGTGTGATTCTCCGCTTGTCGGATGGCATTCTCCCAGACTCCCTTCTGACCCTCGATATAATCTCTGATTATACTCTCTACTGTTGCCTGCATCGACCCTCCTTGAACAGCTGTAATTATCCTTAGCTTTCTATATGCTAAGTCATCAAGTCGTACCACTACTCGTTTCCAGTTTATCTTAGACTGATGTACGAGCTCATACTGTGGCTCATAATCCATATCATCTATCATTCCATTCTCCTACAAGTTCACTCTGGCATTATGGCACATTTGTCACCAAATTGCCAGTGGCACCGCGTATGCGGTTCTGTTGGACACAGGTCCATTTGTGGGTGTGACGTGTGACCCGTCTAAGGACGGGGTCACACCGTGTCACAACAATCCCCACAAAATGTTGGACTGATACCAGTGACATGTGACAAGTCACACATTGTCACAAATGTCACAAGATGGTGCATCAACAGCCCATTAATACTCTAGAAGACTAGCCCACGCAGTGGGCATGGAGGGGCTAGCGGGCATGGAGGGCTAGCCCGGTACGGGCCTGTTGTGCAAGCCCATTGACAATACTGCCCATATCGCGGCTGAATGCGGCGATCATGTCTGACCGCGTTACCCTAGTTGGCCTTCGACACTCTATGTCGGCGGAAGTCCGTCGAACATGGGAGGCTCTTCAGCGAGCCATTAACGAGTCTCACTCCCGGCGTACCGCCTCAGCGGAGGATCCCATTGTCCAGAACAGCACAACCAGAGATCTGGGCACGGATACGTGCCGAGTTGGGAACGACGCCCGCTACCGCGGTCGTCCCAAAGGATAATGTCCTCTTGGGCGAGATCGCCATCATGGAATACCTTCAGATTCGCGAACGTCGAATCCTCGAGCGTTGGGTCGACGAATACGCTCTCCCCATGGTCAAGCGACCCGACGGCATCTGGATGACCACTATCACCTCTATCGATCAATGGATCCTCATGGCAGCGAAGGTAGCATATGGCAACAAGAAAGCCGAGGGCAAAACCACAACTCAACGCCGACAAGCTGAAGCCGCGGCCTACCGCCTGGCCCTTGCCCGCCGCACAGCGACCCCGATTCTCGGGTGACGAGATTCGAGCTCAGCTTCAGAACTACGATCGTCGCCCCTTCATCGACCTCCTTTCCGAGTGGATTCAATCTGCCCCCGATCCCGCCGTCGTGGCCCTATTTGCTATCGATCATCCTGATCGGTATGTATCTGCTCTTAGTAATCTTGCTCGTGTAGCGGGCTTCACCGAGAAGACTGAGGCCACCGTTGACATCACAGTGAACTATCGTTCACTGTCTGACTCTCAGCTCGAAGATCGCCTCCATGCCGCCTCCCGCAATCTAGGCATACCCTCACCA
>k87-1425884_pt1 | contig 17508 bp, 7 predicted proteins | sample MGYA00084033_6733616 | MGnify analysis MGYA00084033
ATAATTAAGAGTTAGCGCAGGTAGCGCCACGCCGAACCAGGCAACTCGAATTGGAAATGGACCGAAATGCCCCATATCGGCGTAAAACGCTTCTCCACCGGTCACGGCTAGGAACGCACCGCCGATCACAACAAACGCGACCGGCCCTGCATGCCAAAGATAGGTGATGGCCGGCAACGGACTCAATGCGGCGAGCACGGCGGGATTTTTGGCTATTCCCCCGATACCGAGGACACCGGCCACCACGAACCAGGCCAGCATGACCGGCCCGAATATGCCGCCGATCCAAGCCGTGCCGTTGCGCTGGATCAAGAATAGAAGTGCCAGAATCACCACCGTTAGCGGGACTACTGCATGCTCCATATGCGGAGCGTCGACCTTGATGCCCTCGATCGCGCTCAGCACGGAAATTGCCGGCGTGATGCAGCCATCGCCATAGAGCAGGGTCGCCCCGATGAGACCGATCACAACCATGATCGCACGCCATCTGCTTTGCTTGGCGCGCCTCGGGCTGACCAAAGCGAGCAGAGCTAAGATGCCGCCCTCGCCGTGGTTGTCCGCACGCATGATCAGAATCGCGTATTTGATGGAGATGACGACGATCAAGGACCAAAAGATAAGCGATACGACCCCCAGCACAGCGTGTGGCGATATCTGACCATCGGGGCCTGCGGCCTTTACCGCCACGCTGAGCGCATAGAGCGGGCTCGTGCCAATGTCGCCGAAGACAACACCCATGCAGGCAAGCGCCGCAGGTGCCCAAGCGTGCGCATGTTGGGAGTGGTTCACGGTACTAGTTTTTGGGATCGCACTCATGAACAGTGATCCCTAAGCAGGACGGCCCATCCTATTGGCTTAAACTACCATATTGGAAGGGCCAGGTCCGCTCTGGTACATAAGCGGACATTCCGTGAGTCATGTCCGCTTTACCTCGCAAGCGAACATTCATTAGCGCGAGCCGCTAAAGGCCGAAAGCGGACATGATGTCGATCAATATTTGCACCCGTCTCGCAAGAAAACCCTATTCCCGGCGCGCAACAGCGCTGGATGATTTTCAATTCCAAACGCGCCCGCACCTAACAAAATAAGAAATTTGCAACGGACCTAATCTGTTCTAGATTCATCAGTGCAGGGGCGTGACCACAACCCTCAATGGTGTGAACTTTTGCCCGGGAATTGCGACGAACCATTTCGCCCGCAAGATCGGCCGGCAACAAATCCGAATCCGCACCACGGATAACAAAGATCGGTGCTTCGATCGCCATCCAGTATTTCCAGATATCGACGCTGTAGTGCCAGGGGTTGCGAAAGGCGCGAACGATTTGCGGGTCGCAGAGCATGACGTAACGCTCGCGACTCGGGTGCCATGCAACGCTGTGGCGGGTTATGTGGCTCCAATGCTCGTCGGGCAGATCTCCAAACGGTGCCAAGACCTCCCGGAAGTAGGCTTCGACCTCGCCGAGGTCATGAAAGTCGGCCGGCATGGCGCTTAAGTACGAGCCGATGCGGGCGAGACCTTCCCACGGCAGGAAGGGGCCGATGTCGTTGACCACGAGTCGCCGGATCGGGCTTCCCGGCAAGCCCGCGAGCACGATCCCGATCAGTCCGCCGAGCGAGGTGCCGACCCAGTCGACTTGCTCGGCACCGACTCCCGCGAGGAGCGCATTGATGTCTGCGCAGTATTGGGGGAGCGCATATTCGGTCGGATTCCGCAGCCTCCCGCTTCGCCCACGCCCGACGAGATCGGGACATATTACGCGTCGCCCCGATGCGGCTAGATCAGCAGCCAGATAGTCAAAATCTCGGCCTTGACGGCTGAGCCCATGAACACACACGACCGGAACTGCCGCATGAAGTGGACCCCAGTCCACGTAAGCAACCTCGTGAAAGCCGGTCAGGGAAAGCCCGTGGATAGTTCCGGTCCGATCCGGCTCGAGGCTGGGCTCGGCAACCGATTTCGAGGTGCGATACGGGAGACGAAGCATCAAGGCCTCGTCATGCAATGGCGCACGTTAGATGAAGACGATGCTTCAACATGCAAATGTTCCCTAAAGAAAGAATCGCGACCGGATCATAGTCGCTGCTGCGCGGCGCTGAAAGCTTGCGCTTCCGGCCACGTCTCGAAAACGTGCGGCGCCAGGTTACGTTCCGCGAGGCCGGCTCCGAGCTTCAATCGCATGAACGCGCTCGTCGTGTAGCGCGATGCGCTCGAATAGTAGCGGTTTTGCATATAGGTGATCATGGAAAAATAGGCGTCACTCACCATCGGATCGAGATAAAATCCGTCGTAGTTGGCGACGAGTACAACCTTGCGGCCGATCGCCTTGCAGCGCGATTCCATCTCGCGACGAACGAGGTCCACGTCGGCGGTCGTTCGGACCTGGAAGCCCTCGAAGTTGATGAAGATCGTATTGCGCGCCTGATCATAGGAAATCCGCTCAGCAAGACTCAACCCGAGGAGCAATTGTTCGAGACCCATCGGTTCCGGCTTGAAAATTAGCGGGTTCATCTCGCGCGGATTGCGTACGACCGGTTTGAAGCTCATGTGCGGCAGGATGTCTTTTTCGAGGTCGATGCCGGGGGCAATTTCGATCAGCTCCATTCCGTCCGCGGTGCGCTGAAACACGCACCGCTCGGTCACATAAAGGACCGTCCGACCGGTGTCCGCCGCGTATTGGCCGCTGAAAGTCACCTGTTCGACGGCATCGATGAATTTCTGAGAGCGGCCTTCGTTCCCGATTGAAAGCTTTCCGTCCGCAATTTGTACCCCGAGACCGCCTACCGTAAACGTGCCCGCGAACAGGAGCTTCTTGGCGTTCTGCGAGATGTTGATGAAGCCGCCGGCACCGGCAAGCCTTCGGCCGAAGCGGCTGACGTTGACGTTGCCCTTTGCATCGGCCTGTGCCATTCCGAGGCAGGCAAGGTCGAGTCCTCCGCCATCGTAGAAGTCGAACTGCTGGCTCTGTTGGATGACGGCTTCGGGATTGAGTGCCGCACCGAAGTCGAGCCCACCTTGCGGAATACCGCCCACGATCCCGGGCTCGGCCGTCAGAGTCACGTATTTGAGGATCCGCTCCTCAGCCGCGACTGCCGACACGCCTTCCGGCATCCCGATGCCCAAATTCACGACTCCGCCAAGCGGCAGTTCGAACGCGCAGCGCCGTGCGATGATCTTGCGGTCGTCCAGTTCCATCGGCTCGATGCGATCAAGCGGAACGCGCTGTCGGCCGGAGAAGGCGTGGTTGTACGGCGTGCCATAGGTCTGGACGTGATTGTTGGCCTCGGCGAGGACTACGCAATCGACCAGAATTCCGGGGACCTGGACTTCGCGCGGATTGAGCGAGTCTGCAGCGGCGATCCGCTCGACCTGCGCGATGACGAAACCACGAGAGTTTTTGGCGGCCATGGCCGCAGCGAGATTGTCGAGGGTAAGCGCCTCCCGCTCCATCGTTAGGTTGCCGTTCGGATCGCAGGTGGTTCCACGAATGAACGCGACGTTGATCGGAAATGCCTTGTAGCGAAGCCATTCCTCACCGTCGATTTCGAGAAGCTCGACAAGATTTTCAGTCGTCACGCTGTTGAGCTTGCCGCCTTGCTCACGCGGATCGACGAAAGTGCGCAATCCCACCTTCGAAATTGTCCCTGGTCGGTGCGCGGCAATTTCACGGTAGAGATGCGAAATGCAGCCGAGTGGCAGATTGTAGGCCTCAATCTCGTTGTTCAGGGCGAGTTCGGAGAGCTTCGGCACCAAGCTCCAATGTCCCCCCACGATGCGCTTGAGCAGGCCTTTGTGCGCCAGACGATTGAGCCCGCGGTCCTTGCCATCCCCTGGCGCGGCGGCAAACATCAGCGTGAGGGCGGATGGGTGGCGCTCCTTGATGAAGCGCCTCTCAAGCGCAAGGATCAGCTCGTCCGGCGTTCCGATGCCGACGAAGCCCGAAATGCACACCGTATCGTTGTCGCGGACAATGGCGATTGCTTCGTCGGCGGAAACAATCTTGTTCTTGAACGCCATCTGCCTAGTTCCTCTCGGACAGCCACTTGGCGATCCCGGGGCCGAGCAAAGCCTGCGACTTGCCGCCGACGAAGACGCCGACGTGTCCGCCCGGCAACGGCAGCTCGGTGTAGTCCTTCGTGCCCACCCTTGTGCCCAAAGCCTGAGAGGTGGCGGGGGGAATGATGTGGTCGTCCTTTGCAAACACGTTGAGTACCGGCATGGTGATGTTGCCGAGGTCCACCTGCCGGCCATTGACCGTGAATGCGTTGTTGATGAGCTTGTTGTCCTGATAAAGCTCCTTGAGCCACTGCTTGGCCGCCTCGCCAGGATGATGCGGACGATCGGCGATCCATTTTTCCATACGCAGGAAATTCAGGAACTTCTTTTCGTCGTCCATCACCTCCAGCATGTCGAGATTGTACTTCATGAGAGTGCGCATGGGGGTCATCTGCGAGAACACGGACCCCATGAACTCGCCCGGCAGATTGCCATAGGCTTCGATCAGGCGATCGATATCCTCCGGTTTGAGACTCCGCGTCCAGATATTGATGAAGCCGTGGCCGAGCCGATTCTCGACCGTATCGCCGTGAAAATCGATCGGCGTGATGGTAAGCACCATGGATTTCACGGTGTCGGGATGGAGCGCCGCATAGCACGTCGTAAAAACGCCGCCCTCGCAAATGCCCAGCAGGCTCACCTTGTCTATCTTGTGCCGTTCGGAAATGACGCGGACGCATTCTGCAAGGTACCCGTCGATGTAGTCGTCGAGCGTGAGCCAGCGGTCGGCACGCGACGGGTTTCCCCAATCGACCACGTAGAGGTCGACCCCGAGCTTCAAGAGGTTGCGGACGAGCGAGCGATCCTCCTGCAGGTCAGCCATGGTGTAGCGGCCGATCAGCCCGTAGACGATCAACACGGGGGTCGTGACGTTCGCTTCGGCGAGCGGAACGTAGTGGTGCAGCGTCACCTTGTCCTGCCGCCACACCTCGTCCTTGGGCGTGGTAGCGATGGCGACTTCGTCATCGCGCAGCTTGGAAAACAGCTCGGCTCCTCGTGCTATCTTAGCGCCAAGGGCGGCCGCCTCTGAAATGGCCTGCTCCGGCTTGATGTGGACCGGCGCTCCGCTATTCGTCATTCTTGCGTGCCTTTCTTGGAAGCGGGCGACCTCCGACGACCGCTCCCGCGCTCGTCGGTTTTCGCCAGTTGGCGGCCGGCGCGCTGCAGAGCCCGCAGCTCGCGCCGAAGCTCGGTGACGCCCCGATACACATCGTCGAGCTCCGCGCGGGTCGGGTAGCCGAACGTCTCGCTATAGAAGGCGGCAACTTCCTGCTGCGCTAGCCGGAGATCAGTGCTCGCCTTCAGTATTTCCCGCTGGCTCTTGAGATAGGCTTCTGAACGCTGTGTCTCGAGGAGCGCGGTGTTCGCGGTCTCCACCCAGAGGGCGAGCAGCTCACGCCAGGACGTCAGCGCCTCCTTTCGATCCGCCTTTTCGTTCAGGTGTTTCGCCATCGTTCCGGCGGCATGCAGCCAGGTCTCCAAGATCACCGTATTGTGCTCGAGGGTTCGCCGGCGCAATTCCGCCCAGGCATTGAAAACGTTAAGCATCTTGCGCTCGATGTCCCACAGGTCAGCGAGGCGCGGCCCCTCCGCCATCCGTTGCAGCGCCTCGTCCATCCCGCCGGTGCCCGCGAACCATGCCTGCGGGTCAAAGATCTTGCCCAACAGCTCGGTTACGAGCGGATTCTGCTTTTCTCCTGCCTGCATGTTTCGGGTAAGGGTCTGCGACAGCTCGACTGCGGACGACCGTAGTTTCTCGAACGTCTCATTGGCTTGGCTCAGCCCCTGAGGATCGAAGAAGGCAGCCGGCACAGCGCTTAGCGCACCTTCCGCGCCGACGGCCTTAGCCATGCCGCTCAACATGTCGAAGAACCTGTCCTGCTGCGCGGCAGCCAGGTCCTTTCCGCCGCGGCCCCACAGCTGCGCCAGCGCCTGCATGTACTCGAACGGGTCCACGTCAGAACACCACCACCTGCCGCACAGCTTTACCTTCGTGCAACCGATCGAACCCGACATTTATCTCTTCGAGCTTCAGATGGCCGCTCATCAGCCGGTCCACCGGAAGCTTGCCTCGTCGATACAGCTCGATGTAGCGCGGCAGATCGCGGGTCGGCACGCATGTGCCGATGTAGCTGCCCTTGACCGTCCGCTCCTCGGCGACGAGGTTGACCTGAGGCAGCGCGAAGGTGTGGTCGGGCGGCGGCAATCCGGCTGTCACGGTCGTGCCCCCGCGCCGCGTAATCTTGTAGGCAAGATCCATGGCGCGCACCGAACCGGCCATTTCAAAGGCAAACTCGACTCCGCCGCCGGTGGCGGCCTTGATCTCTTCGATAGCACTGGGGCTGCCCGGGTTGAACGTATCCGTTGCACCGAGCTGGCGGGCGAGCCCGAGCTTATCGTCGGAGAGGTCGGCTGCAACGACGCGACGCGCGCCGACAACCAGAGCCCCTAGAAGCGCGCTCAACCCGACGCCGCCGAGACCGATCACCGCCACGCTTGAACCGGCCGGCACCTTGGCGGTGTTGATCACCGCACCCACCCCGGTCAGAACCGCGCACCCAAACAAGGCTGCTTCCTGGAGCGACAGCTCCTGGTCGATCTTGACCAGCGACCTGCGCGAGACCGTCGCGTACTCGGCGAACGCCGAGACACCGAGATGATGGTGAACATCGGCGCCCCCGCGATGCAACCGCCGCTGACCGGACAGCAGTGTCCCGGCTCCGTTGGCGGCCGCACCGGGTTCACACAACGCAGGGCGGCCTTCCGCACATGGCAGACAATGCCCACAACTCGGCACGAACACCATCACCACATGATCGCCGACCTTGAGGTCGTCGACGTCAGGCCCAAGCTTCTCCACGATGCCGGCGGCCTCGTGGCCGAGCACCATGGGGGTCGGGCGCGGACGGTTGCCTTCAATCACTGAAAGGTCGGAATGGCAGAGACCCGCCGCACCGATCTTGACCAGCACTTCGCCACGACCGGGTCCGTCGAGCTCGACCTCCTCGATGGTGAGCGGCTTCGATTTCGCATAGGGCAATTCGGCGCCCATCTTGTTCAGGACGGCAGCTTTGATCTTCATGGTGCCTCGTTCCTTCAAGGCTCCGTCGCAGCCAAGCATGTCGGTTATCGACCGGCTGCACATTCCAACCAAATCCAACACCGAGCCCTCAGGTCCTCGTCTCGATCACTTGAAGCGCGACACGGCATCGGCCCAGCCCCGTTGAAGCTCTGCAAAAGCTTTCTGGTTTGCTGTGACCATGTCGTTCCACGCGGCCTCGTTGGCGCCGCGAACCTGCTCGGCAAGTTTGTGTGCTTCCTCCGCCTTCGCTTGCATCTGCTCCATCGTCTTCTTGTACTCGCTGCGAGCCTGTTCGCCCATCTGTTCCAGTCGCTCCTGATAGTCCTTGACCTGGGCTCGCCAGATCTCGCTCTGCGCCTTCAATTGATCGGCTAATTGCTGTTTTACTACCATGTCGTTCCTCCTTTGGCTCAGGTAGATAAGATCAGGCTACCTCGGGGACGCGTCCCTGCAGCTCGTCCACCAGAACCCGCGTGTTCTCCACATAGTCTATGGGAACTGTTATCAGGTGCACGCCGGTGTCCTTGAAGGCGCCGTCGATGGTCGGGACGAGATCGTCCGTGCGCTTCACCCGGTGGCCGATTGCGCCGTATGATTCCGCGTATCTGACGAAATCTGGATTTCCGAACGTGAGCCCCCAGTCATGGAAATTGTCGACCGCCTGTTTCCAGCGAATCATCCCATAAGCGGAGTCCTCCAGGATCAAAACAACTAGGTTCAGCCCCAGCCGCACCGCTGTCTCCATTTCCTGAGAGTTCATCATGAACCCGCCGTCACCGCACACCGCAAGTACACGGCGTTTCGGATACAGGATCGAAGCCATCATGGCGGAAGGCAGCCCGGCGCCCATCGTCGCCAGCGCATTGTCGAGCAGCAGCGTATTCGCGACGTGAGTGCGGTAATTGCGTGCGAACCAGATCTTGTACATGCCATTATCAAGGCAAACGATGCCGTCTTCCGGCATGACTTTTCGCACATCGCGGACGATGCGCTGAGGCGTAGGCGGGAATCGTTCCTCGTCTGCCCGGTCTCGGATGCGCGCCATGATTTCGCTACGGAGCCCAGTAAACTGAGGATCCGCCCTCAGTTTTCCTTCGATCCGGTCCGCCAACAGCGCCAGGCTGGGGCCGACATCGCCAACAACCTCGGCGTGCGGGAAGTACACTTGTTCGACATTGGCTGGCGTAAAGCCGACATGAATCACGCACGGACCACTTGGGCCCATGATGAAGGGAGGCTTCTCCACCGTGTCATGCCCGATCGCGATGATGAGATCGGCATGATCCACCGCTCTGTGAACGTAGTCGCCCGCGGAAAGCGCAGCGGTTCCCATGTAGAGATTGGAGCCACCGGTCACCGAGCCCTTTCCCATCTGTGTGTTGAAGAAAGGAATCCGCGTTCGACGCACGAAGCTCGATAGCGGCTCGACGAGTTTCGGGCGGCTCGATCCCGCACCCAGCATGATCAATGGCCGCTGGGCTTTGAGAATCATCTTGGCGGCGCGATCAAGCGCGGGCGGGGGCGCGACCGGCAGCTCGATCGGATGTGGTGATATCAGTGGAACGTTCTCAGTTTCCTCCCCGGCGACGTCCTCCGGAAGTTCCAGGTGCACCGGCCCGGGCCGGTGCACCTGGAACTTCCGGAGGACGTCGCCGGGGAGGAAACTGAGAACGTTCCACTGATATCACCACATCCGATCGAGCTGCCGGTCGCGCCCCCGCCCGCGCTTGATCGCGCCGCCAAGATGATTCTCAAAGCCCAGCGGCCATTGATCATGCTGGGTGCGGGATCGAGCCGCCCGAAACTCGTCGAGCCGCTATCGAGCTTCGTGCGTCGAACGCGGATTCCTTTCTTCAACACACAGATGGGAAAGGGCTCGGTGACCGGTGGCTCCAATCTCTACATGGGAACCGCTGCGCTTTCCGCGGGCGACTACGTTCACAGAGCGGTGGATCATGCCGATCTCATCATCGCGATCGGGCATGACACGGTGGAGAAGCCTCCCTTCATCATGGGCCCAAGTGGTCCGTGCGTGATTCATGTCGGCTTTACGCCAGCCAATGTCGAACAAGTGTACTTCCCGCACGCCGAGGTTGTTGGCGATGTCGGCCCCAGCCTGGCGCTGTTGGCGGACCGGATCGAAGGAAAACTGAGGGCGGATCCTCAGTTTACTGGGCTCCGTAGCGAAATCATGGCGCGCATCCGAGACCGGGCAGACGAGGAACGATTCCCGCCTACGCCTCAGCGCATCGTCCGCGATGTGCGAAAAGTCATGCCGGAAGACGGCATCGTTTGCCTTGATAATGGCATGTACAAGATCTGGTTCGCACGCAATTACCGCACTCACGTCGCGAATACGCTGCTGCTCGACAATGCGCTGGCGACGATGGGCGCCGGGCTGCCTTCCGCCATGATGGCTTCGATCCTGTATCCGAAACGCCGTGTACTTGCGGTGTGCGGTGACGGCGGGTTCATGATGAACTCTCAGGAAATGGAGACAGCGGTGCGGCTGGGGCTGAACCTAGTTGTTTTGATCCTGGAGGACTCCGCTTATGGGATGATTCGCTGGAAACAGGCGGTCGACAATTTCCATGACTGGGGGCTCACGTTCGGAAATCCAGATTTCGTCAGATACGCGGAATCATACGGCGCAATCGGCCACCGGGTGAAGCGCACGGACGATCTCGTCCCGACCATCGACGGCGCCTTCAAGGACACCGGCGTGCACCTGATAACAGTTCCCATAGACTATGTGGAGAACACGCGGGTTCTGGTGGACGAGCTGCAGGGACGCGTCCCCGAGGTAGCCTGATCTTATCTACCTGAGCCAAAGGAGGAACGACATGGTAGTAAAACAGCAATTAGCCGATCAATTGAAGGCGCAGAGCGAGATCTGGCGAGCCCAGGTCAAGGACTATCAGGAGCGACTGGAACAGATGGGCGAACAGGCTCGCAGCGAGTACAAGAAGACGATGGAGCAGATGCAAGCGAAGGCGGAGGAAGCACACAAACTTGCCGAGCAGGTTCGCGGCGCCAACGAGGCCGCGTGGAACGACATGGTCACAGCAAACCAGAAAGCTTTTGCAGAGCTTCAACGGGGCTGGGCCGATGCCGTGTCGCGCTTCAAGTGATCGAGACGAGGACCTGAGGGCTCGGTGTTGGATTTGGTTGGAATGTGCAGCCGGTCGATAACCGACATGCTTGGCTGCGACGGAGCCTTGAAGGAACGAGGCACCATGAAGATCAAAGCTGCCGTCCTGAACAAGATGGGCGCCGAATTGCCCTATGCGAAATCGAAGCCGCTCACCATCGAGGAGGTCGAGCTCGACGGACCCGGTCGTGGCGAAGTGCTGGTCAAGATCGGTGCGGCGGGTCTCTGCCATTCCGACCTTTCAGTGATTGAAGGCAACCGTCCGCGCCCGACCCCCATGGTGCTCGGCCACGAGGCCGCCGGCATCGTGGAGAAGCTTGGGCCTGACGTCGACGACCTCAAGGTCGGCGATCATGTGGTGATGGTGTTCGTGCCGAGTTGTGGGCATTGTCTGCCATGTGCGGAAGGCCGCCCTGCGTTGTGTGAACCCGGTGCGGCCGCCAACGGAGCCGGGACACTGCTGTCCGGTCAGCGGCGGTTGCATCGCGGGGGCGCCGATGTTCACCATCATCTCGGTGTCTCGGCGTTCGCCGAGTACGCGACGGTCTCGCGCAGGTCGCTGGTCAAGATCGACCAGGAGCTGTCGCTCCAGGAAGCAGCCTTGTTTGGGTGCGCGGTTCTGACCGGGGTGGGTGCGGTGATCAACACCGCCAAGGTGCCGGCCGGTTCAAGCGTGGCGGTGATCGGTCTCGGCGGCGTCGGGTTGAGCGCGCTTCTAGGGGCTCTGGTTGTCGGCGCGCGTCGCGTCGTTGCAGCCGACCTCTCCGACGATAAGCTCGGGCTCGCCCGCCAGCTCGGTGCAACGGATACGTTCAACCCGGGCAGCCCCAGTGCTATCGAAGAGATCAAGGCCGCCACCGGCGGCGGAGTCGAGTTTGCCTTTGAAATGGCCGGTTCGGTGCGCGCCATGGATCTTGCCTACAAGATTACGCGGCGCGGGGGCACGACCGTGACAGCCGGATTGCCGCCGCCCGACCACACCTTCGCGCTGCCTCAGGTCAACCTCGTCGCCGAGGAGCGGACGGTCAAGGGCAGCTACATCGGCACATGCGTGCCGACCCGCGATCTGCCGCGCTACATCGAGCTGTATCGACGAGGCAAGCTTCCGGTGGACCGGCTGATGAGCGGCCATCTGAAGCTCGAAGAGATAAATGTCGGGTTCGATCGGTTGCACGAAGGTAAAGCTGTGCGGCAGGTGGTGGTGTTCTGACGTGGACCCGTTCGAGTACATGCAGGCGCTGGCGCAGCTGTGGGGCCGCGGCGGAAAGGACCTGGCTGCCGCGCAGCAGGACAGGTTCTTCGACATGTTGAGCGGCATGGCTAAGGCCGTCGGCGCGGAAGGTGCGCTAAGCGCTGTGCCGGCTGCCTTCTTCGATCCTCAGGGGCTGAGCCAAGCCAATGAGACGTTCGAGAAACTACGGTCGTCCGCAGTCGAGCTGTCGCAGACCCTTACCCGAAACATGCAGGCAGGAGAAAAGCAGAATCCGCTCGTAACCGAGCTGTTGGGCAAGATCTTTGACCCGCAGGCATGGTTCGCGGGCACCGGCGGGATGGACGAGGCGCTGCAACGGATGGCGGAGGGGCCGCGCCTCGCTGACCTGTGGGACATCGAGCGCAAGATGCTTAACGTTTTCAATGCCTGGGCGGAATTGCGCCGGCGAACCCTCGAGCACAATACGGTGATCTTGGAGACCTGGCTGCATGCCGCCGGAACGATGGCGAAACACCTGAACGAAAAGGCGGATCGAAAGGAGGCGCTGACGTCCTGGCGTGAGCTGCTCGCCCTCTGGGTGGAGACCGCGAACACCGCGCTCCTCGAGACACAGCGTTCAGAAGCCTATCTCAAGAGCCAGCGGGAAATACTGAAGGCGAGCACTGATCTCCGGCTAGCGCAGCAGGAAGTTGCCGCCTTCTATAGCGAGACGTTCGGCTACCCGACCCGCGCGGAGCTCGACGATGTGTATCGGGGCGTCACCGAGCTTCGGCGCGAGCTGCGGGCTCTGCAGCGCGCCGGCCGCCAACTGGCGAAAACCGACGAGCGCGGGAGCGGTCGTCGGAGGTCGCCCGCTTCCAAGAAAGGCACGCAAGAATGACGAATAGCGGAGCGCCGGTCCACATCAAGCCGGAGCAGGCCATTTCAGAGGCGGCCGCCCTTGGCGCTAAGATAGCACGAGGAGCCGAGCTGTTTTCCAAGCTGCGCGATGACGAAGTCGCCATCGCTACCACGCCCAAGGACGAGGTGTGGCGGCAGGACAAGGTGACGCTGCACCACTACGTTCCGCTCGCCGAAGCGAACGTCACGACCCCCGTGTTGATCGTCTACGGGCTGATCGGCCGCTACACCATGGCTGACCTGCAGGAGGATCGCTCGCTCGTCCGCAACCTCTTGAAGCTCGGGGTCGACCTCTACGTGGTCGATTGGGGAAACCCGTCGCGTGCCGACCGCTGGCTCACGCTCGACGACTACATCGACGGGTACCTTGCAGAATGCGTCCGCGTCATTTCCGAACGGCACAAGATAGACAAGGTGAGCCTGCTGGGCATTTGCGAGGGCGGCGTTTTTACGACGTGCTATGCGGCGCTCCATCCCGACACCGTGAAATCCATGGTGCTTACCATCACGCCGATCGATTTTCACGGCGATACGGTCGAGAATCGGCTCGGCCACGGCTTCATCAATATCTGGACGCGGAGTCTCAAACCGGAGGATATCGATCGCCTGATCGAAGCCTATGGCAATCTGCCGGGCGAGTTCATGGGGTCCGTGTTCTCGCAGATGACCCCCATGCGCACTCTCATGAAGTACAATCTCGACATGCTGGAGGTGATGGACGACGAAAAGAAGTTCCTGAATTTCCTGCGTATGGAAAAATGGATCGCCGATCGTCCGCATCATCCTGGCGAGGCGGCCAAGCAGTGGCTCAAGGAGCTTTATCAGGACAACAAGCTCATCAACAACGCATTCACGGTCAATGGCCGGCAGGTGGACCTCGGCAACATCACCATGCCGGTACTCAACGTGTTTGCAAAGGACGACCACATCATTCCCCCCGCCACCTCTCAGGCTTTGGGCACAAGGGTGGGCACGAAGGACTACACCGAGCTGCCGTTGCCGGGCGGACACGTCGGCGTCTTCGTCGGCGGCAAGTCGCAGGCTTTGCTCGGCCCCGGGATCGCCAAGTGGCTGTCCGAGAGGAACTAGGCAGATGGCGTTCAAGAACAAGATTGTTTCCGCCGACGAAGCAATCGCCATTGTCCGCGACAACGATACGGTGTGCATTTCGGGCTTCGTCGGCATCGGAACGCCGGACGAGCTGATCCTTGCGCTTGAGAGGCGCTTCATCAAGGAGCGCCACCCATCCGCCCTCACGCTGATGTTTGCCGCCGCGCCAGGGGATGGCAAGGACCGCGGGCTCAATCGTCTGGCGCACAAAGGCCTGCTCAAGCGCATCGTGGGGGGACATTGGAGCTTGGTGCCGAAGCTCTCCGAACTCGCCCTGAACAACGAGATTGAGGCCTACAATCTGCCACTCGGCTGCATTTCGCATCTCTACCGTGAAATTGCCGCGCACCGACCAGGGACAATTTCGAAGGTGGGATTGCGCACTTTCGTCGATCCGCGTGAGCAAGGCGGCAAGCTCAACAGCGTGACGACTGAAAATCTTGTCGAGCTTCTCGAAATCGACGGTGAGGAATGGCTTCGCTACAAGGCATTTCCGATCAACGTCGCGTTCATTCGTGGAACCACCTGCGATCCGAACGGCAACCTAACGATGGAGCGGGAGGCGCTTACCCTCGACAATCTCGCTGCGGCCATGGCCGCCAAAAACTCTCGTGGTTTCGTCATCGCGCAGGTCGAGCGGATCGCCGCTGCAGACTCGCTCAATCCGCGCGAAGTCCAGGTCCCCGGAATTCTGGTCGATTGCGTAGTCCTCGCCGAGGCCAACAATCACGTCCAGACCTATGGCACGCCGTACAACCACGCCTTCTCCGGCCGACAGCGCGTTCCGCTTGATCGCATCGAGCCGATGGAACTGGACGACCGCAAGATCATCGCACGGCGCTGCGCGTTCGAACTGCCGCTTGGCGGAGTCGTGAATTTGGGCATCGGGATGCCGGAAGGCGTGTCGGCAGTCGCGGCTGAGGAGCGGATCCTCAAATACGTGACTCTGACGGCCGAGCCCGGGATCGTGGGCGGTATTCCGCAAGGTGGGCTCGACTTCGGTGCGGCACTCAATCCCGAAGCCGTCATCCAACAGAGCCAGCAGTTCGACTTCTACGATGGCGGAGGACTCGACCTTGCCTGCCTCGGAATGGCACAGGCCGATGCAAAGGGCAACGTCAACGTCAGCCGCTTCGGCCGAAGGCTTGCCGGTGCCGGCGGCTTCATCAACATCTCGCAGAACGCCAAGAAGCTCCTGTTCGCGGGCACGTTTACGGTAGGCGGTCTCGGGGTACAAATTGCGGACGGAAAGCTTTCAATCGGGAACGAAGGCCGCTCTCAGAAATTCATCGATGCCGTCGAACAGGTGACTTTCAGCGGCCAATACGCGGCGGACACCGGTCGGACGGTCCTTTATGTGACCGAGCGGTGCGTGTTTCAGCGCACCGCGGACGGAATGGAGCTGATCGAAATTGCCCCCGGCATCGACCTCGAAAAAGACATCCTGCCGCACATGAGCTTCAAACCGGTCGTACGCAATCCGCGCGAGATGAACCCGCTAATTTTCAAGCCGGAACCGATGGGTCTCGAACAATTGCTCCTCGGGTTGAGTCTTGCTGAGCGGATTTCCTATGATCAGGCGCGCAATACGATCTTCATCAACTTCGAGGGCTTCCAGGTCCGAACGACCGCCGACGTGGACCTCGTTCGTCGCGAGATGGAATCGCGCTGCAAGGCGATCGGCCGCAAGGTTGTACTCGTCGCCAACTACGACGGATTTTATCTCGATCCGATGGTGAGTGACGCCTATTTTTCCATGATCACCTATATGCAAAACCGCTACTATTCGAGCGCATCGCGCTACACGACGAGCGCGTTCATGCGATTGAAGCTCGGAGCCGGCCTCGCGGAACGTAACCTGGCGCCGCACGTTTTCGAGACGTGGCCGGAAGCGCAAGCTTTCAGCGCCGCGCAGCAGCGACTATGATCCGGTCGCGATTCTTTCTTTAGGGAACATTTGCATGTTGAAGCATCGTCTTCATCTAACGTGCGCCATTGCATGACGAGGCCTTGATGCTTCGTCTCCCGTATCGCACCTCGAAATCGGTTGCCGAGCCCAGCCTCGAGCCGGATCGGACCGGAACTATCCACGGGCTTTCCCTGACCGGCTTTCACGAGGTTGCTTACGTGGACTGGGGTCCACTTCATGCGGCAGTTCCGGTCGTGTGTGTTCATGGGCTCAGCCGTCAAGGCCGAGATTTTGACTATCTGGCTGCTGATCTAGCCGCATCGGGGCGACGCGTAATATGTCCCGATCTCGTCGGGCGTGGGCGAAGCGGGAGGCTGCGGAATCCGACCGAATATGCGCTCCCCCAATACTGCGCAGACATCAATGCGCTCCTCGCGGGAGTCGGTGCCGAGCAAGTCGACTGGGTCGGCACCTCGCTCGGCGGACTGATCGGGATCGTGCTCGCGGGCTTGCCGGGAAGCCCGATCCGGCGACTCGTGGTCAACGACATCGGCCCCTTCCTGCCGTGGGAAGGTCTCGCCCGCATCGGCTCGTACTTAAGCGCCATGCCGGCCGACTTTCATGACCTCGGCGAGGTCGAAGCCTACTTCCGGGAGGTCTTGGCACCGTTTGGAGATCTGCCCGACGAGCATTGGAGCCACATAACCCGCCACAGCGTTGCATGGCACCCGAGTCGCGAGCGTTACGTCATGCTCTGCGACCCGCAAATCGTTCGCGCCTTTCGCAACCCCTGGCACTACAGCGTCGATATCTGGAAATACTGGATGGCGATCGAAGCACCGATCTTTGTTATCCGTGGTGCGGATTCGGATTTGTTGCCGGCCGATCTTGCGGGCGAAATGGTTCGTCGCAATTCCCGGGCAAAAGTTCACACCATTGAGGGTTGTGGTCACGCCCCTGCACTGATGAATCTAGAACAGATTAGGTCCGTTGCAAATTTCTTATTTTGTTAGGTGCGGGCGCGTTTGGAATTGAAAATCATCCAGCGCTGTTGCGCGCCGGGAATAGGGTTTTCTTGCGAGACGGGTGCAAATATTGATCGACATCATGTCCGCTTTCGGCCTTTAGCGGCTCGCGCTAATGAATGTTCGCTTGCGAGGTAAAGCGGACATGACTCACGGAATGTCCGCTTATGTACCAGAGCGGACCTGGCCCTTCCAATATGGTAGTTTAAGCCAATAGGATGGGCCGTCCTGCTTAGGGATCACTGTTCATGAGTGCGATCCCAAAAACTAGTACCGTGAACCACTCCCAACATGCGCACGCTTGGGCACCTGCGGCGCTTGCCTGCATGGGTGTTGTCTTCGGCGACATTGGCACGAGCCCGCTCTATGCGCTCAGCGTGGCGGTAAAGGCCGCAGGCCCCGATGGTCAGATATCGCCACACGCTGTGCTGGGGGTCGTATCGCTTATCTTTTGGTCCTTGATCGTCGTCATCTCCATCAAATACGCGATTCTGATCATGCGTGCGGACAACCACGGCGAGGGCGGCATCTTAGCTCTGCTCGCTTTGGTCAGCCCGAGGCGCGCCAAGCAAAGCAGATGGCGTGCGATCATGGTTGTGATCGGTCTCATCGGGGCGACCCTGCTCTATGGCGATGGCTGCATCACGCCGGCAATTTCCGTGCTGAGCGCGATCGAGGGCATCAAGGTCGACGCTCCGCATATGGAGCATGCAGTAGTCCCGCTAACGGTGGTGATTCTGGCACTTCTATTCTTGATCCAGCGCAACGGCACGGCTTGGATCGGCGGCATATTCGGGCCGGTCATGCTGGCCTGGTTCGTGGTGGCCGGTGTCCTCGGTATCGGGGGAATAGCCAAAAATCCCGCCGTGCTCGCCGCATTGAGTCCGTTGCCGGCCATCACCTATCTTTGGCATGCAGGGCCGGTCGCGTTTGTTGTGATCGGCGGTGCGTTCCTAGCCGTGACCGGTGGAGAAGCGTTTTACGCCGATATGGGGCATTTCGGTCCATTTCCAATTCGAGTTGCCTGGTTCGGCGTGGCGCTACCTGCGCTAACTCTTAATTAT
>k87-43773_pt1 | contig 16680 bp, 29 predicted proteins | sample MGYA00084033_6733616 | MGnify analysis MGYA00084033
AATCAGGGTATATTCGGCGCAGTCCTGCTTGCGGTCCGTCACTTCATCGGGAACTTCGGGAAGGCTTTCGGCGGCGGTCTTGGCCTGAAGGACAAGATCTCGGGCATATTTGGCTCGCTCCAGAGTGCCCTGACGGCTTTGCAGACCAACCTGAACTCCAAGACCCTGATGAACATCGCTATCGCCATAGCACTTCTCACGGCCTCGATTATCGGGCTATCCCTGGTCAACCCGGGGAAACTGGCGTCAAGTCTTACAGCCCTGACGGTAATGTTCACCGAGCTTCTCGGGGCCATGGCGATCGTGGCGAAGATCAGCACGGGCAAGGGCATTATCGGTATGGGGGCAATTTCTTTCGCCCTGATCCTCCTGGCTGCAGCTTTGCTTATCCTGTCGGGTGCGGTCGCCATATTTGCCCAGTTCAGCTGGGAAGAACTGGCGAAGGGCCTGGCCGGGGTTGCGGTATCCCTGGGGCTTCTGGTCGGGGCCGTGAAGCTCCTGCAGAAGAATACGGCCGGCGTTATCGGTGCTGCATTCGCGATGATCCTGGTAGGCGTGGCCCTGAATCTGATGGCCACCTCACTGAAGATCATGGCGAGCATAGACTGGGGCGGGATTCTCAAGGGCCTGGTTGCGGTAGGGGCCTTGCTTCTCATGATGGCACTGTTCAACCAGTTCGGCGGTGTTCAGCTTATAGGCACTGCCGCAGCGATGATCGGGATCGGGATAGCACTCAACATCATTGCAGCAGCAGTCGGCCAGCTCGGCAATCTCGGCTGGGGCCAGATAGCCAAGGGAATGGTTGCTCTTGCTGGTTCGCTTCTCATCATCGCAGGTGCGATGGCTCTCATGTCCGGGGGCATGCTTGGTGCCGCGGCTTTGCTGGTGATGGCGGGAGCCCTGGTAGTCCTTTCCAAGGCCCTGAATTCCATGGGCTCGATGTCCTGGGGAGAGATAGCGAAGTCCCTGGTCGAGCTTGCCGGGGCGATGGTCATACTTGCTGCCTCCATGGCCCTGATGACCGGGGGCCTGGCCGGTGCTGCGGCTCTGGTGGTAATGGCAGGAGCTCTTGCCATTCTTACACCGGTGCTGATAGCGCTCGGCAGCCTGACCTGGGGAGAGCTGCTGATGAGCCTTGTCGCTCTTGCCGGAGCGCTTACCGTCCTGGGATTGGCTTCCCTGGTCCTGGCCCCGCTTGCCCCGGCTATGATTGCCCTGGCCGGGGCTCTGTTCATATTCGGGCTTGCCATGCTGGCAGTCGGCGGAGGTATATTCCTGCTGGGTGCAGGCCTGACTGCGATAGGCATAGCAGTAATGTCTGCTGGGGCGGGCATCACGTCCTTCATCAGGAACATCCTTGGCCTGATACCGTTCGCCCTTCAGAAGATAGGTCAGGGAATTGTGCTCTTTGCGGGAGCAATCGCCAAGGGCGGAGCCTCCATAACGGCCGCGTTCGTGACGCTTCTGATTTCCCTGCTCGACGCCATCATCAAGGTCATGCCGAAGCTTGGCCAGGCTATCAGGGCCATCCTGGACCTGATTCTCAACACAATCGTCAGGTACTCCCCGAGAATCCTGAATGTATTCGGGAACCTTATTATGCGGCTGCTCGATGAAATCAGGAGCAGAATGCCGGCCTTTGTCCAGAAGGGCGCGGACATCATCGTCAGTTTCCTCAACGGCATCGCGAGGAATATGGGCCGTATGACCACGGCTGCCGGGAATGTCGCCGTTGCCTTTATCAACGGCATATCCAATCAGCTGCCAAGAATTACCCAGGCCGGGATCAACCTGATTATCAACTTCGTCAATAGCCTGGCAAACCAGATCAGCAACAGCAGCGGACAGCTAAGATCTGCAGGGCTCAATCTCGCGTTTGCACTTATAGACGGGATTACCGGCGGGCTCCTTAGTGCGGGGGCAAGAGCCATTGATGCGGCGAAGAACATCGCTGGCAACATACTCGGGGCTCTTGGCGGCGTTCTCGGAATCCATTCCCCGTCGACAGAGACCTACGCGATGGGTGTGCAACTGGCCAACGGTCTTATATTTGCCATGGAGGACTCGCACGGCAAGCTTGCCAGCAGTGCGAACAAGACGGGCCAGATAGTGGTGGACACGCTTAATCAGGCCCTTCAGATGGCCACGGATATTCTTGACCTGAATCCGACTATCACGCCTGTAATCGACCTGAGCCTGGCAAAGAAGGGCTTTGATGACCTGGCAGCGATGTCCCTGGCCGGCCAGATCAGGCCTGTGGCGACAACAGCCGCTGCAGCAGCCATAAACGTCGGAAGCGGGGCCGCATCCGGGACTGAGAGCCCCGTCCAGATAGGCGGGACCAACATCAGTTACGTCCAGAACAACACATCACCCAAGGCGCTGTCAGCAGCTGAGATTTACAGGCAGACCAGGAATCAGCTGTCCGTTGCGAGAGGAGCTCTGCCGGGGTAATGCTTACTTTGGTCACAGCCCAGAATGCCCAGAGCGGAACGCTCCTGCTTCCGCTTCAGGATTCCTCCGGGGGTTATTCCGTAAAAGACATCCAGGGTCTTGGCCCGGTCAAGGCAACCCTGACGTCGTCTCAGCTTGCCCAGATGGACGGCGGGCAGCTGCACAATGTCAGGAGAGAGCCCCGGAACATACTCATGAAACTGGGGCTGGAGCCTGATTACGTCGGCAATACCGTAGCCAGCCTGAGACAGGATCTGTACGAGTTCTTCATGCCGAAGTCGCGGGTCACCATGGGCTTCTCCTTCGATGATGTCCTGGCCGGGACGACGGATACCGTGGTTGAGAGCGCTGACACCAACATGTTCACTGCTGACCCGTCGTTCGACATCTCACTTATAGCCTACGACCCGGACTTCCTTTCCCCGATCCCGGTCGTCGTGAACGGATCGACAACCAGCGGTACCGGCACAACCACGATCCCCTACCCTGGAACCTCTGATGCGGGAATCATATTCTCGGTTACGCTCACGGCCGTGTCCACCGCTATCAAGCTCTACAACACACGGCCAGATCTTACGACCCAGATTATCGATATCCTCGGGTCTTTCCTGGCCGGGGACCAGATCGTGATCAACACCAATCCCAAGAGCAAGGGCATAACGATTGTCCGGAGCGGCCTGAACATCTCCGCTTTGTTCTACTTGCAGCTGGGCTCGGAATGGATCAGCCTTGGCAGGGGAGACAACAAGTTCCGTGCGTATTACACCGGGACTTCCCTTCCGTATACAGTCCAGTACACGGCCAGATACGGGGGGTTCTGATGGAGTGGTACCTCTACGATGATTCCCTGCGCAGGGATTCGGTCATCGAGGGATACGAGTCGTTTATCTGGACGGAAAGGTACTCTGCCTGGGGAGAATTCCAGATAATAACGGTTTCCAGCCCGGACAGCAAGAACTTTTACAAGATCGGGACACGGATCGGGCGCCAGGGATCGCCAAGGATCATGAGAATTGAAAGCATCATGGACACGTTTGATACTGACGGGAAGAAGTACCTGACGGTAAGCGGAAGATCTGTTGAGCATTTCCTGGATGACCGCTGTGCCATGCCGGCACTGACCGGGACCAATACCACGCCAAAATGGGTTCTTACCGGGACTCCGGGTGCCATTGCGCGCTACATGTTCCAGAGAATCTGCGTTGACGGGATCCTGAGCTCGGCGGACACGATTCAGGGGTATCATTCCGGTACTCTTATCCCTTCCGGGAACATTCCTGAGCCAGCCGATTCATTTACCGTGGAGTTCGAACCGGACACGCTTTACAACAGCATCAAGCAGATATGCGATATCTGGCTTCTCGGGTTCCGGATGGTTAAGGACGGGGATACCGGGAACATCTATTTTGAGATTTACACCGGCAGCAACAGGACATCCGGGCAGAGCATTCTCCCGGCTGTCATATTCTCCATGGACATGGAAAGCATCGACAAGACATCTCTTCTCCGGTCCATAGCGGACCTGAAGAACGTTGCTTACGTGTTCACGCCCAACGGGGCAAGGATCGTTTATTCGCCTGGTGCTGACTCCTCTACAGTAATGGGAGGCCGGCGGATTCTCACGGTTAACGCAACTGACATTACCTACTCGGCCGGGACAGAGCCCCAGTTCACCAACACGATCATTCAGAGGGGGCTTCAGGAGCTGGCAAAATGGCGTGAGGTTTATGTCTTTGACGGGGAGGTCACGGCAGAGACACCTTATATTTACGAAAAGGATTACTTCCTCGGGGATCTTGTTGAGGAGCGCGGGCCAGACGGGGTAGGGAACTACATGTTTGTCACTGAGCAGATTTTCGTATCGGATGCGGAAGGGGAACGATCCTACCCGACACTTGTCCTGAACAACATTCTTGTCCCGGGAACCTGGGTTGCCCGGTCCGGATCGGAGCACTGGTCAGACGTGGATCCCGCCCTGCACTGGGGCGATCTGTAGAAAGGAACCGCAATGGCAATCGGAGACGATGCACAGGCAGCAGGATACCCTCTGGTTCCCGATGTCGGGGCAGCAGGGCTGGTCAAGGACGGAGCTCACGAGATCAACCGCACCAGGGATTTCGTTGCCCAGGTGAAAGGCCTGTTCCAGGCTATCTGGCCTGTTTCCGCCGGCGGCACGGGGGCTTTCAATTCTTCCGGGGCAAGGACGAACCTCGGTATCCGGTCCGGGACTGCCGATCCTTCTGACGCAGTCGGCGGATCCCAGGACGGGAACATCTACTTCAAGTACTAGAGGTGACTGATGGCCCCGGGCACGTCCTCATTCAAATCGATCGACTCAACTCACCGGCTCAGGATCACGATTGACCAGATCGGGCAGAACCAGAAGAACGGGACATCCGACGTCATGGTGAAGGGCTACCTTTACAATGACAGCGATTACCGGAACTGGAATTTTGATCCTGTAGTGGACAGGTCGATTTTCGGGGAAGATACCCATAATCCCCCGAACTTCAGTTTCGATCTGAGTCCTCACGAGAACATGATCTTCATCCAGCATGTTTTCACAGTCGATCATAACGATAACGGGACCAAAACTGTCAGCTTCACGGTCAAGTACGGGGATACCCAGATATCCACCTTTGACGGGCCTCAGCAGCTTGGGGATACCCTTGTCCTTGACCGGCTTGGAAAACTCCCGGACGCTCCCGGGGCCCCAACCTTCACGAATGTCGGCTCAAGGTCGGTTACCGTCAGATGGGCAGCATGCCCTAACGACAACGGCTCACGGATCGATACTTACCAGCTTGAGTGGTGGAACGTGCAGGGTGTGTCCTGGATGCCTTACCATCCTCAGATTCCGGACTCCACGTACGTCAACAACCTGTCAAGGAATGTTTCAGGCCTTAAAACCGGGAACACTTTTGTTTTCAGGGTCCGGTGCCATAACGGGATCGGCTGGTCTCCCTGGTCTCCTGAAAGGGACATCACGCTGGTTATTGGCGGGCTGATACGGAAAGAGGGGAGATGGAACGCGACCGTCGCTTTCGTCCGGAAGAATGGCAAGTGGCAAGAAGCCATTCCCTATATTCGCTCAGGGGGCAACTGGCACCGGGCAGATTGAGGAAAACATGAACCCGAAAGTCATCAACAATGTCCGTCTTGCGGCCCAGTACTGGATTCCGGCTCTCGGGACGCTTATATTCACGCTGGGCACCATCTGGGGCTGGTCCTCGACAGGAAACATAGTCGGCAGCATCCTGGCCTTCGACACGTTCCTGGGCGTTCTCCTGGGCTATCAGACACGGAGATCTGCCCCGGGCGCCATGGGAAAGTTCGACGGCCAGATCGTGATCGATACCGCTAATCCCCTGAAAGACGTGTACACGGTCGATCTCGGGGATAACCTGGCCAGTCTTCCGGACAGGGACTCGGTGACCCTCAAGGTGGTGAAGCCCCCGGAGTCGCAGGAATAACACGGTCTCTAGTGAGAACCGAAAGGAGATACCGTGTTTAACCTACGACGGAAAGAGAAGCCAAGTGCCCTTGATCCGGCGATTGCAGACCTCGTATCCGAACTCGGAGGACTCGACGGAAACGACGAGGATTACCGGACAACAGCCAACAACCTGAAGATCCTTCTCGAAGCCAAGGCCCTTGAGCCGAAGCGGAGAGATGTGGATCCGAACACCATCGCTGTCGTCGCCGGGAACCTCGCCGGGATCGTCCTGGTCCTCGCGTTCGAGACACGCGGGAACGTGATCGCCAGCAAGGCCATGAACCTCATCAGCAAGCCGAAGACGTAACACCAGCCACCCGACAATCTCAGACAGAGGCCCCGTGCAGAACATTGCACGTGGTCTCTGTTTTTCACGTCCTTTAAATTTTGCCTCGCAGGAATTACACGTACTGTAATGAAGGAAGTACGAAGTCGCATTCCAGCTCACGACTGGACTCCGCAAGGAGTACGAAGTCGCATCCAGGTGAGACGCCCTGGCTTCCTTTATTTTTTGCCTCGCAGAAAGGAACTGGTATGACCTATCAGATCAGGATCACGTACAGATCGGCCAAAGGAGAAATCACTGTCTGGGAGGAGGACAACCTCGGATCCCTGTCCGACGTGCACACCGATTACCGGCGGAAGGGTCACGCTACAGCCCTGATGACACGCATCGTTGCGTTCGCAGACATACTGAAACTGGACCTGATGCTGGAGGTATTCCCGTTCGGATCAGGAACGAAGATGACCGTCCCCCAGCTCGTCGAGTTCTACCAGAAATTCGGATTCGAGCTTGAGCCTGAATCAGACAGCGTAATGTCAAGAACAGCCCGCTAGCTCTGAAGCCAGGGACCCTGACACGGTCTCTGGTTTTTGCCTCGCAAGAATTACATGTACTGTGATGAAGCCACTATTGAAAGGAAGCTCTAATGAGCAGAATGGAATACCTTGTAGCCGAACGAGCCCGCCTCGACAGAAACATCATGAATGCAGTTTCTGAAGAGTGCGCGATCGCCATCTACAAGAGGATCCGTGTAATCAACGAAGCAATTTTCAACAGTTAAACCATAAACCGAAAAGCCAGTAACAATGGCTTTAGGTTTTGCCTCGCAGGAATTACAGGTACTGTAATGAAGCCAACAATCAAAGGAGAGCCATGAAAAGCCTAAAGACCAAGATCAAGCAGGCGTGGGAAGAGAACCCGCTAGCTGTCATCACTGTCGCCGCCATTGCAGCAACCGCTGCCGCAAAGGTGGTCGAGAGCATGACCGCCGCGAACAACTCCCGCTCCTGGAAGAAGGAAGTCGACCGGCGTGTCAGGAACGACCGATGACCACGCTTTAACCAGAACCAAAGAGCCCCTGACACGGGCTCTAGGTTTTTGCCTCGCAGGAATTACCTGGACTCTAATGAAGCCACTACTGAAGGAGCTGAATTGAAACCCGTCAAGAAGGCAGCCAAATCCCTTGAGGGCGGTACGATCATGCTGATCGCACTAGTCCTCCTGGGTCCCGGCAAGCCCAAGAAGAAGGACAAGAAGAAGTAACCTCAGCCAGGCACCAGACCAGAGCCCCTAACCCGGACTCTGGTTTTGCCTCGCAGGAATTGCATGCCCTCTAATGAAGCATATTCATCAACCAAAGGACCAGCAATGGAAAAGACCAGGGAAGCCCTGAGGAAGATCAGGAACCATGTCGCCGCCAATAAGGCCGCGTATGTCATGGGTGCCGTCGCAGTACTCGCGACCGCACTCCAGCAGCGCAACCGGATTGAGTTCGACAAGTTCCTGGTCTCCAAGGGGATCGACCCGGACGAGTACTACTGCCCGGAATACTACGCAGAGAAGATCGCTTCCTAAGCCATAGGGCCCCTAACACGGGCCCTGGGTTTGCCTCGCAAGAATTACACGTGCTGTAGTGAGAAAGAACTACCGACAGGGCCGAAAGGTAACCGACCGGATTCCGAGAGGAAGTCAATGCACCAATTTGGAGCGTGATTGTTCTTTCTTTATTTTTTGCTCGCAGGAAAAGCATGGACTATAATGAAGAAAGGAGGTGATTTTAATGTTCAGAATACAGAGAAAAACACCCAGCACTCCGCCGTCCCTGGTTATCCAGCCAGACTTTGGAATGATCTTTGACAGCGCTACTGCTGCAGCCATAAGAGCTGGCTGCAGTAAGAGAGCCATGTCGAGACATCTCAACGGTCACAGCAACAAGGTAAACGGGAACCGGATGCATGGGTTCAGTTTCATCCGTGTTAACTCGAATAGAGGAAATCACTAGACGAATCAACTAAGAAAGACAAGAGCTCGAAAGGGCTCTTTCTTTTGCCTCGCAAGAATAACACGTTCCTTAATGAAGCCAATAGCTCAGTCAATCGCTGACAGAGTTAAAATCCATTGGCTTTTATCTTTGCCGATCTCAAACACCAAGAAAGGGGACTGGCCATGAACGCCAGAGAGATCAAGAACAAGGTCGTCACGCACGTAAAGGAGCACAAGGAAGTCTACATCGCCAGTGGGGCGTTCGTGGCTGGCCTCGTGGTCATGGGTACCGCCGGGGCAGTCGTGCTCAGGAACTCGGCGCAGAACGCCTCGGTGACGCAGGGAATTGCCTACAAGTCTCCTGTCACGCAGCACGTCATCCAGCAGTCCATTCCCCGGGCCGGACATGCGGGGAAAGTCTTCATCGACCGGGACGACCCGACCATCAAGCCTTACATGAGCACTCGCGAACTGGGGGAACGTCTGGGTGTCAGCCGAGCCAGGATTCATAAGTATCTTGATGGAAAGATACCAGATCTCGCTGGCCGGCAGTACGACATGATCGCGGACGGGGCTCCGAACCTGACGGCTGAGATGAAGATCAAGGCCTGATCGCAAGAAAAACAAGCCCTCTAATGAGGAGAGCGTTCAATAAGTGCAAAAGGTACCTAACGGACCACACTTACGTGCAAAAGGTACCTAACGGACCACACGAGCTCAGTGCAAAAGGTACCTAACGGACCACACTGATGCATGAGCGTTCTTCTCATTAGAGCCATTAAACAACGGCTCTTACTTTTACCCAAATTCCAAGAGATAGGAAGCAAGGCAATGCCGGAAAGCAAGCAGGCAAAAGCACGCAGGCTCGTGACCGAGTTCTTCAACGACCACCTCCAGTCGCTGGATCTCGGGGAGGCTGAGGTGAAGGACGTGGGAATTCTCCTCACTTACACCAGAGAGGACAAGAAGGGCTGGACCATTGTCCTGCTCATGAAGAAGCCGCTCATCATGTACTACGAGGTGACCTGGAGTAAGACCGGTAAGTTCTCGGTCGTCATGCCCTTCATGCCCTACACGCATTTCTACTACCCGGACCAGCCGGCCCCGGCTGCCGTGAAATTCAAGGCGGCAATATGATCACCGAAGAGCAAGCAGCCCTGATCAGGGCATATCCTCCGCCCGAGAAGTGCGGATCCGTTCACCCGGACATGAAGTGGATCACCTGCAACCTGAACCCGCACGGCCCGGACGCTAAGCACTACGGCAATGGGCACAGCTGGCCGGTGACATAATGACCTGGAAGAAGCCACCGGAAGACAACACCGTGACCGTCGACTTCCGGATCGAGGAGGCAGGCCCGATCGACCCATCCAGGTTCCGTCCCACACGCCCGGATCCGAAGATCTATACGGCATGCAACTGTTTTCACGAGTGGTGGGTCAGCAATCCGGACAAGCACTTCGAGGGCCCTGCGGACATCAGGGTCGTCTACACCTGGTACGGGCCGAAGAACGATGAACTCAGGTACGACGTCTTCAGGTGGATCCCGAGCAAGTACTGAAAGGAGATGAACCGCGTGAACATGGTGACCGGCTATAAGTACCTGCCAGGCAGCAAGCTTGAACTGCAGATCAGGCCGTGCCCGGTCTGCCATATCCCGCATACGCTTACTGTGGACGAGTATGCGTACGAGAACTGGATGGACGGCTACCGTTCCCTCCAGGAAGCTTTCCCCGGGAAAACCCCATCGGAGCTAGAATTGCTCCTTACCGGCATTGATGGTGAATGCTGGAGCAGAATGCCAACAGAAGATGATGAACTCAATCAGGAAAAGGAACAGGAAAAGCCATGAAAGCCAGAAGCCTGAAGCAGATAGCAGGTCTTACGATCGTTCTCCCTGGACTGATGTGGATAGCGACCGCATGCGGCGGCTCGCAGGCCACGTCACCCACTGCTGAAGTCCCCATCTCGATCGACATCCCCTCGGCGGCTGACGTTGCGAAGCAGCTGAACTGCGGGAACTTCAGGGACACCGGCCCTTCGGAACTCGGCGGTGTGACCTCCTCGGGAACCTGCTTCATCGGAACCACCAAGTACGCCATCGACACGTTCCCGTCCATGAAGACCATGAAGAAGTGGCTGGAGCTGTCAGAGCCGTTCGGCCTCGACGTGCGGTGGAAGACCAGTACCGCGGTCGTCTACGTCTCCGAGCACCAGCCGGCTGTGAAGACCGCGGCCTTCAGCAGCAGCGGTGCTCCGCTCCCGAAGATCGCTGCCAACACCAACGGCCTGCACGGCCAGATCAGGCCCGCCCATATCTACATCGGGCAGGGCTCGGCTCCCGAGACCAGGTATCTCTGGTGGACCCGCTATTCGCACACGAAAGCCGAGGCCAGCGGGTGGGTCTGGTGGCCCTCCACCAACGCCAGTCCCCGCTCGGTGGACGTGCATCTCTGGAGGCCGGTTCACTACGCCGGCTCCACCGGGAAGTTCTTCACAAGGATGACCTGGACGTGGCAGTCCACCAACGGGAACACCCGCACGGTGCTGTTCTGGTTCGTGGGCCAGTATCCTCAGTGGCCGTTCTGGATGCAGCAGTAACCGGAAGGAAACAGATATGAAAGACAGGCAGCGGGACATACTCGTGATCGGGATACTCTCCGGGATGTGCGCGGCGGGTTCGGTGATGATGTTCAGGGCGGCTCATACCGTCGGGGTCATGGAGGAGAACCGGAAGAAGAACCGCAAGCTGCTCACCCTTCAGCACCGGATCATCGAGCGCTTTGCGGAGCTCTCCCCGGGCGATGTCAGCAGCAAGATCATGGATGAGTTCGGGTTCGACGTCGTCACGATCGATCTGGACCTCTAGACCACCCTCAGGGGGCCTTGCACACATTCCCCACCCCACTCGTGTGCTCATCAAGGCTCAAACGACAGACCAAGGCCAGCCCCCCAGTGGCCGATGCGCCCCTTCTATACTCAGCGGAACAAATCCAGATCAGGAGAAAACACAAATGCGAGTGTACAAAGCAGAAGATATCGAGGGCCAGATCGAGCTCCTCAGAACGAGGCAGGCGGAGCTCACCACAGCAATCTGCCTGAAGCTGGCTGAGATCTCGGGAGAAAAAGCCCGGATCTCGGATCTTGAGGAGAGGATAGAAGCGTCTGATGACGAGAACCTGAATTTCTCCCTCGCGGAAACAAAGAGGTCAGTCAAGAGGAGCGTCATATCCCTGGAGAACTCCATCACCGGCCTGCGGGCGCAATGCGACGCCCTGGACGAGCAGATCAGGGACTTCGGGTCACTCTTCATAACCATGCCGGAGTCCAGTGACATCAACCCGGAGCAATGGCTGAAGGACAGAACGCGCCCGGTAGTAGCAGAAGAAGTTGCCCGGACGAAGGAGCAGTCCGATGACATATAGATACGGGCCGCAGGACCGGATTAATACCCGCCGTAAGAAGAAGCTCAGGGACAGCGGTGCCGTCCGCAAACTCGAAGAGACCTGGAACGAGAACCCGCTCCTCGTCATCACCGTCGCGGCCGGGTTCATGATGGCCGCCTCAAAGCTCATCGATTCCGTCAGCGGGATCCGCAGCCGGCAGGCCTACGCGAGGAGAATGAACCGGGGATGAAAGCAAAAGTAAACCGGATACCGGTCACCATCAGGGCCAGGACGGTCATCAAGATTGTCGTCGTGGCCAAGCTCACACTCGTGACGCTGAAGATAGTGGACAGGATGGTGGTCGATCTGGGCCTTCCTCAGTGGCTTGACCGGAAAGTCCAGGATCAGATCGCGGAGCATAAAGAGACCTGCGATCTGGATCATTCAGACGGGGCTACCTGGAGCGAAGCGGTGAAGGAAACGCCATGAGCGATGAAACCGATCGCGAACTTCGGCCGGAAGAACTCAACAGGAGCATAGGCGTTCTCGCATACGGCGACACCGCCGATGAGCTCGAACTGAACGCGCTCACTATGGCCCGTGCGGCGTTCGGGCCGTACAGGATCCTGACCCCTATTCTTACGTATCACATGTACCCGATCACGGAATCTGCCGGCCTGATGCACCGGCAGACGGGGAAGAAATTCCGTGCCAACATCACGATCTATGCGGTGGATCCGGAGAACTGAACAGGGCTCGCAGAAATTACACGTACTGTAATGAAGCCCAGTTCACCCAAAAAGGAGAAATTCAAATGGACGAGCAGACCCCCCAGGAGACCACCCCGGTCACTACTGGCCCCAGCAAGAAGCAGGCATTCGCCGCCGTCGCACTATCGACGGTCGTGAGTGTTGTGCTCGCGATGGGTGCCAACTACGTGATCGACCAGGCCGCCACCCGGGTCAAGAACGCCATCATCACCAAGAAGGAGAACAGCAACCCCCCAGCCTAATCGCTGGAAAGAGACGAGCAGATTAACCCCTGCTCTCTCTTTTTCCCGAACCGAAAAGGAAAAAATCCATGCAGCCAAAATGGGCCGAGGCCCTGACCATATTCACGAAGAAGTACTCCCCGGAGATCCTCTCCGGTCTTGCCGTAACCGGGGTCATCACCACAGCAGTCCTCGCGGTAAGGGCAACCCCGCAGGCAATGATACGGATCAAGGGACTGCAGGCCGACGCAATCCAGGAGGATCCTGATAACCCGCCTTCCATTCCCAGAATGGGCCAGTTCAAGGCAACCTGGACGCTCTATATTCCCGCGGCTCTGTCTGCGGCCGGGACCATCGCCTGCATCGCAGGGGCAAGCAGGATCGGCTCCCGGCGGAACACGGCTCTCGTGGCCGGCATGGCATTTGCGGACCGTGCCTTCCAGGAGTACAAGGCCGAGGTCAAGGAAGTCATCGGGGAGCGCAAGGAGCAGGAAGTCAGGGACAAGGCCGCCGAGAAGCGGATGGCGGAAAATCCCCCGGGGAGCCAGGTGATCATCACGGGCGGAGGTCAGCAGCTGTGCTACGACATGCTGACCGACCGTTACTTTCAAAGCGACATCGAAACCATCCGCCGGGCCGAAAACGAGATCAACCGGGCTATCATTCATGATATGTATGCCTCCCAGAACGATTTCTACGCTCTCATCGGCCTTGATGACTGCGTTGCCGGGCAGGAACTCGGGTGGAACCTTGAGCATTTCCTCAGGCTCATCTTCACCTCCCATCTCTCCAAGGAAGGAATCCCCTGTCTTGCAATCGGGTACGAGTTCCTCCCGATCGCGAAGTACGGCCAGGTTTTCTGACTGGCTCCTGAGCAGAGGGGAAGCCATATTCTGGAGGCTTCTTCCCTATCTCATCGCGCTGATCGTCCTGGTGTCCCACAGGAGAATGTCAGAATCAGAGGACCCGAAGAAGACAGCCTTTCAGATCGGCCAGCTCTTCACCAACATCACAAGGAGCAACCTCAGAAATGAGTGAAACCGAAGAAACCCAGACGCCCGGGACTTTCCCGGATCCTGACCGGTACCTGCTCCAGGCCAAGCAGTACGTGATGGACAACTACAACGGCCATCACGGTGACGAGGAAACACCGCCTCTGATCCTGGGCGATCTCTATATCGTCTCGTTTGTCAAGACCCTTAACCACTGGAGAGCCCACGTGGCCTCATCGGTGGTCCGGGGAATGATGTGGATCGTCACCCACAACGGATCCAAATCTGAGGTCTACATCGAGGTCTTCAGGAAACTCAACAACGTCAAGGTACCCGCCAAACGAGGGGCCAGGAAGGAAGAGGAAACCGGGTCATGATCAAGAAAACCCTTGTGTGGAAAGATTTCAACGGCGGGGAGCACACGGAGGACTTCTACTTCCATCTGTACAAGCCTGACATGGTCGATCTGGAGGTCAGCAAGACCGGCGGACTCAGCGTCATGCTTCCAAAGATGATCGCGTCCAGTGATATGGGCGAGGTCGTCGAGATCTTCAAGAAGCTCATCAGGATGTCCCTGGGGATCCGGTCAGAAGACGGGAAAAAGTTCACGAAGCGCAGCCCCGAGGCCAGGGAGTACGTCAGCGATTTCATGGATTCGCCGGCGTACGCCGCACTGTTCGACGACCTGACCGACGAGACAAATCCGAACGCCGGTGCGGAATTCCTCTTCGGGATGATGCCGGAGGGTTTCCTTAGCCCGGAAGACGAAGCCCGTCTGAAGGCGGGAATAGACGCCACGAAGACGGGAACAGCGATACCGGCACCGTCCGAGGTTCCCTGGGCCAAACGGAGGCCGACCTCCAAGGAGCTCAGGGAGATGACCCCCGAGCAGCTTCGTGAGGTTTACGCAAGGGATCACGGGACAGCATCACCGGAAACTCAGTGAATTACGTCTGCCCGGAATGCAACAACGCCAACCGGGGCGATACCAGTCATCCGAGCGGGCACAGTCACTGCGGAAAGTGCCATTGCTGCCCGTGGTCGACACACGGCAACTGCTCGCACGAATAACACGGCGTATAATGAAACCAGAGATCTGGATCCCGTAGCGGGACCCGGAGATAACCTCTCATGGTTTCTTTTTATCCCGAACAAATCGGAGGAACAGTGACACGAAGAAAATTCTACGGCATTCTCTGTATTATTGCCGGGGCAGCAGGAATCCTGGGAGCCGGAGGAGTACTTATCTCCGGAGGAAGTTATCCTCTGTGGATTCAGCTGGTCAACGCGACCTGTGTGGCCGTGGTTTTCATATTTTACGGCGTCTACTTTCTCGGAAGTGAGCCAAAATGACCGAGTACATCAGGGTCGACGAAGGCGGAGGGAGAGAAGGACTGATTCCTGTGGATCTTCCGGCCAACTCGCACAAGAGCAAGGCCGGGAAAACCCCTCCGCCGGCGGCCAGGAAAGCCGAGAAGGTCGTAACCGGGGAAGTGGTCCGGGTTCCGCCGAGCCTCTGGAGGAAAGCCAGGTCTTCCATCGTGTCCGGTGAGGCCGGCCAGAGTATCTGGCAGTTCGTGGTCCTGGACGTTCTTCTTCCAGCGGCCAAGAACATGATTACTGACACTGTCAGCATGATGGGCGATGCGGTCAGTGAAGGCGTCCGGCAGGCAATGTTCGGAGGTGAGCAACGTACCCGGGCACCGGCAGGAAGGAGGATCGTAACCAATTACAACCAGGTTCGCCGCTCGTCATCAGTTCCCGAATACGGGACTATCACGTCCCGGGCAAGATCTCAGCATGACTTCGACAGCGTCATCCTGGCCAGCAGGGGAGAAGCTGAGGAAGTCCTGGACAGGCTCCGTGAGCTTATCAGCCAGTTTGGCCAGGCGACTGTCGAGGATTACTACGATCTCGTGGGGATCACAGGGGATTTCCCAGATAACAAGTGGGGCTGGTACGACCTGAGCCAATCCAGAGCCACAATCCGTCACGTCCCGGGAGGCTACATTGTGGCACTCCCGCGAACCCAGCCAATAGATTAGGAAGGCAATCGGACATGAAAACCAGTGTCGAGCAGATGGCAAAGCGCATTGCGGGCGCAGCAGAACTTCTCGCAAGGAAGCACGGCCCGGTTATCCTGACAGGGGTCGGCATCGCGGGGTTCGTCGCAACCAACGTCCTGGTCGCGAAGGCGGCCCTGAAGGCCCAGGAGCCGGTCGGGAAGCTCAAGGTCAAGTTCGGGCGTGTTCCGGACATGACCCCCAGGGAAAGGAAGGAGATCAGGGAAGAGATAGGGCGTGACGTCTTCGAGATCGCGAAGATCTACGCCCCGGCCTTCGTGGCAGGCTCGGCATCCATAGCCTGCCTCATCACCGGGCACGGGATGATGCGGAACAGGCAGGTCGCGCTCATGGCCGCCTACAGCGCCATCCAGCAGAGCTACGAGGCTTACAGGGAGCGGGTCAGAAAGGAGATCGGCGAGGACAAGGAGCTGGATATTTACCGGGATGTCCGGCTTCTGGAACCGTCCGGCCCGGATCTTCCATGCGAGATCGATTACGAGTACAAGCTCGGATCCCCGTATGCCAGGTTCTTTGCCAAGGGCAACCCGAACTGGAAGAAGACCCCGGAGTACAACCTGCTGTTCGTTACCCAGATGCAGCAGCGCGCCAATGACAGGCTCCGGGCTTACGGCTTCCTGTTCCTGAACGAGGTCTACGAGGACCTGGGGATCGACAGATCGCAGCTGGGCCAGCTCGTCGGATGGAAGCTCGACGGAAATGGAGACGGTTTCGTGACCTTCGGCATCCATGACATATACGACGACAACTCAGTAGCCTTCGTCAACGGGGTCGAGGGAACTATCCTCCTCGATTTCAACGTCGACGGCCCGATCGCGATCTGATCCCCGTGGAAGGACTGACAGCAGATGGCAAGGCACGAATCACACTCATCCTGGCATGCTCTGGCTCCCTTCTTGCTGGGGGTGTGGGCGGGTATCTGGCTGCTCGTGCTCAGGGCAAGAGGGACTTTGCGAAGAGGGTGGACGCGGAGGTTTCGAAGGAGGTTGAAGAGGTCAAGCGCTACTACCG
>k87-333966_pt1 | contig 16143 bp, 9 predicted proteins | sample MGYA00084033_6733616 | MGnify analysis MGYA00084033
ATCCTCAACACCCTTACCAAGGCGCTCGGCGCTTCGGACGAGCTTGCTCCTGCCGCCAAGCTCTTGCAGGACTCGCCACGAGTAGGTGACTTTCTCGCGGCGGCGCTCTCAGGCGCACCCTATCTTGCAGCACTCGCCCAGCGAGCCCCTGGCCTGCTCGCCGGGTGTCTGCTGCGGGATCCCGACGTCTGCCTCGAACAGGCCGGGACGGAGCTCGCGGCTGCAGTCGCAGCGGCCAAGACGCCGAAAGACGTCATGGCTGCGCTGCGCCGCTACAAGCGGCAGATCGCGCTACTTGTCGGCCTCGCCGACCTTGGCGAGGTCTGGCCGACGGAAGACGCGTTGCGCGCCATGAGCCACGCCGCGGACGCTGCCGTCGATCAGGCCGTCAAGTTTCTGTTTCGCCAGGCGCACGCTGCCGGACAGATCGGCGGCCCTTCGACAGTGGCCCCCAAGGGCTATTTCGTCATCGCCATGGGTAAGCTCGGCGGTCAGGAGCTCAACTATTCCAGCGACATCGACATCATCGTGTTCCACGACGCCAACCGGGCTGAGCTCGCGCCAGGCGTCGAACCATCCGCCTTCTTCGTGCGGATGACGCGCGAGCTGGTGCGACTCCTTCAGGAGCATACCGGCGACGGCTATGTTTTCCGGACCGATCTGCGGCTGCGGCCTGACCCTGGCGCGACGCAGGTGGCGCTTTCGACCGACGCCGGGCTGACCTATTACGAGAGCTTTGGGCAGAATTGGGAACGCGCCGCCCTGATCAAGGCGCGCGTTATTGCCGGCGATGTCGAGGCCGGAGAGGAGTTCTTGCGTGAGCTCGAACCCTTCATATGGCGCAAATATCTCGACTTCGCGTCGATCGCCGATATCCACGCCATGAAGCGGCGCGTGCATGCCCATAAAGGCCACGACACGATCGCCGTCGCCGGCCACGACATCAAGCTTGGGCGCGGCGGCATCCGTGACATCGAGTTCTTCGCGCAGACCCAGCAGCTCGTTGCCGGCGGCCGGCATCCCGAGCTGCGGACGCGCGGCACGATCGAAACCCTGGCGGAATTGGCGCGAGGCGCCTGGATCGAGCCGACTGCGGCGGAAGATCTCAGCAAAGCCTATCTCTTCCTGCGTCGTGTCGAGAACCGCCTGCAAATGATCGGTGACCAGCAGACCCACATTTTGCCGAACGAGCCGGAGGAGCTGCGTCGGGTCGCTGCGCTTTCCGGCTTTACCGATGCGGATGCGTTCGCCGACACGCTGGTAGCCGAGCTTGCACGAGTGGAAACCCACTACGGCGCATTGTTTGAAAAGCTGCCGGCTCTACCCGAGGCCGCCCCGAGCATTGTGCTGCCGAGCGATGAGGGGGATCCGGCCGCGCTTGCCGCGCTCGAGAATCTTGGTTTCCGCAATCCGCAGCAGGCCATTGCCGCGGTCCGTGCTTGGCAGTCGGGGCGTTATCCCGCCACACGCAGCGCCCGCGCCCGCGAGCGCCTTACGGACTTCCTCCCCTCGCTGCTCGACACCTTCGGTCGCACCGCGGAGCCCGACCATGCGCTCGGCACCTTCGACAAGGTGATGGCAGAGATGCCCGCCGGCGTGCAGCTCTTTTCCCTGCTTGCCGCCAATCCGAGCCTGCTGCGTCTGATGGCCGACATCATGGGGACGGCGCCTCGGCTTGCCTCCATCCTCGCGCGTCGGCCGCGCCTGCTCGACGCCGTGCTCGATCCCGGATTCTTTGGCGCGGTGCCGACGCCGGCGAAGCTTAAGGAGCTCGTGGTCAAGGCGCTCGCGCGAGCGTCCGACTATCAGGATGCGCTCGACCGCGCCCGCATCGTCGGCCGCGAGCAGGGCTTCCTAATCGGCGTTCGCGTGATCTCCGGTACGGTCTCGGCGTCGCAGGCAGGGGCCGCCTACGCGACGCTTGCCGAAATGCTGATCGAGACGCTTGCCGCGCGCGTCGAAGCTGAGCTTGAGCGCCAGCATGGAGCCATGCCGGGAGGCAAGGCTGTGGTGGTTGCCATGGGCAAGCTCGGCAGCCGCGAAATGACCGCCGCATCGGATCTCGATCTCATCACCGTCTATGACTTCGCGGGCGAGGGAGTCCAATCTGCCGGTCCAAAGAGCCTCCCTGGCAGCCATTACTATACGCGCTTCACACAGCGGCTGATCGCGGCGCTGTCGGCGCAGACGCCGGAAGGCTCGCTCTACCAGGTAGACATGCGGCTCAGGCCCTCTGGCAGCCAGGGGCCAGTGGCGACTAGGCTCGTAAGTTTCATCGACTATCAACAGAACTCAGCCTGGACCTGGGAGCACCTCGCGCTCACTCGGGCCCGCGTCGTCTCCGGACCGCCGGAGCTCCGGCAAACCATCGAGCGCACCATCTCCGAGGTGCTGCGTCGACCGCGGGATCGGGCACAGGTCGCCGCCGATGTCCGCATCATGCGCGACAAAATCGAGGAGGAGAAGGGAACGCGCGACATCTGGGACCTCAAACATGTGCGAGGTGGGCTGATCGACGTTGAGTTCCTCGCCCAGTTCCTACAAGTGGTTAGGGCTCATGAGCATCCCGAGGTGCTCGAACAGAATACCGTCGGGGCACTCTCCAAGTTACTTCAGGGGGGAGTAATCTCGCTTGCCGATGCGGAGGTTCTGATACCTGCGGCAACGCTTTATCACACGCTGACCCAATGCTTGCGGCTCTGTCTCGACAAGTCGTTCGTGCCGAATGAGGCGTCGCGGGTTCTGAAGGACCTGCTTGCGCGCGCATCGGACATGCCTGACTTCGTGACGCTGGAGTCGAACCTGAGGGACACGCTTTCCGCCGTGCACACGCTCTACGATCGGATCGTGGCTTAAAGGCTTTCGGTCAGGCGGTTGCCGCCTCGGGCTCGTCCTGGTCGGTCACGGCCTTGATCGGTAGGGTGCAGGTGAGGGTGGTGCCTTGACCTTCGCGGCTCTTGATTTGCAGGCTGCCGCCATGCAGTTCGACCAGGGCGCGCGAGATGGCAAGGCCAAGCCCGCTGCCCTGATGACTCTTGGAGAACTGATTTTCAACCTGCTCGAAGGGACGTCCGAGCTTCCTGATGTCGGCTTCTGGTATGCCGATGCCAGTATCCTTGATGGCGATCCGTACGAGACCGCGGGTTCGTGACAAATGCACATCGACGCTGCCGCCGTCGCGGGTGAACTTCACAGCATTCGATAGGAGATTGAGGAACACCTGCTTCAAGGCGCGGCGGTCAGCTTCGACGATGAGCTTCGACAGCCCGTGGCGAGACAGCGAGATGTCGCGTTCGGCGGCGGCCTGGCCCACGACCTTCATGCTGTCCTCGACGATGTCGGCGACGTCGATATTGTCGATATCGAGCGCCATGCGGCCGGCCTCGATCTTGGACATATCGAGAATGTCGTTGATCACCTCGAGCAGATAGGTGCCGCTCTGATGGATGTCGCGGGCGTATTCCTGATATTTGGCGTGGCCGAGCGGGCCGAACAGTCCTTGATCCATCACCTCGGAGAAGCCGATCACGGCGTTGAGTGGGGTGCGCAGCTCGTGGCTGATATTGGCGAGGAACTCCGATTTGGCACGATTGGCAGCCTCGGCGCGGTTCTTCTCCAGCGCGTATTTTTCGGCGAGGTCGACGAGCTGCTGCTTCTGCTGCTCGAGCTCGCGGCGCGATAGTCTGAGCTCGGTCACGCTGGCGCGGAGCTGCTGCTCGCTATCGGCGAGGCGTTGCTGACTCTCTTTGAGCACGGTGATGTCGGTGCCGACGCTGACATAGCCGCCGTCCCTGGTGCGGCGCTCATTAATGTGCAGCCAGCGGCCATCCTCGAGCTGGGCCTCATACGTGCAGGACTCTTCGCCGTCACCGCCGTCCACCTTGATGCGCTTGCGGATGACCGGATCGGCGGCCGAGGCAATGACCGCCTCGTAGGAGGTGCCAGGGCGGATTGCTGCATTGGGGAGGCCGTGAAACTGTTGGTATTTGCTGTTGCACATCAGCAGGCGGTTCTGGTTGTCCCACAGCACGAAGGCTTCCGAAATCGTCTCTACCGCGTCGCGGAGCCGCGCGTTGGCGTCAGGCGAAACGGCAATGTCCTGCTGCTCGGCGGCGGCGATTGCCGTGAGCAGCGGCTCCGCGGTCTCCGTGTCGCGGGTGATATGTCCGCGGAGCCGCATCGTCACCCAATGACCATCCGCGTGGCGCAGGCGGACGCTTTGATCGAAATGCGTCTTTCCGCTGCGCAGGTGGCGATCGAGGCTGGCGCGAAGATCGTCGTCGGGGTGCAGTGACTGCGCGATCGTGCGGAAGGCCATGGTCTCATCCACCGGAAGCCGGCCAAGCAACCGGTACATCGCTCCCGACCAATGGACGTGGCCGCGCGCGAGATTCCAACGCCACACCGGGCACGCGGATAGCGCTTCGGTAAGATGCCCGGCAACGTCGTCATCCTTCCGCGCCTCAGCCGGGGCGAGATACCAGACCCCGCCGCCAAGTAGCGCCAACACGAGGCCGGTGCAGATGAGCAAAGTGATTTCGAGACTTGCATCCCACCGCCAACCGGACAGCGCCGCGTACACGGGTTGAATGAAGGCGATTTGCGCGTCCTTCTCCGGGAGGTCGCGCACGGTGACGAAAGCGTCGGTGCCGTCGACGAGCATCATTCTCAAAACGCCGGCGTCGGCGCCGAACGTCGTCAGCGGCTGTTGGGGACCGAGAATAGCGAGCAGGCTCGCGGTTTCCGATGTCATCAGGGGCGCACGTGCCTGGATGTTGCCATCGCTATCGGCAAGGAGCGCGGTGCGCTCGTCTAGAGTTGCACCTTTGGGCAGGCTTGCGGCAAGCGCGCCTTGCCAATTGCTGTCGGGCTTCAGAGACTCGTCCTTGAGCCTTGAAGCGGTCAGGTCGGCCATGAGCGCGAGGCGCTCTTCCGCCAAGTCGAACGCCGACTGCCGCGACTGAAGCGTCTGCGTCACGAGGCCGATGGCTGCGAGTGAGGCAAAGATAGCAACGAACACCGGGACCGCGCGGCGTAGCAGCTCGGTCTTGGGTAAATGGCCGCCGACGCTCCCGCGGAGTCCCTGCCAGATTGGCGCCGCGATCGCGAACAGCGGCTGCTGCGCGGAATTTATCCGCGACATTCGGTTCCCCTTAATGGGTGGTTCCCCTGCTCGAGCCGGAGAACTGCCGCATCTCCGAATCGCTCTCTATTGAGGAGTCGGAGACTCTCACTGTCCAAGGAAAAATTGTGGAAAATAGGTTAATAACTGATTGACGAATTTCGAATCAGTCGGCGCTGAGGGTCTTTGTGACGATCTCATAGCTGTCTGTGGACAGTTGGCTCGACGCAAGTTGCCGCAATGCGCTGCTGGCAAGGGCCTGCCGGCGCGGCTCGAAAGTCCGCCAGCTTTCGAAGGCGCCGAGCAGGCGCGCGGCCATATGCGGGTTGAAGCTGTCGATCTGCAGCGCCGATGCCGCCAACAGCTCGTAACCCGCTCCGTCGGCGCGGTTGAAGCCGGTCGGATTGCCGTGAACGAAGCTTCCGATCAGCGCCCGTACCCGGTTGGGATTCTTCAGCGAGAATTTGGGGTGGGAGAGGAGCGCCTGCACGGTCTCGACCGAATCAGGCCGAATCGCTCGAGCCTGCACCGCGTACCACTTGTCGAGAACGAGCGGCTCATCTTCCCAGCGTGCGTAGAAATCGGCGAGCACCCCATCGCGTGTTTCGAGTTGCGAGAGGATGGAAAGGGCGGCGATGGCATCGGTCATGTTCGATGCCTCGCGGTAGTGGCGAAGTCCGCGTTCGATTTCTGCCGTGTCGCCGGTGGCGACGAGAAGATCGAGGGTGGCGGCACGGAGCGCGCGTTTGCCGGCGCTCTCGGCGTCAGGCGAGAAGGGACCGGCCGGGGCCGCGGCGTCGTAGATTTCCGCCAAGGTCGGCATGATTTTGTGCCCAACCGTCGCGCGCAGCGTCTCATAGGCTTTTCGCACCGCATCGGGATCGACGTTGCGGGCAAGCTCGCGGGCGATGTCGGACTCGCTCGGCAACTTGAGGAACTCAGCGCGATAGGCCGCGGACAGCGAGGCCTCGGAACCGGTGGTGCCGAGCGCTTGGGCAAGCCGGATAGCCTCCTTGCCCGTAACCGCTTCCGGCTTCCCGCCGTCGCGAGCGCCGGTGGTCAGCAGGTTCGTGGCGTAGGTCTGCGCAGCCTGCCAGCGGTTGAACGGATCGGAATCGTGCATCATCAGGAACTCGATTTGATCCGGATCGAGGCTGATGTTGAGGCGCACCGGCGCGGAGAAGCCGCGCAACAGCGATGGTATCGGCGGTGTAGGTACATCGCGGAAGGTGAAGGCCTGTTCGCGCCCCGTCACTTCGAGCAGGCCGTCGCCAAGCTGCGTCCCGTCGGCCAGCAGGAGCGGAAGGTCGTCGCCGTTGGCGCCAAGCAATCCGAGCTTGAGAGGGATCGGCATCGGCTCCTTGCGGCCCTGACCGGGCGTGGGCGGCACCACCTGATTGATGGAAAGCTTGGCCTGCTTTGAGCGCGCGTCGTAGTCGAGCGAGCAGGCGAGCTCAGGTGTGCCGGCCTGCGTGTACCAGAGCATGAATTTGGAGAGGTCGCGGCCAGAGACGTCGGCCATCGCCGAGATGAAATCCTCGACCGTCGCCGCCTCTCCATCATGGCGCTCGAAATATCGATCGAGACCTTTGCGGAATCCGTCGCGGCCGAGAAGGGTCTGCAACATGCGGCAGAGCTCGGCGCCCTTCTCATAAACGGTCGCCGTATAGAAGTTGTTGATCTCGATGTAGGAGGCAGGCCGCACGGGATGAGCAAGAGGGCCCGCGTCCTCCGGGAACTGACGGGTCTTGAGCGCGCGCACGTCGAGAATGCGTTTGACCGGCCCCGACCTCAAATCGGCGGTGAATTCCTGATCGCGGAACACGGTCAGCCCCTCTTTCAGGCAGAGCTGAAACCAGTCGCGGCAGGTAACGCGGTCGCCGGTCCAGTTATGAAAATATTCGTGGGCGATCACGCCCTCGATCGCGCCATAGTCGGCATCGCTTGCGGTGTCGGGCCGCGCCAGCACGAGCTTGTCATTGAAGATGTTGAGGCCCTTGTTCTCCATGGCCCCCATATTGAAGTCGCTCACCGCCACGATGTTGAACACGTCGAGATCGTATTCGCGGCCGAAGCGTTCTTCGTCCCAGCGCATGGCGCGCTTCAGGGACTCCATGGCCCAGCCGCAACAATCCTCCTTGCCGGGCTCGACATAGATATTGAGCGCCACGTCGCGGCCTGAAGTGGTCGTGAAGCCGCTCGGCACGCGGGCAAGATTGCCGCCCACCAATGCAAACAGGTAGGAGGGCTTCGGATGGGGATCGTGCCACAGGGCGAAATGCTTCTCCGTCCCTGGCACTTTGCCGGCGCCGACCGGATTGCCGTTCGACAAGAGCACCGGCGCCATCTCGGCGTCCGCCTCGATGCGGACGGTGTAGACGGCAAGCACGTCCGGCCGGTCGAGAAAAAAGGTGATGCGGCGAAATCCCTCCGGCTCGCACTGGGTGCAGTAGGTGCCGCGTGAGCGGTAAAGGCCGGAGAGCGCGGTATTGGCCTCGGGATCGCATAGGGTGATGGTCTCGAGCGTGAAAGGCCGCGCCGGCACCTTGAGAATGGTCAGCGATTTCTCGTCGAGGCAGTAGTCGTCGAGCCCGAGCGGCTTGCCGTCGAGCGCGAGGCTCTGCAGCACGAGTCCTTCGCCGTCGAGAAAGAGCGGACGGCCGTCAGTGCCTGCCTTCGGATTGGGACGCAGGCGGAGCTTGGATTTGACCTTGGTCGCCTTTGGATCGAGCGTGAAGTCGAGGTCGACCGTCTCCACCAGATAGTCTGGCGGAGCGTAGTCCTTGAGGAGCTTTGGTTGCCGGGTGGGTTGGTCCATCGATGCGCAACTGTCTTAACCGCCGCTCTTAGAGGGTCATGGGGGCAATGCCAAGGCAGACCTGAGACCTGAGCCTTTCGTCGCGGGGTGACGAATGGACGCGATTGCCGTATGACCGGTTGCCTATGCAGCGCAAAACCCCCGCCGGCTCCGATCTTTCCCTAAGTCTTTTCAAACCTTCCGGGCGGGCGGTTCTCATCTTGAGTCCGTTGGTGGTGACGGCCGTCGGCCTTTCCCTCTATCTCCGCTACGGCATCATTCAGAACACACCGATCGGGCTTGCTTGCGAGGCAGGCGACCAGAGCTTGACCTGCGCCGTCAGGCTCGCGGTAATCAACGTCTTCGTGCGCGGCGGGTTCGGCTGGACCGCGCTCATTGCTGCGCTCGTGCAGCTCTGGCGTCCCAACATCGCGACCTTCAGCATCGGACTCGTATCGGCGGCCTGCGGGCTCGTGCTTTACAATACGCGCCTTTCGGCCCTTGCTGTGGCCCTGCTCGTGCTCAGTCTGGCGCGGTCCGCAGCGCGGTAAGCGCGAGCACCACAAGCAGGCCCCCGAACCACAGCGCCTGCCAGTTAGCAATTCCCTCGTTGAAGATTACGAACAGCGCTGAGCCAGTGAGCAGACAAGCTGCGGCCCACTCAGCCACCCCAGTCGCGGAGCGCATGCGCCTGTTCAACAACGCGACGACGGCGAGCGCCACTACGGGTCCTGACAGCGGGGCGAGTTGAAAATCCTTGTAGCGGGGATCGAAAACGAGCCCAAGCGCAACATGGAACGCCGCAACGAGCGTCGCGGCGAACAGAATCGCGAGCATCAGGCTCCAGGCGTTGGCGTGCCGGCGAAGCGGGGCGTTGAGTGCAACGGCGAGATTTCCGAGCGGAGCGTCGCGCGCCACGGCTCCCGCCGCGACCATCGGCACGATCAGGGAAAGCACGATCATCCCGGCCGAGCGCCAACGGTCGCCAGGCTCGGGAGGTTCCATGGGCAGGCCGAGCGCTGCCCCGCCGAACACGAGTCCGGCGCCGAGCGCGATCGCCGCGATGGCGAGATCTCTGCCTAAGCCCTCCTGCTCATCGGAATCGTCCTTGCGCCGCGAAAGCCAAGCAGTGAGAAAGACGAGGAAGGCGACGCCAATGCCAAAAGCTGCCTCGATGTGCCATTTGGGATGGTTCGACACCGGCTCTCCCCAGCGAAACTTGAGCTCCCGAGAGGTGTCGTCAAACAGACCCCAATAGCCACCCACGGTTCCCTCGAGCAGCCGTTTCCAAGGCTGATCGAAGGCTTCGATGAGATTGACCTTCCAGTCTTCGGCATTGGCCGCTTCCACCACGCCGCTCAGCACCATCGCCTGATTGGCAGGCGAGGGGAGCGCGCCGGCTCGCATGCGTCCCTCGCTTGGCCAGCCCACCTCTCCGATCCAGATCTCCTTCCCGGCAAAACTATCCGCCACCTTCTTTCGCACCTCCCGCACATGCTGCACGGCGTCGGCGGCCGTCACCGGCTCGTCCTCCCAATAGGGCAGAATGTGGATGGTGACGAAATCGACGGCGGGGGCGAGCTCCGGCGCCCTCAGCCAGAACTCCCAAACATCGGCATAGGTGACGGGAAGCCCTGAGCGCTGGCGCACCTCCTCGAGATAGGTCTTGATCCGGTCCGGCCCGAGTTCGCCGCGAAGCAGCGTTTCGTTGCCGACGATAAAGGCCTCGATCACGCCGGGATGCTCGCGGGCAAGCTGCAATCCGGCCTCAATCTCTCGCCGGTTCTCGGCGAGATCGCGGTTGATCCAGATGCCCTGGAGAACCTTCAGCCCCAATTTGTCGGCGATTTGGGTGATCTTGCCTTGCGCCCGTGCGGCGGAATAGGTGCGCACGCAGGACGTCACCTCCGCCAGCTGCTTCAGGTCCCGCTCGATTTGGCCTTCGGATATGCGCAGAGGCCGGTCGAAAGGGGCCCGATCGCCGTGGAACGGCGCGTAGGACAGGCAGTTTAGTTTCTGGCCTTGGGCAAGCGGCGAGGCTGGGACGGCGACCGGCCACCCCATTCCGTAGCAGAACAGGCCGATGGCCGATGCCACGAGGGCGAAGAGAAGGGCTAATCTGAACATGCCGTTACTAGGCCCTGCCGAGGATGCGACATAAACAACTTTGTGCACTGCGTTAAATCAATTGCTCTGGTTTGTGCGAGTGCGAAGTGGTAGAGAGAGTTTGCCGTTAGAAGGCCAAAATTTGACTGTCTAATGGGCAAGTCGATCATCGCGTTGGCCGTCGAGCACCCGAACATGCGATTCGCATTTTGTTCCGCCGCCCTCCTAGCAGGCGGCTTTTTGTTGGTGTCATTCACCGGCGCATCCGCCGAGAGTCAAGGGGCGGAGCAAAAGCCTTCAGAGCAGACCGAGCAGAAGCCGCCGGAACAGGCGAAGGGTGAGCAGAAGCCTGCTGACCAGGCGACGGCCGAGCAGCAGGCCGAGGCTCGCATCAAGCAGGAGATCGAGGAGTATCGCGAGGCCGCGGCGCGGCTCTCGCTTTCCGCGGGAGCGGCGGAATGCGTGTGGACCGGGCGCAGGATCACAAGCCTGCTATGGCGAGACGATGTCGACACTGCCCGCCGTTATCTCGAGCTTTACGACCGGTTCGGTTGCTCAGCCGAGCATCTGAAGATCGTGTTTCGCTGCGTCATCGAGCAGGGACCAATCGACCCAAAGGCGGCGGACCGGTTGGCTCAGCGCGTCCATGCCTGCTGGATCGACCCCGAAGGAACAACCACCGCCGCAAGCCGCAGTACAAGCGGCTCCGCGGCCAAGAGCGGAACTATTCCAAATTAACAAGAGTTATTAGGGGACTTCAGGCTCGATGTCGTGTGTCCGGGGCTAGGGCCAAGCAGGCCGGGTCAGGCTGAAAGACTCCCAAAATGCGTGGTGTTGGTGTTGTCCTCGTGGTCGCGCTTGCGACCCTCCTGCATGCGGCGGGGTGGTTCCTAATGCATGAGCGGGTGTCGCCCCCCAATGTGGTAGGGCAGCTCGCCAGCGTGTCGTTCTCGCCTATCGCCGCCGGGAATGATGGGGAGGTCGACACCACCACCGAGGATCAGATTAGATCCGATCTTGCCGTCATAGCGCCTTACACGCGTACGATCCGCACCTATAGCGTCAGCAATGGGCTCGATCTCGTGCCCGAGCTTGCTTCCGAATTCGGTCTGCACGTGACGCTCGGCGCTTGGATCGACGATTGGGACGAGCAGAACGAGCGGGAGATCGAAACCGCCATCGAGCTAGCCAAGCATCATCGCAATATCGACAGCATCATCGTCGGCAACGAGACGCTGTATCGAAGCTCAGTGCTCAATCGCGGCGAGACCGTGCCGGACTTGATTGCCAAGATCCAGCGCGTGAAGCGCCAGGTGTCGGTGCCAGTCACGACCGCCGAGGTCTGGAACATTTGGCTCGAGCATCCCGAGCTCGCCTCCGCCGTCGACTATCTCGCGGTGCATATTCTGCCCTACTGGGAGGGACTACCGAGCTCGGTCGCCGTCGATCATGCGATGAAGATCTATGAGCGGCTTCGCCAGGCTTATCCCGGCAAGCGCATCGTCATCGCCGAGTTTGGCTGGCCGAGCGCCGGCCTCAATCGCCATGATGCCGTTCCCGATCCGGTTGCCCAGGCGCAGATCATTCGCGATTTCGTCACGCGTGCCGACGCCATGGGGATCGACTACTCGATCGTTGAGGCCTTCGACCAACCCTGGAAGACGTTTGAAGGTAGTGTCGGTGCCTATTGGGGCATGTTCGACAACGAACGGCAGCCGAAGTTCGTTCTTACCGGCGCCGTCGAGACGCCGAACTGGGTGTTGAAGACCGTGGCCGCGCTCGCCATCGGGCTGCTGCTCTGCATTCCGATCGTCGCCAGCCCCGGGATTACCCCTCTGCAGGCTGGCGTATTTGCCGGCACCGCGCATGCCATCGGCGCCTGGGGCTCGAACGTCTTTGACTATTGGGCGACCCACTACTTCGTCCTCGGATCGCTCATTGCCATGATCGTCGGCGCAATGCTGCTCGTGCCGCTCATCGCGATCATGAAGCAGAGACTCGACGAGCTTGCCGAGATCATATTAAGCGGTTCGCCAAAGCGTCTTCTGACCCCAGGTCTCGTCGTGCCCGACCGGCGCCCGCTCGTGTCGATCCATATTCCCGGCTACCGCGAGCCGCCTGAGATGCTGCGCCAGACACTGGACAGCGTCGCCAAGCTCGACTGGCCCAACCTCGAATGCATCGTGGTGATCAACAACACGCCTGAGGCGAGCTATTGGCGTCCTATCGAGGAGCATTGCGAGCTGCTGGGGCCGCGCTTCAAATTCCTTCGCGCCGATCAGCTTGCGGGCTTTAAGGCCGGCGCGCTGCGGTTGGCCATGGAGCACACGGCGCCCGAGGCCGAGATCATTGGTGTGCTCGACGCGGACTACGTCGTGCACCCGGATTGGCTGAAGGATCTTGTTCCGGCCTTTGCAACGCCCAACGTCGGGCTCGTGCAGGCGCCGCAGGACCATCGCGACGGCGACCGGAGCGTCGTGCACGCGGTGATGAACCGCGAATATGCCGGCTTCTTCGACATCGGCATGGTGCAGCGGAACGAGGTCAACGCCATCGTGTCCCACGGCACCATGTGCCTCATTCGCAGAAGCGCGCTGGTGGACGCTGGCGGCTGGTCTAGCGACACCATCGTCGAGGATGCGGATCTCGGGCTCACGCTGCTCGCGCGCGGCTGGCGGACCCACTACACCTGCCGCCGCTATGGCTGGGGCCTCTTACCCTCGGACTTCGCCGCCTATAAGCGGCAGCGCCATCGCTGGGCCTATGGCGGGGTGCAGCTTATCAAGAAGCATTGGCGCGCCTTTATTCCTGGACGCAGCCATATCACCACGCAGCAGAGGACGGAGTTCCTGTTCGGCTGGCTGACTTGGCTCGGCGCCGAGAGCGTGGGCGTGGTCATTGCGATACTCAATTTGATCTGGATGCCGCTCGTGGTGTTTCTCGGCATCGCCGTGCCGCAGGCAGTGCTCACCATTCCCGTGCTCGCGGCTTTCTCGGTCATGCTGCTGCACTTCATGGTTCTTTACCGGACGCGCGTACACGCCCCGATGTTTGCTTCGCTTGGCGCAGCCTTCTCGGCCATGGCGCTGCAACTAACGGTCGCACGCGCCGTGGCGGATGGGCTGTTCAAGGACGGCGTGCCGTTCCTGCGCACGGCGAAAGGTTGCGCCGGTCGCGCCACGCAGCGTTTCCCGGCCTTCTGGGAGGGCATACTTGGGATGCTGTTGATGCTTGGGTCGCTCGGACTTTACGTCAGCAACACCGAGCAGGTGACCGAGATCAATATCTTCAGCGCGGTCATGCTGGTGCAGAGCCTGCCATTCTTAGCTGCCGTCGCCGTCACGCTGTTCGAGCGCTCCTCCCTCAACGACTTCGCCACTTGGCGCAAGGTGGCGGCGCTTGCCGCATATCTTCCGCGCCTGCCGCGCGGTCGCCAGCCGACGCCACCGGCGAGCGGGGACATCGGTATCCTGCCTTAGTCGAGCTTAACGTTCCGCAGGCGGAGCGCGTTGCCCACCACCGACACCGAGGAGAGGCTCATGGCGGCGGCGGCGATCATGGGCGAGAGCAGCATGCCGAAGGCTGGGTAGAGCACGCCGGCGGCAATCGGCACGCCGAGCGCATTATAGGCGAAAGCGAAGACGAGGTTCTGCTTGATGTTCGCCATGGTGGCGTGGGCGAGGTTGATCGCGCGCACGATGCCGCGCAGATCGCCCTTGAGCAGGGTAAGGCCGGCACTTTCCATGGCCACGTCGGCCCCGGTCCCCATGGCGATGCCGACATCGGCCTTGGCCAGCGCCGGCGCGTCATTCACGCCATCCCCCGCCATGGCGACGACCGCGGCTTGCCGCTGCAGCCCGTCGATCAAGTCCAGTTTCTGTTCGGGGCGGAGCCCCGCACGCACCTGGTCGATGCCGAGCGCGCCGGCCACGGCCTCGGCCGTGGTGGGACTGTCGCCTGTGGCCATGACGATCTTCAGTCCGAGCTGATGCAGCTTGGCGATTGCCGCGGGCGTCGAAGGCTTGATCGGATCGGCGACGGCGACGAGGCCGGCGAGCTTTCCGTCGATCCCAAGGAACATCACGGTCTCGCCATTGTGCCGGCGACCCTCCGCCGCGGCGGCGAGCGGGGCAGTCTTGATGCCCGCATCCTCAATCAGGCGCGCATTGCCGAGCATTACCGCCAGGCCTTCAACTTGGCCCTTCACGCCGCCGCCGGTGATGGCTTCGAAATCTTTCGCCTTGACCAGCGCGATATTGCGATCGCGGGTGCCGCGAAGGATCGCTTCGGCAAGCGGATGCTCGCTGCCGGCCTCGAGCGAGGCGGCCAGGCGCAGCACTTCGCCGCTGTCGAAACCCGACGCAGCTTCGACTCCGGTCAGCTTGGGCTTGCCTTCGGTAAGCGTACCGGTCTTGTCCACCACGAGGGTGTTGACAGAGGCGAGCCGCTCAAGCGCCGCGGCGTTGCGCACGAGCACGCCTCCCTGCGCGCCGCGTCCCGTGGCCACCATGATTGATATCGGCGTGGCGAGACCAAGCGCGCAGGGGCACGCGATGATCAACACGTTCACCGCGGCGACCAGAGCATAGGCGAGCGCGGGTGCCGGACCGAAGAACAGCCAGGCGAAGGAGGCGGTGATCGCCACCAGGATCACGGCCGGCACGAAATAGCCTGAGACCGTATCGGCGAGAGCCTGGATTGGCGCCCGTGATCGCTGCGCCGTCGCGACCATTTCCACCACTTGCGCGAGGGTCGTCTCGACGCCGGTGCGATCCACGCGCATGTCGAAGCTACCGGTGCCGTTCCGCGTGCCTCCGGTCACGCGGTCGCCCGCAACCTTTTCGACCGGCACCGGCTCGCCGGTCAGCATGGATTCGTCGACGGAGCTTCTGCCTTTGGTGACGGTGCCGTCGATCGGCACCTTGTCGCCTGGGCGCACGCGCAGCACGTCGCCGACTTTGACCTCCGCGAGCAGAATTGTCTCTGTCTTGCCATTTGGCTCGACGCGGAGCGCAGTCTTGGGCGCCAGATCGAGAAGGGCACGGATTGCGCCGCCGGTGCGTTCCCGGGCGCGAAGCTCGAGCACTTGTCCAACCAGCACGAGCGCGACGATGACGGCGGCGGCCTCGTAATAGACCGGGATCAGGCCGTATGCGTCGGCCATGGAGGTGGGGAACAGGCCAGGAGCGATGGTGGCGACGAGGCTGTAAAGAAACGCGGTGCCCGTGCCGATGGCGATCAGGGTGAACATGTTGAGCCGGCGCCAGTGGAGCGAGTCCCAACCGCGCACGAAGAACGGCCAGCCGCACCACAGCACCGCCGGAATAGCGATGAGCAATTGCAGCCATTGCTTGGCGCTTGCCGACAGGAAGGGGACGAGATCGATGCCGAATACATGGTTCCCCATGTCGAGCGCGAGCAGCGCGAGCGAGAGCGGCACGGCGACTTTCAGCCGACGGGTAAAATCGATCAGCTCGGGGTTGTCGCTGATCTCCGGCGGGATGCCCATCGGCTCTCTAGGGCCATGCCGCAGATCGGGCAGTGGCCAGGACCCTCTTTCACGATCTGCGGGTGCATGGGGCAGGTGTAGAGCGTGCCCTGCGGCAGCGGCTTGGCCTCGCCCTGTTTGGTCAAATATCGCTCGGGATCGGCCGCGAACTTCCCGCGGCAGCCTTCAGAGCAGAAGCGATAGGTCTCGCCGGCGTGAGCGTAGCTCGGGCCTCGCGCGCCGATATCCACCTTCATCCCGCATACGGGGTCGGTAGTCATGTTCGCTTCACTTGCTTCCATCTCGGCGAGATCGTGGTGCATACCGGTCAGCTCTTTCTAGGCAGAAACCCGATAGTGTAGTTCATTTGGCGGCTGTCGCGTCTCGCATCAATGGGGTGAACAGATCATGAAGCCTCGTGACTTGATCGCAGGAATTGCGCTCATCGTGGCGGCGGCAGTGGGTCTTGGCGTCGGGTACCTCATTTGGGGCTGGCCCAACATCGCATCAACGGCTGCATGCAGCGAAGCATGAACGGCAAGCAGATTCCCGATGACAGTCCCGAGATGCAGGCCCTCATCGCCTATATCAAATCCCTGGGGCACGGGACGCCGGGAGGCGTGCGGGTCG
>k87-970249_pt1 | contig 14906 bp, 21 predicted proteins | sample MGYA00084033_6733616 | MGnify analysis MGYA00084033
CTCTGTCCATAAGCAGTGCCACGGAGGCCACCAGCAGCCCTGGCAGCATCTGTAACTCCTTGCCGTGCTAAGGCTTCATTGGGTGCAGCGCGCGTTAATGCCCCTGAGATGATCTGGCTCATCAATGGGGAGTTCATACCCTCCTGGACAATGGAGTCAAGGGAAGGCAACGAAGTTGGAGTGACACCCTGAATCTGATTGAATAAGTTGCCTAACCTAGGATCATCTAGGGTCGGCATCAGGGTTGGTTGTGAGAAGGCGCTGGACTGTGAGGAGCCAGAACCGCTACTGCTTATTGCCATTGGAGGCCTCCTTCAAATGCCCGGAATCCGGGCGCAATATAGGCACAGTCCCTTTTGGTGAGAGCTGTTCCCTTAGCAACATGTTCTCTGCCTTCAGCTGATCTATCTCCACATTCTTCATAGTCAGCTGAACAATCAGTTGGCCAATCTCGATCTGAATCCTCTTCGTCACTTCTTGCTGAAATGTATCTTCCATTACCACACCTCATTACTGACATCAGAACGTTTAGTCATTGCTACCTGCGTAGATTCGTATTCTATAACTTTTTGCTTGATCCAGACCTTAGTGGCGTCCTGAACCTCAACCACAGTTGCATCTGTCCAGACTGGTGGAGTTCCTACATTGTGCCCAAAGGCTGTCCTTATACGTGGAACGACTGAATCAGGGACTGTGATTGTAAGGGTAGCCACTTTGCCTCCTATGAATAGACTGCAAGGTATTTGAGCAAGCCAGCATAGAGGATTGGAATCCTACCAAAGTAAGCTCCAACTGCTGTTCCGTCAGATCCACCAAAGCCTATGTCAAAGCTATTAGTTGCTCCAGAGCAGGGATCAATATAGAGATTATAAGCCGTAGTGATACCAGCTACACCCTGATTACCACAATAGATACCAATTTGAGTTGTTGGCTTTTGGCTGCCAATTATCGTAGGGGCACCAGAAAGGCAGGTTATTCCAGTAGTCACCGCACCCGCAGTGTGCTTATAATCGCAACGAAAGTAGGCGCCAATCGCCTGCGTGATTGTAACTCCTGTTGGCGGATTAGATACGTTAATGCTCAGGTTTGCATATTCAACTGAGACATTTGCTGAGGGCTGAAACTCAGGCGCGACAGTCAAGCACTGTACGCCAGCACCTGATCCAGTTATAATAGGGTTGAGGTAAAAGACAGAACTATTAGCTGAGCTTGGCGCCCATGTAGGATTGATAAAAAACAGCGATGTAGATGCTGTAGCAGCCGTACTGAATTGTATAAGCTGCTGCGTGCTAACATCATCGAACAGGGCTAGTACATCCGTTGTCTTCTTATAGAGTGCCCACTTCCTTGTGTTTCCATCTGCCCATTCAAGGTTGACTTGCTTGCTCGAGCCTGGAGATTTTATCCTGAAAACGCCTGTGTTAGCATCCTCCAGATAAGCCGTAGCAATGGGATGCGTAGCGCCACTATTGACGCCTAAATTGACTACTGCACCTGAGCCATTTGTGCCTGTCGTTGGCGTAGCGTTGGAAGTAGCATAGACGCCATGATCGTCACCTGCCGCGGTTCCAGCAATCGCATTCTGCCCTCCCGACCTGCCAGCGTTGAGGAAATATTGAGTGTGATCGTCAGCAGTCTGCGAGCCCCAAGCACTATGAGCTATCGTAGATAGGGCTACCCAGGCAGGATCATTAGCTCCCATCTGCAGGATTGTTCCACTGGCACCCTTCGCAAATCGTCCCCATTTGGGTGTCGAGTTGCCAACAATGAGGTCGCCGCGGACGACAGTTCCAGTGAGGGTATCTCCATGTGAGTCAGAGTCGAGTATGTTGACTGTGCCCCATGAAGGAGCTGCGCTAGCACCTCCTGACTTGTAAATATTATTAGCCGTTCCATATGTAGCTCCACCAATTCCCCACTGGCCGGCTGGCCCTATTCTGAACCGCTCTGCATTAGTCGTGCTGCCTGTTGGAGTGGTGACAAACTTGAGGTGTGTGCCTTTTGCTGATCCAGTCCAGTTTTCAGAGGCATTAATCTGAAAGGCGCCCTGCGCAGAGCCAAAGGTTGATCCATCACTACCAAAGCCAGCAAACTGAGCAAGTCCATCATCCAGTAGAACTGCGGTCTGTGTGCCTATCGCGGCGCCTCTACTCTTTGCCCCTACGAGGTTTGCAAACTGTGCATCAGCTGAGTATTGGCTAACTCGCAGCCCTCGAGTCGCCGCTGTCGAAGTGTCGGCAATCTCAACTATGTTTGTTGGAGATGCTGTTCCAATGCCTAGACGTTTATTGCTATTATCCCAATTCAGCTTGGCATCGTCAGATAGAAGGCCACCTGTGCCTGCAAATGGGATCCTTGTTATTGTTAGGCCACTATCTGTAAGTTGAGTGGTGACAATCTTTGTGGCTGTTAGCGTGTCAGTGGCGAAGGTGAGATCAGCATCACTGCTGAGTGTTGAAGTACCAGACCAAAAGGCAACTCTACCAGCTGTACCTGTGCCAGTGACCATTGCGGCCAGATCAAACTCTGTGCCTGCATCGTTCATCCAATAGAGGCTGGAGATTGATGATCTATCTTTGGCATAGAGCGAGATAGCGTCAGGGATGATCTGACCGCCTGATGGCGCAGTTGTCTCCTTCATCCTGAAAGGAGTAACATATAAGAGCCATTCCTGGCCTATCTCAAGCACGACTTTTAACTACTTTCTTCTGTCCACAGACCTGACAGGTCCGTACTCGTTTACCGCTTCAAGTTGACTCGTAAATCCCCATTTCACCACAGTTAGAACATTTCCTGAAAACCTGCTTCAGGGCTGAAATGACAACTGGAACCCCATACGGCTCGCCACAAGCCCAGTCAACACCAGCTATCTCCTCTCCATCTTCCTTGTAATAGCTGACATTCTGATCTACTTTTCGCTCCTCACCACTTCGCGATCTGAGAATAATACAAGGCATAATCAAGCCGTCATTATTATAGTGACGGAAGTCCCAGTTGCATCTGTCACTGTTATTGTTGCGCCTGCGTTCAGTCCACAAGGGCTGCAATTCGCAGCAATCATCGGCGCTGTCCTTTTATCACACATAGTGCCACCGGCTAGGGTTGGATCATCAGTGCAGGGACTCCCACCACTTACATAGGCTGCAGTGGTACAACCACCTGATGTACATACGCCTGCACATGTGCCAGGTATGCAAGGCAATGATGCTGGCCTACCAGCAGTACAGCTAGCATAATTTAAGCCGTTATCATCAACTCCTTGACATGCGTTTACGATCTGGTCATTGCAGCCTCGATCAACCCATGAGTAATTATTGAAGATTGCTGAGCCACCACCAGGTCCACAGTTGCCGGCGCCAGCTCCAAACCAGTAACAATTCTTCGTACTAACTGCATATGCTACTCCCGCGGTGGCTGAGCCGGCATTGGTTGGTGGAGTTACCTTTATCTCTGACCCGTTCGCTGTCGATCCTGCAGAGGCATCAGTAGCACCTTGCAGCTGGACCGTCCCAGTACGGCTCCATGTATAAGGTCCACGGCCTCCACAGACCAATAGTCTAGCCAGTTTGGTAGCATCAGCGCATCTGAGTGAGTTACCTGGATTAACGCCACCCGATCCGGTGCAAGCGACGATTCGCATCCCTCCTGCCGCGGTTGGGGTGCAGGTGCAACTACCAATGTTTCTCGAGGCTCCACCTTGATTTGTTCCTCCAGTTACATCACCTGACTTGCTCTTTCCTGACTTAGCATTGGTATTCAGGGCGCGGCTCAAGTATTCATTGATGATCCTACCACCAGTACCACCTGCAATTGGGGCGCGGAAGCCTTCGTCGCCAGTGAAGCCAATTCCTTTAGGCCAACCACCAATCTTCCTGGTCGTGTTAGCAGGAATAATGAAGTTGACATCGACTTCCTTATCAGCGCAGTTGGGGATAGAGATAGAATTGATATCTTGGTCAACGACAACTTCAATTGAATTGCAGCCATCAAAGTCAACACAATCAAGAACTAATGCACCATCAGAGATACAGGCAACGCAGGTTCGACCATCAGGAGCGACAAATCTGACTAAGCCTTGCTCCACAACTGTCGCCAGAGAGTTAAACGTCTCTGCGCTGACTTGCTCCTCCGTTTCCCGCGGGAGGGTGATTTCCGTCCCTTTGCCATTAGCATCTGTTCCGCAAGCATGAGTATAGACGGTGACAACTGAGGAGAAGGTTGAGCCATTATCATCACTTAGTTTGTACCAATACTTAGTTCCAAATGCTAGGGCTGTATCCTCATATTCAGTGGTGCCTACGCTTATGGCAGTGATTGCTGTATAGGTGACACCGCCAGTTGACCTATAGACAGTAATGGCAGCCGCGCCAGGGTAGGTCCAGCGAAGCCTGGTTGTTGTGAGGGATTCTGCCTCAACTCTAACATCTGTCGGTGCAGCCATTTAAGCGTAAGCTGCCCTCTCTTGCTTCTCGCTCGTGGGTAGGATTGAGGAAGTCTCAAAGCCAACCTTCTCGAGCTTCGTAGCGCATGAATTGACAGGATGAAGCATTCTAACCTTCACATTGACCCAGTCAACTAGGTGAGGCGATGAAAGGTTGAAAACCACCTCAACATTCGTTTGAGTTGATTTATTGCCGCTGAGCCGAAAGACCTGCTCTTCTCCAAACTCTTCTCCAAACTCCTCAGCGATAGATACAGCAACTTTTGCATTGTTTGACCTCGCAAAAACAAGCCGTACTCTATGCAGCCACCCTTCTTCAGCCATCTTCTGCCAACCACTAGTCCAATATCTGCTAACACTGGTTCCATCGTCGTCCTTGGTAGTGTCATCAAAGTTATAGACAAGCGTGGTAGAGGATAATAGAAGGGATTCGGGAGCTTGATCTGTGTCCTTGAAAGTCGTACAAGCAATAACGCTTGGAAGGGTTCCCTTTGACCACTCGCCTGTTCTATAGTTAAATGACACATAGGAGTCGAGTAGCATAGTGGACAGACCTGTACGGTCGTAAAATAGATAATAGGTATCATCTTCGGAATCCACCAGTCCGCGGGCATACTTCAACTTTGCTAGCGAGGCTGTATTAGGGATCAGGTCACTGAGGTTATCATAGCTGACAGCCTTAACTCCCTGCTCTGTTATCTGATAAATAATGCCGTCAGTTCCTAAGAAGAAAGCAGCGGCAGCACAACCAGGGTCGCTGCCAACAATGCCCAAAGAGAGAGGAGCAACAATACCAACATCTGCTTTAATCCCATCTTGTTGAAATTTCTGCTGGCCACCAATCCACCTCACTCCTATGACTCCATCACTCTTAAGGGCAAACATGTTCCTGCCAATGACTACTGAGTTAAGCCACGGCCCCGGTGTCTCATCGAGTACGATTTCGTTGAGATCGCAGGGACTCCAGGAGGCCGCCGTATCCCAGTCATCAGCATACCTACCAGTTCTATGGCCGTCAAAAACATCACTGAAAGCACCAGTATCTGAGATGTTAATAGCAAACAGGAAACCAAGATACGCGATGATCGACTTGCAGTAGGGCGCAGCGCTGGCGGCAATATCTGAGGAGTTCCCTGTCGTAACCTTCCTAGGCCTATTAAGGCCTTCAGTAGTAAAAACCAGAGTATCATCGATGATAGTAAACTGAGGCCGCGTAGTAGTTGTTCCACTTAAGGCGGTACCTGTTACATCTGACCATACACCGGCTGAGTAACTCTCAAGCTTAGTTGGCAGCATCCTAAACGGTTGATGAGTGCCAGACGCCTTTCTATAATTAAATAAGGCAATGATTGCAGCTGAGGAAGCTGAGCTGACAGAGCCATACTTACTCATGCCTCCACGTCCCATGACTCGCCCAAAGCGCAGCTTGACGTTGTTGAGATCCTTTGTCAACTTAACATCATCCGCAGGATTGACAACATCGCTATATCCCTGGAAGCGATCGAACCACTTAGTCTGGGCCATTCTAGGCATTAGACCTGGCCTCCAATCTTAGAGCGAACGCGCATCTCAACCACCCAATCTCGTATGGCTGATGAGGTAGCGCCTGTAGCTCGCATGGTGATGGTGTAATCTTTTCCATCTGAGCCCGCCTGGAAATCGGCAGTTCCAGTTGTACCTGAGGTTGATGTGGTGCCGATGACCGTTGAGGTGGCTGAGACGAGCTCCTCATCAAGCGCAGTGACGGCCATAGTGATAGTAGCATCGGTTGAGGGGAGAAGTGGACTAAAGTCGTAATCATACCGAATCCTCTCACCAGGCGTTTTATAGATTACTTCGTCAGCCATATTTACCTACAGTAGATTTGCAGATTAGTTAATGATCTCCTGGACATGCGACCAGCTCCCTTAAATGGAACCAGCATAGTCCTATCTTTCCAATCTCTCTTGAAGTTCTCTCGTTTGAGGCGAGCAATCTCCCCTCCACGTCCAAAAGGAGTCCCACCAAGGAGATTGCGCCAATAGCCGGCGCCTTGAATATCTTTAAGTTCAATCTCAAATCCCCAGATAAGAGCACCGTAAACGAGTGCTGAGCCATAGTAGAGACAGAGCTCATCTGTTGTGGAGATATTAGCTCCAGGGTTGTCCGTCCACTTGTAATAATACAAGCGCATGTTGTAGGCAAGGTCAGGAAGAGGCGGATATACATAGAGCGTAGTATTGTCTATGATTGCATACTCAGGCTCACCTGGATCGTCGTTGTCGTACATCAAGTTGAGATCTTCTTGGTCTATCACTCCAAGCTCAACTGGCTCCCATCGTGTGTCAGTTGATTTCTTCTGCTGCAATGCTCGCGCATCTTTGAATTTTGCGATATCTATCGCCAGCCCCGAGCCGATGGCGTAGGTAGTGGTGCTGGCGACAAGGTTGAAGTTGGCGATGCCTCGCATCCACCAGAAGTTGCCCTCACGCTCAATCATCTTACGGGCCTCAGCCAAGGCCGTGTCGAGGATACCTGATGGGAGTCCTAAGCGGCCAAAGTGCTCCCTAACCATATCCTTAACTTCGTAGTAAAGCATTTGAGCTCCTTAAGTCTTTGTGCTATATGGGAGTCCCATCAGCACTATCTCATCATCTGAAACCCTAAGCTGATGGCGCGTAAAAATGACTGTCTTAACCACGACATAGAGAGATACTATCAACTGTGCATTGTTATTACCAAAAGTAGGTCCCCAATCAAAGTTACCGCGGGCACCGCCTACTATTTGATATTCAAAGCGGAATTTAGCATTCTCTGTCGCAGCGTTAGTGTTAAGTGATACAAGGACTTCAGCCATTTTGATCTCCTAGGCCTGTGTCGTAGCCGGCACTCCCATGATCGTGATCTCGTCATCAAGGATAGTCAGGCCATGCCTCGCTAATATTGTTGCCTTAATAACAGTATTGAGAGCTGTTAGCAACTCTGCTGAGGAATCACCGAAAGTAGGTGCCCAATCGAAGTTACCACGGCCACCACCTACGACTTGATACTCCAGCCTAAATTTAGCATTCTCCGTCGCGACATTAGCATTGGTTGAGACTAAGACAGCATTTGGCATCTTCTACCTCGCTTGCCCGGATTCCGGGCATCAATACGCTTCAACTGCACAGACTACGCAGGCGAAGTCGGTTGTTGCTACTCCACCGGTGTGAGAGAGTCTATAGTACTTGAAACCTAAAGCATCCGCTGGAGCTGCCTTAACTGCTGCGGTTGTTGAACTAACAGCAGTTGGGACATTGGCGAAGGTTGTACCATTATTACTCGCTTGGAGATTAGCGGTGTAAGCACCAGCCGAGTTGTTGATGAACTGCAATGTCAGGCTCTGCGCACGGATAATCTGGAAGCCAGGGCCATCACCAGTAGTAGCAGTTCCACCTAATGTGATCGTTCTAACACCGGCTGAGTTATCATCATTTCCTTTGGTTGCTCCCATTTGCTTTCCTTCCTATTCTGCATGACCATGCAGTTACTTTCTGTGTCCTTGAACAGCTTTAAGCCAATCCAGTTAGACTTAAAGTAGGGGCGATAATCAGTCATTGCTGTTTTACCTAGTTGGTGATACTGGTCACGATTTAAGAAAATCATTGTTTCAGGTGATATATGCCTTCTGTGCCCAGGATCGCCCCATAACCACTTAGAGTCAGCCGCAGGGCACGTAAAGCAGAAAAGTCCATGATCCCTGAGAATCCTTGCGAACTCATCGAACTGGTTAAAGAAGAAGCGCCAATCTCCCTGAGAGCCTTGGTGCTCGAGGACTTCATAAGCATGGATCTCATCAAATGAGTCATCCTTAAATGGCAAGCGGTAATCATCGAGATTAGCAACAACATCAGGATCAACTGATGCATTCCAATCTAATGTTACTAAATCATGCCAATCAGGATCCTCAGGGACATAGACCCTCTTTACCCGACTGTGGCCACAGCCCAGCAAGAGTTCCATTAGCTACCACCCAACCGCTTCGGCATAGATAGTAGCAGCTGCGATTGTCTGCCCAGATGTATACTCAGCCATTGCCGCAGTGGTTGCAATAACTCCGTAAGCTCTGAGGGTGTTCGCAGCCTTGTCATACTTCCAGGTCAACGTAGAGCCAGCGCCACCGTCAGGGATCAAGTTATCCAATGTCTTGGCCATTCCAAGGGCAGCCGGCGAGGTCATAGGGACGCCAGTTCCGTAAGTGACAGAGCCGTCGCCAAAGACCATCTTAACAATATTACTTCTTATAGCCCCAGGAGATCCACGTAGGATCTGAGGCTTGATGATAGTGGTCGTTATGTCAGTCGATGCGATTGCAGCCATCTTTCGCTCCTCGGCCTAGTAGCAGCCGTTAGTTATGATCATTCCCTAATTCTAGGTTGATCTCCATTGTTTAAGCCAAGCTCCTCTCTTGTTTCCAAAACAGGAGGTTTGACAACTAGGGGACGTTTGTGATAGTGGATGGGAGTTTCCATGTCTAGATCACAAACCTTGAGATGTTTCAATCCTAAGTCGACACACCTGATCTCAAGCTCAGGGTTCTCATAGAAGAAATTGAGGTCCTCACCTCCAAACATGCCATCCTCATGGAATCGGTAAGTTAGTGGTAGGTCGCCGTAATAGAAGCCCAAACCAGCATTGGGGACACGATCGAAGGGCTTGAGGTTCCTAACCTCCTCAACGGTCATGAGATCTCCATTCTTCTTAGCAATAGCGCAATAGCCATCCCTCGTCCTATATGGAGAGACGAAGTTCCAGCCGAAGCGATCAGCAGTTTCAATGGCAATAGCCAGATGTTGCTGCTGCGATGCCTTCAGTAGGATATCGTCATCTATCATGAATCCCCTAATCATGTCCTTGTTGTAAGTCTTATAAAGATCCTTGAAAACGCCGGCCCTGACGAAAGCGTAGCCATGACTCTGGAACTGGCAATAAACTGGAGAGCGCTTCATTTGCCAGAGGACATTCCACATAGTCACGATTGTCTCTGCTACAGCTCCCTGAAAGTCTCTGGTAGCACAGACAACTGGCACTTCAATTTCTCCTTTATCATTTAGTGGTTGACTCGGTAATCCCATTTCTCCTCCTCAATGAAAGGGTGGGAGGCTGCGTACCTCCCATCCTAGTTACACACGTTAATGATTCCTAGTAAGCGGCATTTCTGGCGCGCGTTAGGATACCCTCGTTGTAGACGTTCGTTCCCTTATATCCACGGCCTGCCACACGGCAGACAACAAAGGGAACTAGATCGCCGGTCGCTGAGCCCACAGTCGTCGAACCTCGCATCCTGATTATCTCACCTTGCTTAATAGCACAATCCTGACCAGTCATCTTCTTTGAGAGAATGGTGCCGGCTGGGAAAGCAAAGGTAGTTGCAGCAGCAACTGTTCCACCACCAGGACTGCCATCGCCTGCGTACCAGTTGTTAGTGTTGTTGGCAAGCACTAGGCGCTCCAACACTGTTTCAGTGCCGGCAGCGTCAACTCTTGCCAAGATGAAGCCGGTTGCAGTTGTGATCGTGTTACCGAGGGTGACTGATATTAGGACACCAAACTCCTCAATATCTAAATCAGCCGGCGCCACGTACTCAACCTTACCAGCTCCAGACGTAGTCCCTTCCTCTGCAATGCTGTTAGCAGCAGTTGTAAGAGGATTAGGGATGAACATATGATTATCGCCAAAACCCATCTTATCCTCCTTCCTCGCTTACGCAGATGTAAAGCGAATGATGTGCTCTTCACCGTCAGTCACGTAATCCCAGGGCTTTTTGAAGCCTAAGATTGCGTACCAAGCTAGACCTTTATCACGGCCGTACTTGACCGCGAGCTTGTATCTTAGCTCCTCTTTAAGAGCAACGCCTTCGATGATGGAGTCGTCACCGATCAGCAAGGCTTCACCAATGGAGTTGGAGCCCTTTGCGTTGCTGAGCGCGGTCGAATTGTCAGTGATGACAAACCGACAGCCGTAAACAGTTTCCTCCATGATCTCACCATTAAACAACTTGCGAGGAAAACTGAACTTCGCAGCCTCCTGAAACTCAGGATCATCGAAGAGGCCACGCTTTGCTTTGACCGAGAGAATGACGACGTACTTGCCATCACTCATCTTAGGGATGATCTTGCCAGTGTTACCACTGCCAAATAGCCCAGTTTCGGCAGCGTCAACCATTTCCTTCAAATGGAAGTAGTTGAAGTTGGTGGTGCCTGTCGTTGAGGCAGTGCCGTCAACGTCCCAGGTCTGCGTAGCAGCGCCGGTAGGAATGTAGCACAGCTTCGACAGCTTCATCTCAGCTGCTACAGCGTTGTCAATGACGTTCTTCTCATCATTGAGGACGACCTTCTGAACAGGCTGGTTGGGGTTGAACTCAGAAAGCGTCTCTAGCTTGCCAGTCCAAGGGATCGAATTTCCCCACTCAGTAACCTGAAGGTTATCCTTGGTGATCGAGAACTTAGTTTCAGGAATATCCTGAAACTCGCCAATCTGCCCACCTAGCGTGGCTGCCATTGAAATCTTATCGAAGTCAATGGATTCGCCTCTCTGTTTACCGTAGCCTGGCTCAGGCCGAGTAAACTGACGAAAGACGTACTGAGATGTATTTACATACCTCAGTTTGCTGCTAAGGGGCTTATTGGCCAAGTATCCACCATCGGCAGATACGGTCCAATTTTGCCCAGTTGCCATTTAAGTACTCCCTTTAGGATTTTATCCCAAAGCGAGCAGACATATCTTTGTTCCTCTCAGAGATATACTCCATGAGTTCACGTTCCTCCTCGTCCACATGTGGCTGAAAGCCGCCACCTGGATTAGGAGGTGCGCCTCCTCCTGGGCCTGCCCCTCTCGGACCTTCAACGAAGTTTGCACCTCCAGGAGCGGGGTTAGTGTTGCCTTGGACTCTTGCAAGGTACTGCTTTGTAAGCATTCCAGCATCACGTAAACGAGACCCGTAATCCTTAGTAGGATCAGTCTCGTTCATAAAGGCGCTGACCAGTCGCTCGTGCTCGATCAAGTCGGGATTCTGGCGCTTGAACTCCTGGACTACCATAGCATTGCCTACGACGTTCTGCACAACCCCTGCAACTTTTTCCAGCATCCTCCGCTCTCTGCGCTGGAATGTTTCATTAGGATTGACAATGAACTGAGCAGGATCAATATAGTCAGGATCTTGCTGTCCACGTCCGTAGTCATTGCCATAGCCAGGCCGTCCGCCCGTCCCAACAGGAGCGTAACCACCGCGAGGGTCAATATTGCCCTGTGTGAGCGTTGCTTCAAGGATGCGAGTTACTTTGGCTAAATCTTCGCGAGTGGCATGAAATGCCTTCTCCATCCCGAAGATGCCATTTTCGACCGCCTCCTCCATAGTCTCGTACTTACCTGCAATCAGTCGCTTGCCAGAGGCATTAGGGGTGCCTCCACTACCATCGCTACCTACAGGCTGCGTGCCACCACCACTGGCTGGGGCTCCGGCGGCGGGAGGCGTCCCAGGGTTTGATCCATCTGCCATTTCCTTATCCTCCTTTATTTCTTACCTGTTAGTTTATCATAATCCTTCAAAGATGGTGCTGCTGGGCTTAGTGGAGGCGGATGAGCCGGCTGTGGCGATAACTTGCCAGTTTCAGACACCAATGGTGCCTTTGCCATTGCCGCCTCCTGAGAATCAATGCCCGTAGGGCACCATTGACCCTCGTTATCGCCCTCTGTAACATTCCTAGCCAGCCCAGTCTGGCCATTGTTAGAGAAAACTGTCAGATTTAACGAGCCGTCCTCGTTAATACCAGTGATAAGAGCCGGTGAATACCTCTGTTTGCCTGTTCTAAACAGGATTATGCTCGCCAGTGTTGGCTGATACGCCATTTTTGCCTCCCATGTCTGCTAAGATCGCCTGTAATGTATCCCAACTACGCCTCCCCTTCTCTCTAGAGATTAAAATCTCCTTTCTCATCCTCCACATCTCGCTAATCTTGGCCTTAAAGTCAAGAAGTGGTCCGAGCTCGGGCGCGCAGCTTGCAAATTGGTCGAGGAGGAGCCCCAATCTGCGTTCGATCAAGGGATCGACGGCACGCAGTACCGTATCAGCCGACGCGCCGAGCTCGGCCTCTGTGTAAAGCTTCTCGGTCGCTGCAATTCTCGCCGAAATCGGGCTATTCCTTGGTTCTGTAGCCACGGCTTAGGTTCTCCTTGCTCTTCTTCGTCATCCTAACCGCCGATGTTTCAGGCAGATCGGACTCAGACGTTGAGGCGAAGTCGTGTAATTGCCCCTTGGACATGCTTGGGCACCTATCAGGGGGGTGATCTGAGTGCTCACACATAGCCATGAAACGACGTTGCGCTTTACTTACAGCTGGCATAATTCCTCCTAGTTAACGGTTAAGATGGGTGCGCTAGGCACCGAGCCAAACTTCATTTCGCAAGCTCCAATATCTGGAGCGCGGCCAAACCACTCAATACAGCCAGAAGGATTAAAGCCAGGAGTATCACAGTGCAAACCAGGCTCGGCCACACCTCCGTCAATAGCATCGCTATCTTTTTGGAGAAGGAAGCCAGCTTCATAACATTGTGAGGGGCCGGCCCATGTGTAGCCGCCCTGAGTCCATGCGTTTCCTGAGCCTTCAATATGAATCGGCTGAATCATAAGAATGATTAGTAATATCATCTTCCTGGTGGTCTTAGCAGATTCTGCGCCTGACCTCGCGCCATTTGAAATCTGAGAGCATTCATCAGTTGTGCCTGCAAAGGGCCACCCATCGGTTGCCCGGAAACCGGGCGCATCATAGGAGGAGGTGGTAGCTGTGGCTGAGGAGGACCAACAGGCGCGCTATACTGCGGGTTACCTCCTCGAGCCATCGGGTTGTTCCTCGCACCACCCATCCTAGCGCCTTCCATAGCATTCCTGCGCTCCATGCCAGGAGGTGCGCCTGGAGGAATCTGAGCGGGCTGAGGAACAGCACCAGGCTGTGGCGTAGTGACCGCCGAAGCAGCTGGATTGATGAGGAGTTTGGAGGGGTCCCAGCCAAGGGGCATCAACACTTCTTCCAAAGTCGCATCAGGATTTAATCTTTCAATAAATCCAGGGAGGTAAGAAAGTAATTGCAAGATCTCTTTCAACTCTCCAATCCGCTGCTGCCTTTCAATCATCATGCTTAAACCACGGACCTTGAAGCTAAAATCCCCCATCATCACACTATATCTCTCAGCCGGCTGCAGGCCTTGGAGCATAATAGCGATGTTGGGATAGTTATCCATCAAGCGAGGCAAGGTATATTCCTCATGGTATTGATAGATAATGCGAGCACACATATCCACAGCAGGCTCTATAAGCGTAGTCTCCAGATTCCTAGCCGATTCATCCAAGCCTTGCAGAGCAGATTGAGTCTTAATGTTAACTTCGCCAAGCGTTCTCTCACCTTTACCTCCTTGGCCGGCCACCCATTCGTTGATGTAGGAGCCTTCCTGATAGTATTTCTCAAATAGAGAAATCATATTCATCGCTTCTTGAGGTATCTTGCCCACCTGAACGGTCTGAATAAGCTGCTCGTTAGGAGCAACCGCATTGCCAGACTTCCGAACAAATAGCTTACCTGGATATAAGCCCTGCCGAGCCTCGCTAGGGTCGTCGAGCTGGTCAATATCGACTGAGAAGGCTTTGAGGGCGTCATATAAGGCTCCATCTGCGATCAAGTTAGCCATCTCAGTAATGGCTGTTGCTAACTCCATCACATCTTCAACCATGCCTCGACTATAGGTGGAGAATGGGACCTTGTATGGTGTCCCTAAGATGTATGGAGGATCCTTGTGGAAGAAGGGGTTGTCTCGCGCCTTCCTGATGAGGATATCTTGGTTCGCCAATGTAAAGGAGGCATCACACTTAACAAGTTTCCCTTGAACGTCATAGATGTCACCCCAAAAGTGCCACAAATCTACTTGTCTAAGGTAAGTTGTGGATGACGGGGCGCCCTCCTTCGTAATCTGAGGCGTTGTGTCTTCCTGGATAGTCGTGGAGTTGAATAACTTATCCCTGAGACGCTTAACGTCGTCCTTCTCGTATATGCCTTCCTCGGCCAAAGATTCGATTTCATTAAGGGTTGACTGATCTCGCTCGATAACCATCCGCTTCTTAGTGCCAGGAACGATCCAAAAGTTGTCAGGATTAACCGGAGCTACGCCAAGCATCCCTTTCATATATTGCTTGAGCTTCGCTTCGCGCACTTCCTTGGTGATTTTACCAGTTGGGACACCAAACTCGTAAGTCAATTCCTCCTTTTGATGAATCTCGAGCTCAGGTTTGAAGTCCTTAGTTCGCATCCACCAGCACTTAAGGATCGCTTCTGATGTTATCAGCCCTACCTTAAAGGCATCTATCATGGCTTCGATGATGGCGCACTGATCAAAGTGATAATCAGTGAGCAACATGGTGAACTTGCCCTTTGCTCTACCTGCCTTACTCTCCGCCTGC
>k87-416409_pt1 | contig 14874 bp, 13 predicted proteins | sample MGYA00084033_6733616 | MGnify analysis MGYA00084033
CAAGAAGTCTGTTGGCACAGGAACTGTTCTTCTCAAGAAGATGAGGATCGCAGGCACCAGCACTGAGAAGACTACCGGTGCAGGCGCCCTGAACCTTAAGAAGATGAAGGTTGCCGGAAGCAGCACCGGCAAGACTTCCGGCTCGGGTGCCCTGAATCTCAGGAAGATGAGGCTTGCCGGGACCCTGACCGGGAAGAGCGTTATTTCAGGCGGAGCTCGCCTGAAGAAGATGGGACTCGCTGCTTCCGGTACAGGGAAAGCAGTCAGCTCAGGTGGCCCAAAGCTCAAGAAGATGCGGCTTGCTGCAACTGGCGGTCCTCCGTTTGAGCGCATCAATACACTTGAGGGCGGTACCAACGGCACGACTGTCAGCGCGGCGAACAGCGGTGGTCTTTCGGGTGATGCGTTTGATGGTGCTGTTGTCCAGGCTTCGCACGCGCTTATTTACGACACAGTAAGAGCTATGCACGGCACCAAGTCCATGGCAATCACCATGGGTGTTACCTCGGGTCTTGCGTACACTCACTGGCAGATTCCCGGAGCAGGAACCGTGCCTAAGCTGTGGGGTCGGTTCTATATTTACCTGACGGCTGCAGTCGCGAACAGCACCAGGATAGCTGCTCTTTACAACATAGCCCCGATCAATACTGCTTGCATGTTTATCCGGCTGGTTACCGGAACCGGAAAAGTGGATCTGGTTGGCGCCGCGGGAACCATCTGGACAAGTGTCTCTGCTCTTCCGCTCAATCAGTGGGTGCGGATCGAATTCATGTGCGTGGGTCATGCTTCTGCTGGCCAGGCACAGATGTCCTACTATGCTGGGGACAGCCTTACTGCAATCGAGTCTTCCCCGACTTTCACGGCTCAGAACACAGCCGGGGAAATCGCCTCAGTTGCGTGGGGCATCTCATCACCCAACGTCAGCCTGTCGAAGCTCTGGCTTGATGACATGGGGTCAAGCCTGATCGCTGCACTTGGGCCATCCAGCGGAACGCAGGCTAGTGTCGCATCGGCTGACATCGGCATGAAGAAGATGCGGCTGGCCGGTTCAGGCACCGGGAAGACTGCTGCTTCTGGCGGCCCGAAGTTCAAGAAGATGCAGCTAGCTGGTACCAGTGCTGAGAAGACTTCAGGTTCAGGTGCAATCCGCCAGAAGAAGATGCGGATTGCCGGAACGAGTACAGGAAAGACTGCTGTTACCGGTGGCCCGGGCATGAAGAAGATGCGGCTGGCCGGTACGAGTACTGAAAAGGCCGTTGCTTCCGGCGGTCCTCGTCTGAAGAAGATGCGGCTGGCTGGTACGAGTACTGAGAAGACCACTGCCACAGGCGGACCTAAGCTCAAGAAGATGTCTGTTGCTGGTTACCAGGCTGAAATAGGCCTGATCTCCGGTGGTCCTCGTCTGAAGAAGATGAGGCTCGCTGGTACCAGTGCTGAGAAGGTCAGAGGATCAGGCGGCGTTAAGCAAGTCAAAATGGCAGTATTTGGAACCGTTCTGGTTCAGGGAGGAATTCCGGTCTTCGTCTCAGGTGATGTCCATCTGAACAAGATGCGGGTTCATGGTTCTGATGCCGAGGAAGCGGAACTGGTTTCAGCCTCTCAGCTCTTCGTGTTCTCACCCCTCTGAAAGGAGGCTATCGTGATTGTGACGGTCGACGCCCTGGCTCGCGAGTACGACACCCTGATTCATTTCACCCCGACCATAGACCAGCGGAAGCGGTTTGCCAAGCAGGGTGTGGCGATGCCTGGCGGGTCGTTCTACATCAGGAATGCATCTGATCTGGACAACGCCATTACCGCGGTCGGCCGGGCCACCCCGAATGCCAATGAGAGCGAAACCGCCCGCAGGAACGCCGTCCGCCGGCACATCATGGAGAGAGCCCGTTTCCTGAAGCTTGAGAGCAGAATCCCCGACACCTGGAACTCTGACGGCTCGCTGAAGCACATGCAGGGTTTTCGTCCGCCCGTTGTGGTCCATGATGAGTTCCCAGAATTCCTGGCCGATCTCATGACTGATGAATTCCTTGAGCACTTCGGTGTGAAGGGAATGAAGTGGGGCGTCCGCCGGGCTGAGAAGCGTGCTGCCCGTTCAGACAAGAAGTTCACGAGGGCTGCTTCCTCAACTCGCCTGACTATAAAGGTCTACAACCAGGCCGCCGCACGCATGAATTCCCACGATATTCCACGACTCAACAACGACCCGAGATTCAAAGACAAGGACTTCCGGAGGGACAGTCCACTACGCCGGAAGTATTACGGAGAGATGCACAAGGCGTTCATCGATAATCTGGATCAGGCTGCATCGGACCAGGGAACGAGCAAGTCAGGAAGACTGAAGTACACGATTCTTGAAGGTCATGACGGCGCGTGGAACGTTGTTACGAAAGAGGCCAAGCACGCGGATGACGGATCGTTCGTGGTTCATGTCACGTACGACCCGATCGGCCATATTACGGGGATTGAGATCCCGGGAGGCGACATGACCCAGGCTGAGGAGATCGACGAGTTCCTGGCTCATTTCGGCGTGAAGGGCATGCGCTGGGGTACCCGCCGGGCCAGATCTACCGGATCCATCACGCCATCTCACACTGCTCCCCGTAGAGGCCACTTCCCGGCAGCTCATGTTCCTGCTTCGCGAAGGGTCGGGATGCCCAAGCAGCATCGTCCCGTGGCAGATGATGCGGCCAGGACCTTGCAGCTTAAATCCCAGCTGAGCAAGCACGGGCCCCAATCGCTGAGTAACCAGGATCTTCAGCATCTGGTCAAGAGGATGCAGCTTGAGAACCAGCTGCATCAGCTCAGCCCAGTACACAAGAGCACCGGCAGGAAGGTCGTGGATGAGGCAGTCAAAATAGGCGGCAACGCCGCTAAGCAGACTGCAGCCCAGTTTGCGGCTAAGTATGCCGCCGAGGGTGCAGCTCACCTGATCAAGCTGGCCGTGAAGATGAAGTAGAGAGGAAGAACCGTGGGCCTGTCGAACACGGCAACGCCTCTTTACTACGGCGAATTCCGTGCTGCAGTCCTCCGAGGGGATGTTCCGGTCAACCGGGAAGTCTCCCTGGAGATGAACCGTATCGACGCGCTCATTGCCGACCGGAACTTCTACTATGATCCAGACGCGATCGACGGTTTCATCGCTTACTGCGAGAAGGAGCTGACACTCACAGACGGAAGTGATCTGCATCTTCTGGATTCCTTCAAGCTGTGGGCCGAATCCTTGCTTTCGTGGTTCTACTTCGTTGAGCGAAGTGTTTACCAGCCGAACAAAGACGGCCACGGCGGGCATTATGTCCGTAAGATTGTCAAGAAACGGCTGGTAAACAAGCAGTACCTGATCGTGGCCCGGGGTGCAGCGAAATCCATGTACGCATCCTGCATCCAGAATTATTTCCTGAATGTCGATGTCTCAACGACGCATCAGGTTACGACGGCTCCCACAATGAGGCAAGCCGACGAGGTGATGCAGCCGATCAGGACATCTATCACGCGTGCCCGCGGCCCGCTATTTGAGTTCCTGACCGAAGGCTCGCTTCAGAATACAACCGGATCAAGGGCAAACAGGGTTAAGCTGGCGTCCACCAAGAAGGGAGTCGAGAACTTCCTGACTGGTTCGCTGGTTGAAGTCAGGCCCATGTCCGTCGCCAAGCTGCAGGGCCTGCGTCCGAAGGTCTCAACTGTTGATGAATGGCTGTCTACTGACATACGTGAGGATGTCATTGGTGCTCTTGAGCAGGGAGCGTCCAAGCTTCAGGACTACATCATTGTTGCCACGAGTTCTGAGGGAACTGTCCGTAACGGCAGCGGCGATACAATCAAAATGGAGCTTGCTGACATACTGAAAGGCGACTATTTCAACCCGCACGTCTCTATCTGGTACTACAAGCTGGATGAAGTTGAGGAAGTAGCCGATCCGGCTATGTGGCCGAAGGCAAACCCGAACCTTGGCATTACTGTCAGCTATGATACTTACCAGCTGGACGTTGAAAGAGCACAGAAAGCACCCTCAACCCGTAATGACATTCTTGCTAAGAGGTTCGGGATACCGATGGAGGGGTATACCTACTTCTTCACCTACGAGGAAACCATCCCGCACCGTCCACGGGAGTTCTGGCGGCTTCCGTGTGCCATGGGAGCTGACCTTTCCCAGGGTGATGACTTCACGGCATTCACGTTCCTCTTCCCCATTACCAACGGGACGTTCGGGGTTAAGACCCGGAGCTACATCTCAAGTCTCACAATGATGAAGCTTCCCGGTGCAATGCGTGCCAAGTACGAGGAATTCACAAGAGAAGGAAGCCTGCACGTTCTTGAGGGTGCCGTTCTTGACATGATGGAGGTCTACGACGATCTTGAGAACTTCATTCAGGCTAACGAATACGATGTCCGGGCATTTGGCTTTGACCCGTACAATGCTAAAGAATTTGTGACCCGCTGGGAACAGGAGAACGGCCCGTACGGAATTGAGAAAGTGATCCAGGGGGCCCGTACTGAATCTGTTCCGCTCGGTGAGCTCAAGACCCTTGCCGAGGAGAGAATGCTGCTCTTCGATCAGGAGCTGATGGGCTGGTCGATGGGAAACTCCATAACGATGGAGGACACCAACAAGAACCGGAAGCTTCTTAAGAAGCGGCAGGAACAGAAGATTGACAATGTTTCAGCGATGATGGACGCCTATGTGGCGTACAAGCTGAACAAGGACTCCTTCGAGTAGGAAAGGAGAAGGCGTGATATCTGAGGCGGAAGTTGATGAGTTCCTGGAGCACTTCGGTGTGAAGGGGATGCACTGGGGAGTCCGGAAAAGCATTGACAGTGCTAGTGCACGGGTCAAGTCACTTTCCCCGGAAGACAAGGCCAAGCTCAAGAAAGCCGCCATCGTCGGAGGGGTAATAGTAGGCACGGTTGCTCTGGCTGCAGGGGCTTACTATGTGTCCCAGCATTCCGATATTTCAGTCGGCGATCTGCTCTCCAGATCGGCTTCAGCTAGGAATAGTGTTGCAGTAGGAAAAGCATTCGTCGAGAAGGCCACAACAGAACCTGTAGGGGTTATTCATGTCTCCAGGGGAAAGCATGCAGGAACGCGTTTTCTTCAGAGAGGTGGCGTAGACGATCCTCTGATTGAATTTCAAAGGTCAGGTGGCGACACTCTGGCATCTGATTCTTTCCGCCGTTACGGAGATCATGGTGAGAAGATAGCAGCGAACTTCACGGACCCGAAAGGCCGGAAGGATTTTGCTGGACGGCCAATCCAGCATATCGTCCTACTGCCCAGGACCCTCGCGACGGGCATTAAAACTATCGAGGATGTTAGTAAACTTGTCTGGCCTGATCTGGAAAAGGAATCTGACAAGGTATACGATATTCCGGACCGGTACGCACGTCCATAGGAAGGAGGTAATCCGTTGCCTAGGCTCACCGATCGTATCAGGCACGCCTGGAACTCATTCCAGTTCAAGGATGAGAACCCGCAGCTTCCGTACGCTCCGGACATCGGCCCGTCGTACAGTTACCGTCCCGACCGGCCGCGTTACCGGACTATTGGCGGAAGGACGATTGTTCAGGCCATCTACACCAGGCTTGCGATCGACATAGCCGCTGTTCCTATCTACCACGTGAAGGTGGATGAGAACAACCAGTTCCAGGAGGAGGTAGACAGCGGCCTTAACAACTGCCTGACGGTCGAAGCCAACATTGATCAGGGTGCAACGATGTTCCGCCAGGACATGGCCGCGACCCTGTTTGATGAGGGAACGATCGCGATCCTTCCTGTTGATACAACACTTAATCCTCTGGTGACCGGAGGCTACGACGTAATAACGATGCGTGTTGGCCGAATTGTGCAGTGGTACCCGAAGCACATACAGGTCAGGGCGTACAACGAGAACAGCGGCGTGCAGGAAGATGTAACTCTGCCCAAGAGCATGGTCGCTATCGTCGAGAATCCTCTCTATGCCGTCATGAACGAGACAAGTTCCACGCTTCAGCGGCTGCTCAGGAAACTTAGCTTGCTGGACGCTGTCGACGAGCAGAGCGCGTCCGGGAAACTGGACATCATCATTCAGCTTCCTTACGTCATCAAGACGGAGGCCCGCAGGCTGGAAGCCGACAAGCGGGTCAAGGACATCGAATTCCAGCTCAAGGGATCTCCCTACGGGATCGCTTACACCGACGGAACCGAGAAGATCACTCAGCTTAACCGGCCCGCCGAGAACAACCTGATGAGCCAGATCGAGTACCTGACCAAGATGCTTTACGGCCAGCTCGGTCTCACTGAAGAGGTGATGAACGGAACAGCCAGCGAAGAGACGATGATCAATTACTACAACAGGTCGATCGAACCAGTTCTGAAGGCTATTGCCGAGGCGATGGCCAGAACGTTCCTGACCAAGACCGCACGCACGCAAGGTCAGACAGTCGTCTACATCAAGGATCCGTTCCAGCTCGTTCCGGTCAAGGATCTCGCTGAGATCGTCGACAAGTTTGTCCGCAACCAGGTCGCATCGGCCAACGACATGCGTGCTGTCATCGGCTGGCGGCCTTCCAAGGATCCGAATGCCAACAAGCTTCAGAATCCGAACATCCCGGCTCCAGTGGTAAGCCCGTCCGGGAACGGTGCGGGGCAGCATGCCCTTACGTCGATCCCGAGACTCGGCCTGCCGCCAGGTGCCGCCGACGCCCAAGGAGTAACCAGTCAAAATGGAAGCTGACTTCAGTGGTTACCTCACCAGATACGGAGTCAAGTGCACCGACGGCCGGAGGATTCTGGCTCACGCGTTCCAGAGCAGCGACGGTGCACAGATTCCTCTGGTGTGGCAGCATCAGCACGATGCCCCGACGAACGTTCTGGGCCACCTTTCCCTGCAGCACAGGGACGACGGTGTGTACGCCCTGGGATTCTTCAACAACACCCCCACGGCACAGCATGCCAAGGGCATGGTCATCCACAAGGACATCGTCGCACTCTCGGTTTACGCCAACGGCCTGGTCCAGAAGGGCAGCGACGTCCTTCACGGGAACATCCGGGAAGGCAGCCTGGTTCTTGCCGGGGCCAACCCGGGGGCGTACATCGACTTCGTCAACCTGACGCACGGTGACGATAGCTACGTCTCGGATGATGAGGCGATCATCTACACCGACGAGACCATCACGATCGAGGGTGTGAATCTCGGAACCCCGCCCGTTCCTGCCGTAGCGCACCAGGCAGGAACGCTTGTCATCCCGGACAAGCCGGATCTGGCCCAGGCAGTAGCGGGCCTTCCCGCGGCCATGCCGGATGCACAGCCTGCCGGCGAGTCCCCATCCGTCAGCGACGTCATCAACAGCCTAACCGATCAGCAGAGGGAGGTTGTCTACGCCCTGATCGGCGCAGCCGTCAATCAGGGTGGCTCAGTCGCCCAGCAGGACGGCGCAACCGTTCAGCAGAGCGACACTGCCGGAGACGATCCGGACACATCAACTACCCAGGAAGGTGCGAACGTGACCCGAAACGTCTTCGACCAGACGACCGGCGACGATGCCCCCAGCGCTGGTCCGGCAAGAACTCTCTCGCATTCCGATGTCCAGGACATCTTCTCCGCGGCCCGCAAGGGCGGCTCGCTCAAGGAAGCCGTTGAGCAGTACGCGCTCTCCCACGGCATCACGGCGATCGACCTCATGTTCCCGGACGCCAGGGCCGTCACCGACACTCCGGACTGGGTCTCCAGGCGCCAGGAGTGGGTCGCTCAGGTCCTGGGCGGCACGCACCACACCCCGTTCTCCAGGATCAAGAACCTGCTGGCGGACATCACGCTGGACGAGGCTCGTGCCCGGGGTTACGTCAAGGGCGCCATGAAGCGGGAGGAGTGGTTCGCGGTCTCCAGGCGGATCACCACGCCCCAGACCATCTACAAGAAGCAGCGCCTCGACAGGGACGACATCGTCGACATCACCGACTTCGACGTGGTCCAGTGGCTGAAGGCCGAGATGCGCGTGATGCTGGACGAGGAAGTTGCCCGGGCTGTCCTGATCGGCGACGGCAGGGATGTCGCTGACCCGGACAAGATCAACGAGGTCAACGTCCGGCCGGTCCTGACCGACAGCGACGTCTACACCACCACTGTGAACATCGCCCCGTCCTCGTTCGACTCCCTGGGCGAAGACGGGATCGTCGACGGCGTCCTGGGCGCCATGCAGTACTTCATGGGAACCGGCCAGCCCACGCTTTACGCGGCCCGGTCGTGGATCACCAAGATGCTCCTGGCCAAGGACACTCTCGGCCGCCGGCTGCACGCCACCCTGACCGAGCTGGCCGACGCGATGGGAGTCGGATCGGTCGTCCCAGTTGACGTCATGGAGACGATGACGGCCACCCTGATCGGGATCGTCGTCAATCTCCGCGACTACACGGTCGGCACGGACCGCGGCGGGGAGGTCAACTTCTTCGACGATTTCGACATTGACTACAACAAGTTCACCTACTTGTACGAGACGCGCCTGTCCGGCGCTCTCACCAAGTACAAGTCCGCTCTCGTGATCAGCGTCTTCACCGGCGCCGGTGGCGTTCTCAACAACCCGACTCCGCCGACCTTCGTCAAGGCAACCGGCGTGGTGACGATCCCAACCATGGCCAACGTGACCTACGTGTCCGTGAACGACACCACCGGTGCGGAGTCCGCCGCTCTCACCGCCGGCGCGCAGGCCGCGATTGCCCAGGGTGCCGCGGTTCATATCCGCGCCAAGGCTGCCGCGACGTTCGCCTTCGCGAGCAACGCGGTCAACAACTGGACCTTCCAGCGGCCGCTGCCCTAGGGATAGCTGATGCGGTTCCAGGGAGCCGTAGGCTACGCCACAAGCGAAGAGACGTCTCCGGGCGTCTGGGAAGACGTCATCACGGAACGAACATATTCCGGGGATGTCGTCCGAGCTCTCGGGCGCCTGGAACCGTCTTCGGCTGTGCCCCCAACGCTGAACGACAATGTAAGAGTCGATAACTCGTTCAGCATTGTGGGGGACGCGTTCGCCTACCAGAACTTCGCGAAGATGAGATACGTCGACTGGAATGGTTCAAGGTGGACGGTCACCAGTGTGGAAATCCGGCGTCCCAGGCTCATACTGGCGATAGGAGGTCTATGGAGTGGGAACGCGGCTTGAGCTTCAGTCCCTTCTGGAAGGCCTTCTGGGCAGCGGCAACGTATATTTCCAGCCGCCGCCTACCGTGGTGATGAACTATCCGGCTATCGTGTACAACCGTGATTTCCGGAAAGTGAACTTTGCCGACAATGGCGTATACACCAACACACTCCGGTATCAGGTAACGGTGATCGATGCCGATCCTGACAGCCCGCTTTTCACCAGGATCGGAGACCTTCCCCTGTCCACCTATGTTCGGCATTTCACGGCCGATCATCTGAATCATGACATATTCGACGTTTACTTCTGAGGAGGAGTAAGCAGATGGCAGTAATCGTTTTCGATGCGACGGGCAAGCGCCTGTACGAGACCGGGGTGGACAAGGGGGTTCTCTATCCGCTTAGCGCTGGCAGTGGGCTCTACGACACAGGGGTTCCCTGGAACGGTCTCACCACCGTGACCGAGAAGCCCGCCGGCGCCGACTCCAACCCGCAGTTCGCGGACAACATCAAGTACCTCAACCTGCTTTCGGCGGAAACGTTCGCCGCTACGGTTGAGGCCTTCACCTATCCCGACGAGTTCGCCTTGTGTGACGGCACGCTTGCCCCTGCGGCGGGAGTCAACGTCGGTCAGCAGCCACGGCAAACCTTCGGCATGTCGTTCAGGACCAAGGTTGGCAACGACATCTCGGCCAACGCCGGCTACAAGCTGCATCTCTGCTACGGCCTGCTGGCCTCTCCCTCGGAGAAGGCGTTCGCGACGATCAACGATTCGCCGGCGGCCACGGGGTTCTCCTGGGACGTCAACAGTTCCCCGGCGTCGGTTACGGGCCTGGCTCCAACCAGCCTGCTTGTGGTCGACTCAACGAAGGTCCTGCCGGCCCCGCTCGCTTCTCTGGAGCAGTTCCTGTACGGAACGGCGGGCACCAACCCTTCGCTGCCGCCGCCGGACTCCGTCATCGCGCTGTTCGTTGGCTCGATCACGCTGATCACGCTGACCCCGGCGACCTTCGATGGCGCTCACACGATCACCATCCCTACTCAGACCGGCGTCACCTACTACCTCGACGGCGTTGTCCAGACCGCCGGGGCCAAGCTGCTCACCACGGGCCAGGCGAAGATCGTCACCGCCACGCCGAACGCCGGCTACGTGTTCAACACGCCGGTCGTGACGACCTGGCTGTTCAAGTTCGTCAGCTGACAGGAAGGGGGACGGGGAATGCTCCGGCTTAACATAGTCATCTCTCAGGGTTTCGACGAAAGCAACGATGAGTTCGTCGATGTAGAGACTGTCGAAGTTTGGCTGGAGCATTCCCTTGTCTCGCTGTCAAAATGGGAGTCCAAATACGAGAAGCCCTTCCTTGGGGAGGATACGAAGGCCGAAACAGAGCTCCTTGATTACATCAGGATGATGATCATAGGCTCAGTTCCTCCCGATGATGTGCTCTCAAAATTGTCACAGGCCAATGTAGAGACGATAGAACGGTACATCAATGCAAAGATGACGGCAACCTGGTTCAGTAACGATCAATCCCCATCACTGAACCGGGAAGTAGTCACGGCAGAGATAATCTACTACTGGATGATCAGTCTTGGGGTGCCGTTTGAGTGCCAGCACTGGCATCTTAACCGTCTTCTGACTCTTATAAAAGTCTGCAACCTGAAGAACCAGCCTAAGAAGAACATGACCAGTGCACAAGCTGCTTCAATGCAAAGTGATCTTAATCAGCAGCGACGGAAAGAACTGGGAACCAGAGGATAGCGGAGGTGGAGTGTGCCGAGAATTGAATGGGATGCCGTTGGAACCCGTGTTTATGAAACGGGTATAGATCACGGCATGCTCTATGTCGATGGCGGCTCTGGAGTTCCCTGGAACGGCCTGATCAATGTGGAAGAAGCTTCTACCGGGGGAATCGCCCGTGAGTTCTTTATCGACGGGGTAAAGTTCCTGAATCTTCCTTCTCTTGAGGAATACCTGGCAACAGTTGAGGTTATCTCGGCTCCTAAGGAGTTTGCTCTCTGTGCCGGGCGGATAGAGCTGTTCCCGGGAACCTACGCAACCAGCCAGCCCCGCAAGGAGTTTGGTTTCTCTTACCGAACGCTGATTGGAAATGATCTTCAGGGTCTCAGCGGGGACTACAAGATTCATATTGTGTATAACGCCTCGGCTAAGATTTCGGATACTGTCTATCAGACAATTGCCAAAACGCCCAATTTCAGGCCATATTCCTTCGAGATTACCGCTATTCCGGAGCCTTTCATCGATTACAAGCCGTCGGCGCATTTCGTGATTGATACCAGAAAGACCCCAGTTGAGACACTTACTAACATTGAGAATATTCTCTACGGAACGGACACTGAAGACCCGAGAATGCCGACAGTTTCAGAATTGATGAATATTCTTGTCAGTGGCGGCATCAGCGGCGGCATGACAATGAACAAGATGATTCTCGCTGCTTCCGGTAAGAGCAAGTCCACTGCCGTGGGTCTTACCAGCATGAAGAAGATGAAGCCTGCTGGCGTCGGTGCCGGGAAGCCCAGGCTCACTGGCGGTGTCCGCATGAAGAAGATGGCGCCTGCTGTTTCCGGCACTGGCAAGGCTGTGGCCACTGCTAACGGGCGCATGAAGAAGATGAAGCTCGCAGCCAGCGTCACCACGCCGTTCACGCGGAGCAATACGCTGGAAGGCGGAACCAACGGGACGACTATCAGCCCGGCAAACAGCGGAGCAGGCTCAGGTAACGCGTTTGATGTTGCCCAGATCGGCGGTACCAACGGAGTCTGTGCCTTCGAGACAACTCGTGCATTCGCCGGTACTGTGAGTGCGGCAATAGCCACCGGAGCTACCGTTGTTGACCCGTACATCGGCTGGACGGTTCCGAACCTTCCAGTAGTCTACGGCCGGTTCTATGCCTACGTAACCGCGAATCCAGCCGCTAACTGGAGAATTGCCGGGATTTACGGAACTTCCCCGAACGTCAACATGAGGGCTTTCATACGGTTCAACACCGCGGGCAAGCTTGTGGTGCTTGACTCCACTTCAGCGGTTGTTTACACAACCACGGCCAGCTTCACGCTCAATACATGGATCCGGGTGGAATTCATGGTGGTCGGAAGTGCCACTGCGGGCCAGATCTGGATTGCTATGTATACCGGAAACAGCACAACTGCAATCGAGCAGAACACCAGCGCAGCTACGTTCAACACGGCCGGGGAAATCGGGTCCGTGATTCACGGTGTTACTTCACCTCAGGCCAGTGTGGCCAAGGCCTGGTTTGATAACCTGGCAATCAGTAATGCTGGACCTATCGGGCCTTAGGACGGAGATCATGAAAGTACAGTGGGACATCGGCCCAAGGCCTTATGCTCAGGGTGTCAAAATGGGAGTGCTTTACCCAGCTGATTCCCCTGGGGTTGCCTGGAACGGGCTGATTGCAGTTAACGAAGAGGGCAGTCCTGCACCGGAAGCCCGGTACTTTGACGGAGTCAGGTATGACAACCAGAATCCGTCATCTCCGTTCGCGGGGACGCTTTCTGCTTATACCTATCCGGACGAGCTTGAGCCTTACATAGGGACCAAGGACTTCTTCACAGCCCAGCCGTCCCGTCCTTTCGGGCTTAGTTACCGGACGAACACTGAAATCCATCTTGTTTACGGAACTCTGCTGGCTCCTGCCCCGCGTTCGTATGAGTCGACCTCGCAGCAATCCGCTCCGGTTGTTTTTCAGTGGGCTTTCACAACTCTGCCCCAAAAAATCCCCGGGGGGAAACCTTCGTCACACATCGTGATCTTGGTCGACGATGTTCCCTCTGATGTTATGACGCAGCTTGAAAGTGCACTGTACGGGGATGATGAGGACGATCCGCGGCTTCCTGATGTAGATGAAATCGGGGAGATGTACGACTTCATTGCAACGTTGCTTATAACTGACAACGGGGACGGAACCTGGACCGCTGATGGCCCGGACGAACTCGTCACGCTTCTTCCTGGTGGTAAGTTCCAGATCACCGCCGATACCCTGACGTACATCGATCTGCATACTTACTTCGTCAGCACGTACTAGCGAGGAGAACCATGGCAACCGCTACGAGCTATACGCAGGCCCAGATCGATGACATGGATGGCGCACGAGGCGACCAGATAGCGGCCATCGACGCGGCGAGCATTGACACGGCTGGCGTTGATTCAAGTGGTCATCTGACTCTTACGCGGAAAGATGCCGGCGTTATCGATGCAGGAGTAGTGGGTGCCCCGACCGGAAGCATTGTCATGTACGGAGCAGTATCTGCTCCTCCGGGATGGCTTTTGTGCGACGGTTCAGCAATTTCAAGAACCACGTACCCGGATCTGTGGGCCCTTCTGAGTACCAGATTCGGTGCCGGTGACGGAAGCACGACTTTCAACGTCCCGAACATGCAGGCTAGATTTCCCCGTATGGACACAGCGGCCCTTGCGACAGCGGGCGGTTCCGCAGCTCATACGCACGGCATGAACGGGCACGATCACGATCTTGAAGGCGGATCCAGGCAGACAGCAGCCCGTATAAGGGTAGTCACGGGACCAGCTGGTGCAGGCAATGCCCTGGAAGACCGGGTAAACATCCCGGCCTGGAATGCATCACACAAGTTCGACACAAGCGGCACTGTTACAGATACCACTTCCACTACCACCGGGACAAGTCTTACAGGGGTGACAGCTGGCAGTGGTGCAACATCAGGTGCGGCTTCCGGGCTTGGTGTTCCCCCGTTCCTGAACCTGATGTTCATCATCAAGACGTAACCGGAGGTTTTCATGGGAGTCGAAATTGAGACCACCGGGAATTTCAACAATACTGAGAAGTTCCTGAAGTTTATTTCCCGCGGCGGTCAGTACGCCAACCTTGCGCCAGCTGCTCAGAGGGGTGTCGAGGCCCTGAGATCTGCCACTCCGGCTGCTACAGGACTGACGGCTGCTTCCTGGTCATACGAGATGCAGCAGAGCCCAGGCCAGGTCAAAATAGGGTGGGCAAACTCAAACGTTCACAACGGATTTCACGTAGCTTCTGCTATTCAGTACGGTCATGGAACAGGAACCGGAGGGTATGTCCCAGGACAGGATTACATAAATCCGGCTATGAGACCTGTATTTGATGAGATAGCAAACGATGTGTGGAAGGCGGTGACTTCAGCGTAATGGCTAGCGTCGACGATCGTGTAGTGAATATGACGTTCAAGAGCGCATCGTTTGTTGCAGGTGTCGCTGCTATTCTGTCATCACTCGAAAAGCTCAAGTCCGGCATGTCAAACCTCAAGGGGAGCACGAAGTCCCTTAGCGATCTTGATTCCGCCGGCAAGAAGGTTGACCTGTCCGGGATTGCCAAGGGCGTTGACGAGATCAAGAGTCATTTCTCGGCGCTTGAGGTTACTGCGGTAACTGCACTCGCGACGATTGTCAGTAAAGCCGTCGCCGCCGGTGCCCAGATGCTGAAGAGCCTGACGCTTGGCCCGATCATGGCGGGATTCCATGAATACGAAACCAAACTTAACGCAATTCAGATAATCCTGGCTAACACGACGGGCCAGGCTGGGTCGAATGTCAAGACAGTCACGAAGTACCTTGATGAGCTGAACCATTACGCTGACCAGACAATTTACGACTTCGGCCAGATGGCAAAGAACATCGGGACGTTTACTGCTGCCGGCGTTCCGCTGAAGAAGTCTGTTGAATCCATTAAGGGTATTGCGAATCTGGCGGCTCTGTCAGGGGCGTCTGCGGAGCAGGCCTCCGGTG
>k87-177862_pt1 | contig 13781 bp, 12 predicted proteins | sample MGYA00084033_6733616 | MGnify analysis MGYA00084033
CCGCACGCAGAGCGTTCGTTATCGCTGAAAGGACGGTGATAGCGGCGAAGAGAAGAAAAATAGAACGCGACTTCACTTGTCGTGACCCTTCTTTGCATTCGCTTCATATCGCTTGCCCAGCGCGATCATTTCAGGTGTGCCGATAACGTCATTAAGCGCGGTAAAATCGTACATGCGGTCTTGGAAAGGTTCGGACGTGCCCTCAGCGCCAAGGGACGCGTAAAATTCGTTCGCGGCGCGCGCCAAAACGCGAACGATAGCACCAGGAAAAATTACTAACGAAAAGCCGATCGCCTCGAGCTCCGTGGCCTTAAGCGGAGGCGTCTTCCCGCCCTCGACCATGTTCGCTATCAAAGGCACGTTGTTGACCGCGGGCTGGATGCGTTCGAGTTCTGCGCGTGTCTTCGGCGCTTCGACAAACAATACGTCTGCGCCGGCATCACGGTAACTAACTGCCCGCGACACGGCGCGATCGAAGCCCTCCACCGCCACGGCGTCGGTTCTCGCGATGATCAAAGTGTCGCTCGAATGTCGTGCATCAAGCGCGGCCTTGATCTTCCCAACCATTTCCTCCGCCGAGATCAAGGCCTTGTCATCGAGGTGGCCGCAGCGCTTGGGAAATGCCTGATCCTCGAGTTGGATCGCCCTCGCCCCAGCGCGCTCGAACAGGCGCATCGTTCGGCTGACGTTAAGTGCGTTGCCATATCCAGTATCCGCGTCAACGATAAGGTCGGCGCGGACACGATCGCTGATCATTGAAATGATGTCGGCCACTTCGTTCATCGCGACAAGACCGATATCGGGGCGGCCAAGCCGGGTATAGGCGATTGCGGCCCCGGAGACATAGAGCGTCGAAAACCCGGCTCGTTCAGCGAGATGGGCGGTGAGCGCGTCATACACTCCCGGCGCCACAACGATCGGTTTATGTGCCAGCCGTGTGCGAAGAGTTGCTGCATCAGCCATGGTCATAGTCCGAGATAGGCGCGTTTGAGATTAGGATCGCTGCGCAGTTGATCGGATGCCCCATTCAGCACCACGCTGCCGTTTTCAAGGATATAGGCCCGATGGGCGACTTCAAGGCTTTGCACAACGTTCTGCTCGACCAGAAGGAGAGCAATGCCCTGCTGGTTGATTCGCTGGATCAAGGCGAATAGCTCCTCTACGAGGAGCGGGGAAAGACCAAGCGAGGGCTCGTCCAAGATAAGCAAAATCGGTTCGGCCATCAGGCCGCGTCCGATCGCCAACATTTGCTGCTCGCCGCCCGACAGACTGCCGGCACTTTGCGATTGGCGCTCTGCAAGTCGAGGGAAAATGCCGAATACGCCGTCGCGATTCTGTTGCCGGTGATCGCGTGCGCGCCGGTAACTTCCGAGATCGAGATTGTCCCTGACGCTCAAGTTGGGAAAAACGCAACGCCCTTCCGGCACGTGAATAAGCCCGCGCATGACGATTTTCGGGGGCTTTTCCTGCTCGATCGCATGTCCTGCGAAGCGAATGGAGCCTCGCTTGGCGCGCAACACACCGGAGATTGTGCGATTGAGCGTCGATTTGCCGACGCCATTCGAACCGAGGACGGCAACAATTTCACCTTTCCCCACCGCGAGATCGACGCCGTGCAGCACTTCGGTCTCTCCATAACCAGCGTGGAGGTCGCTGACGGCGAGCAGCGGATCAGTGTCCATGCCGCGCCCCCAGCCTTGCCGCAGCGCCGCGACCTAAATAGGCCTCCACGACGGCGGGATCCGCAACGATTTCCGTCGGCGTGCCTTTGGCAATAATGCGACCCTCGGCCAGCACGAACACCTGTTCGGCGAGGCTCATCACCGCCTGCATGACATGCTCGATCATCAGGATGGTGATGCCACGTCGGCAAAACTCGCGGATGACCGGAACGATGTCCCTGATCTCGGAAGGGTTCAGCCCGGCCAGAACCTCATCCAGCAGAAGAAGTTTTGGTTCGGTGGCGAGCGAGCGGGCAAGTTCGAGCCGCTTGCGCCCGGCGACGGTCAACTGATCGGCCGCGCGGTCGAGCATCTCGCCAAGCCCTACATCGCGGCCGATCTGATCGGCGACAGCGAGCGCCGCATCACGCTTGCGATGATGAAGATGAGCACCAACAAGAATATTTTCGCGGACCGACAGGCCATAAAACGGCTGCACGATCTGGAAGGTTCGCGCTATACCGCGCCGCGCGAGACGATAAGGCGGCTCGCCGGTCACGTTTTGGCCGGCAAAATGGACAGAGCCTTGGTTCGCCCTGACAAAGCCGGAAATGATCGAAAAAAGCGTCGTCTTCCCGGCGCCATTAGGACCGATCAGCGCTGTAATTTGTCCCTCTTGGGCACCGAGTGAAGCGGCATTCACGGCCACCAGGCCGCCGAACCGGCATGTGACGCCATCGACCGCGAGTAAAGGCTCAGCCATGGCGTACCTCCCCGGTCGGGGCTGCAGGCGCCTCCCGACGCATCAGCTTTCGCGCACTCGCGAGTCCGCCGATCAGGCCGCGTGGCATGATCCAAATGACCAGAACGAGCACCGTGCCATAAATGATGAGATCGAGGCCAGGCGCGTCGCCAGTCAGAAGTTTCGCCGCCTCGCCAAGCGTCTTGACCACAAGGGCGCCGAGCAAGGGACCAAATACCGTTCCAACGCCGCCGATGATCGGCGTCAGCAACGCCTCGATCGAGATCCAGGTGCCGTAGGCAATCCCGGAATCGACAAAGAGAAAATACTGCGCATAGAAGCATCCCGCTGCCGCGGTAATAGCGGCCGAGATAACCATGGCGACAGTTTTCACCGTGCTTGCATCGACGCCCAGCGCTTTTGCCGCATCCTCGTTCTCTCGCACGGCAATCAGCCACGCCCCGAAGCGAGAGCGCTCGATGAGTTGAGCAAGCACGAGTGATACGCCGACCAATGCGAGGATGATCCAGTAGAACGCTGCCCGGCTCTGGAACTGGAACGTCCGAATGCCCAGATCGAGCTTTATCAATGTCCCGACACCGGCTCCGGTGATGGGAGCGACGCTGGCGATGATGCGTAACACTTCGGCAAACGCGAGGGTCACCAGAGCGAAGTACGAGCCGCGCAGCCCGGAACGAAAAACCAGCGCACCAAGCGCGCCGCCAAGAGCAGCACCGGCCACGATCCCCCCCACAAAGCCAAACCACGCGTTGACGCCATAGCGAACCTGCAGGATCGCTGTGACATAGGTGCCCGTGCCGAAGAAGGCGGCGTGCCCGAATGAATACTGTCCACCATAACCGCCGAGAATGTTCCAACCTTGCCCGGCCAGCGCGATCATCAGCGCCACGACGAGGAAATTGAGCGTGGTATTGGAATGCACGACAAAGGGCACCGCCGCCAGAACCGCGAGCACGGCTGCGATTGGGAGAAAAGGCCTCATGCGCGCGCCCCAAACAGGCCGCTTGGGCGCACGAGCAGCACAACAATAAAGATGAGAAAGATCCCGATCTGCCCGAGCGACTCGCCGAGAAACAGTCCGGAGAGGCTTTCAGCGACACCGATCAGCAACGCGCCGACAAGAGCGCCCGGCACCGAGCCCATGCCGCCGAGCACGACAATGGTAAAGGCGACGAGCACAAAGGCGTCCCCTACTCTCGGATTGACGTAATAGGTCGGAATCAAGAGGCAAGCGGCGATTGCAACGCATGCCGTGCCGAGGCCAAACGTCACCGCATAAACGTGTGCAACGTCGATGCCAGCCAGTTGCGCTCCTAGTTTCTCCTTGGCAACGGCGCGGATGGCGCGGCCGGTGTCGGTGAAAGTCATGATTACCCAGAGCGCGAATGCGACGGCGAATACCGCACAGAATCCGACAACGCGCGGAACCGCCAGAAACGTGAATCCTAGATTGATCGTCTGAAAGGCATAAGGAACATCGATCGTGCGGGTATCGGCGCGAAATGCGTAAAGAAGCGCATTCTCGATGATGACGGCGAGCCCCAGAGTGACCAGCAACATGTTGCGGTCGTCGCCGTGTGACGCCGGGCCAATAATGAAACGCTGCAGGACGTAACCGAGCGTGAAGAATGCCGGCGCGAGCAAAAACACCGAGACGTAGGGATCAAGACCCAAAAGACGGAAGGCAAAAAAGGCGGCGAACAACGCAGCACTCAACAGCGCTCCATGCGCAAAATTGATAATGTGCAGGACGCCGTAGATCAGCGTCAGTCCGAGAGCAATCAGTGCATAGATTGCGCCGATCAACAGGCCGTTGATTATCGCAGGGATCAGGATGGCGGGCGACAGCACGGACTCAATGCTTTTGACGGTCATAAGAGCGGGTGGAGCTTCAGAAACTCCACCCGCAACTCTATGACACTTACGCCGGTCGCGGGAATACCGGCTTCGCGTTGGCGAAGCCGGACGGCAGAATCACCTTGATATCGTTGTCGAGCACCTGGGTATTGACCGGCGCCGCACCCTCGTTCTGGCCATTGACGAACTTCGTTGGACCGTAAGGCATCACATGACCCGCGAAGGTCGAACTCGCCAGCGCATCGGTAAGCTTGGCGCGGTTCGCCGAGCCGGCGCGCTCGAGCGCATCGGCGATGAGATAGACGCAGCTGTAGTTCATATAGACTTCGTAAGTGTAGAACTGGTCCTTGCTCTCAACTTTCTTCTTTAGCGCTAGGGCTTTCTCGTTGCGCGGATCGAACCAGTGATTGCAGTCCATGATGTACCTTGCCGCCTCAGGGAATTCCTTGACGAACTTGTACGACGACGCTGCTCCGCCAAGGACCGAATAGATGCCCTTTGGCTTGACCTGTTGCTGCTGCATCGTACGGGCGAGCAGAACGTATTCGTTGTAGTAGTTTGCAGGGATGATGAGGTCCGGGTTCTGCGCCTTGATCTTGAGTACGACGTTGTTGAAGTCGCGGGTCGGCGTCGGGTGCGGGATGGTCTCAAGGATCTCGAAACCTTGCTGCGGAAGTTGCGCGTTAAGCAGCTTCGCGAGGCCAGATCCGAATAACGAATCCTCGTGCACGATCATCACGGTCTTGGCCGGTTTGCCGGCCTGCTCGTTAATCGCGGCCAGATTGGCCAGCGCAGTTTTGGAGATGACGCCAAAGCCTGGGCCAAATCTGAAAGTATTTTTCAGTCCGCGGGTGACGATTCCATCGGCGACACCGACGTCGACCACATAAGGCAGTTCATAGCGCGCCGCCGCCTGCGTCGTGGCGAGACAGATGTTGCTGGCATAGCCGCCGACGATGCAGCAGACGTCCGCGGAATTCATCTTCTCGACTTCCGCCGTGCCGCCGTCGGGCGTCGACTGCGCATCGCCTAGGACCGCGTCGATCTTGCCCAATCCTTTGACGCCACCAGCCGCATTGATCTCCTCGATGGCCAGAGTCGCACCGAGCCGACCCTGCTGGCCGGAGTAGGACAGCGCGCCCGTGACCGGGTGCAGTACACCGAGCTTGACCGGTGCGCCTTGAGCACGCAGGACGGAAGGCATTGCCACGCTGCCTGTTGCGGCAGCCGCGGCGCCGAGCGCCGTCGTGGCAAGGAACTGACGGCGGCTAAGTTTCCCTTGTTTCGGCATGATGACTCCCCTTCTGGCTCACATTGCGGGGCAAAGCCCCGTTACGGTCTGGTTATTCAAGGTTCTCGAACTTGGGTTTACAATATTGCCAACCCTCGACAAGGCTGCAACCGTTAAAGAAGACCCTGTCATATGAGTGAGCCCCAGACCCTGGTCGACAAGTTGTGGTCCACGCACGAGGTCGTGCGGCGCGACGACGGGGCGTCCCTGCTCTGGGTCGATCGCCACTATGTGCATGAAGGCTCGTTCCATGCTTTCAGTCAGATGAAGGCGCGCGGTCGCACGGTCGCGGAGCCCGGACTGACGTTCGGTGTTGCGGATCATTACGTACCGACACGCGGCCGCGATCACGCCATCGCCAATCCCGAAATCGCAGCTATGGTGCGCAATCTTGAGGCCAATACGACTGAAAGCCATATAGCGTTGTTCGGTTTGCGCGATCCGCGTCAAGGCATCGTACATGTCGTCGGTCCTGAACAAGGACTGACCTTACCTGGACTGCTTATTGTCTGTGGCGACAGCCATACGTCGACTCATGGAGCCTTTGGAGCCTATGCCTTTGGAATCGGAGCGTCAGAGGTCGCTCACGTTCTGATGACGCAGACCTTGTGGCAGAAAAGGCCAAAGCGGATGCGTATCTCAGTCGACGGTACCGCCACGGTCGGGGTCGGCGCGAAAGACATCGCTCTCGCAATCATTGCGCATGTCGGCGCCGACGGAGCGCAAGGCCACGCCATCGAATTCGGTGGGAGCACTATCCGCACACTGTCCATGGAAGGACGTATGACGCTGTGCAACATGTCGATCGAGGCCGGAGGGCGCTGCGGAATGGTCGCGCCGGATGCAACCACTTTTGGCTATCTTAAAGGTCGTCCCTACGCGCCCGAAGGTGATGCTTACGATCGAGCCACCGAGGCGTGGTCGGCGCTTGCTTCCGATGCGGAGGCGCGGTTCGACCGCGAGATAACCCTCGATGGCAACGTCATTGCGCCTATCGTGACTTGGGGCACAACGCCAGACGATGCTCTACCGATCGATGCCCGCGTGCCGGATCCGTCGCGCGAGGGCGATCCCGTGCGCGCAAAGTATCTGCGCGACGCGCTCGATTACATGGCCATCGCACCGGGCAAGAAGCTGACCGAGATCCCGATTGATCGCGTTTTCATCGGCTCCTGCACTAATTCTCGCATCGAGGACTTGCGCGCTGCCGCCGCAATTCTGGCCGGCCGGGTCAGCAAAGTGCCCGGGCTTGTGTCGCCGGGTTCGTCAAGCGTCAAGCGCCAGGCGGAAGGTGAAGGGCTTGACCGCATCTTCCGCGACGCCGGACTTGAATGGGCCGACTCCGGCTGCTCGATGTGCGTGGGAATCAATGGGGACCTTGTACCGTCCGGCGAGCGATGCGCCTCGACCACCAACCGCAATTTCCGTGGCCGACAAGGGCCCGGCGCGCGAACACATCTGATGTCACCGGCGATGGTTGCTGCTGCGGCCGTGAGCGGACATCTCGCCGATGTCCGCCCGCTCCTTGCCGGTCGCAAGCCATAGGAGTCCGGCGCATGGAAAAATTCGTTCAGCTCAGCGCCAAGGCCTGTCCGTTGCCATTTTCCAATCTCAATACTGATCAAATCCTGCCGGCGCGCTATCTCAAGTGGCCGCGATCGAAGGGGCTCGGCACCGTGCTCTTTCAGGACTTGCGCTTCGACGCCGATGGAAACCAGAAGAAAGATTTTCCGCTCAACCAGCTTCTTTGGCAAAGTGCAAAAATCCTTGTGGCTGGCCGCAATTTCGGCGGCGGCTCCTCGCGCGAAGCTGCGGTCTATGCGCTATACGATTATGGATTTCGCTGCGTCATCGCGCCGTCTTTCGGCGATATCTTCGCACAAAATGCAGTGAAGAACGGGTTGGTGACGGCCGTCGTTTCCGATGCCGATGTCGCCGATATGGCAGCGGCGGTGTCTTCCAATCCTGAGCGGCCGGTCACAATCGATCTGGATAGAAGAACTATTGTTTGCGGCGATCGAACTTATGCCTTTGAAATCGATCCGGTCAGCCGCAACCAACTTTTGAATGGATGGGACGATGTCGACCTCACCGAGAGCTACAGAGATCAAATCGTCAGATTTTCGATTGAGCATCGCGTGCGCCAGCCTTGGGCAGTGCCCGCACGAGCCGGTACTCAGGTCAGCTGATCAACTGTCTGGCAGCCGCTTTCCCCGCCAAGCGCCCGAGAACGGTCGCAGTCAGCAAGCCATTGCCCGACAAATAACCCGCTGCCGTCGACCCCGATACGCCCGCCGCCGCACCGCCTGCCGCAAACAGGTTGGGAAATCCCGTTCCGTCCTTACGTTTGACTCGGCCAGTTGAATCGACCGCAAGTCCGCCCTGGGTGTGGAACAGCGCGCCGGTCACTTTGACTGCGTGATAGGGAGGTCTGCACAATTGGTCCGCAAGAAACGTGCGGCCGTAATGATCCTGACCACCAACCAATTTCAATTTTTCGACGCCCTTCCACTCGGCGACAAACACTGCGACGGGCACGCGCATCGCCTCAGCGAGGTTTTCGATGGTATCGGACGTCACAATTGCACCGGCACGTTCGGCAGCCTGGAAGTCTTCGAACTGTCGCGCTATCGCCGCGATCCGCGCATCGAAGACGTCCCACGCGATTCCCTCCCGTTGTCTCAATACCTCGGCTGCCTGCTCCGAGTAGCCACGCGTCTCATCGCTGAAGCGACGGCCATCTCGGTTGACCTGAAAGCCGCCCTGCATGACGACCGCCCAGCTGATCAGGATATTGTGCGGCATCGCCACCGAGCCGTGACCTTGATAGGCGCCCAGGTGAGCGAGTTGAGCGTCGAGCGCGCCGCCCCAAATGATGGCGTCCCCGCGATTGCCCGTATGACCGAAATATATTGCGTTCGCCATGTCGGGTATGTGGCGATGAATCAGATCGGGGTTTCCTCCGAACCCACTGCAGGCGAGGATCAACGCTTCGCATCCGATCCGTTCTTGCGTGCCGTCAGGATGCGCGATCTGCACTCCGATAATGCGTCCTTCCGCATCCGCCATGGGTCGCTCGGCAATGCTTCTGGTCAAAACAACGATATCGTTCAATTCGGCGGCGCTGCGCAGGCGGTCGATCAATTCGCGACCGGTACGGCTTGGCAAGCCATGCATCCGCAGGGCTGAGTGTCCAGGATAATTGAAGTTATCGACCACCTCGAAAGGGAACCCGTGACGGTCGGCTAGCCACTCAACAAGTGGGCCCGCCTCCTCCGCAACGGCATTGACGACGGCGGGGTCAGCTTCGCCTTTCGCCTTGCGCTCAATATCGGCGGCGAACAGCTGTGGACTGTCGTGTATCCCCTTGGCGCGCTGAAATCGCGTGCCGGCGGCCGGAATGAGCCCCGCCGATAGCGCTGTCGAACCGGAAGGTGCTGCATCACGCTCGACGACAACGACATCGACCCCCGCTTCCCTTGCGGTCAGCGCCGCGCAAAATCCAGCAGCGCCCGCGCCAATGATCAGGAGGGGCACTTTCGTGTCGAAGTCTTCGTTTTTTGCCGCAACAATCGTGCTCATGAGGCCGCAATATTGCTTATTGTCCTGCGATCGTGTTGCCCTTGGCGGCTGTTTGGGTTGTGTAGCATTATGAAACGCAGAATCTGAAACCACCAGTGGCCTGAACCCCGCCGTTCACGCGCCAAGTCAAACTCAAACACATGGCGTCGATGCGTTTTCGAGACTGGGCAGAGCTTAATACGGCGGAGCGCGCTCGCCTTTCTGCAAGCTCGGTCGAATTTGCGCGCACGCTTGAGCCACGCCTGAAAGCATTTGCCGCATTCGAAAGTGGAGTCATCAACTCTGCTCGCGGCGTCCTTGATGCCGTGCCGTATGCAGCGAAGGACATTTTTGTATCGGCCACGCGCTCGCCCCACGGCGGACTGGCCCAGCCTCTGCCCATGGAGCAGTCGTCGCAGGCAACAGTTCTCGACCTGCTCGACCATGCCGGCGCTCATCGGATCGGCTACACGACGATGACCGAACTCGCTTATGAGCCCTCGGGGTACAACGCTGTGCACGGTGCGCCGAAAAATCCATGGAATTTCGACTTTATCACCGGGGGTTCGTCGTCCGGCTCCGCGGTCGCTGTTGCAAGTGGCTCCGCGGTGTTTGCACTTGGATCTGACACCGGTGGCTCTTTGCGCATTCCGGCGCATTGCTGCGGTCTTACATCGTGGAAGCCGACCTTCGGCGTCGTGCCGTCGGCCGGTACGATGCCACTTTCCCCGAGCCTGGACACAATCGGCCTCCTCGCTCGCAGCGGTTCGGATCTACGCAAACCCGCGCGCATTCTGTTCGCTACACTCGAGGCTGAGCCCATCTGCAAGGTTGCTACTGTCCAGGATGTCATCGACCTTGCGGAGGCTCCGATTGCAAACGCCTGCCGTAACGCCACCGACGCAATCGTCAGCTGCGACATCCAGGTCAGTCGTACAGACGGCGTCGGAGCCATCGAAGCGCTCGACGTTCACGTGTTCACGATCATGCAAGCGGAAGCGGCGCGCGTGCACCGAACGCTTATGGAGTCCGGATCGCTCGACGTGACATTGACGAAGCGTCTGCGCAAAGGCTTTCAGACTGAAGACTCTGCGCTGGCGGCGAGCATTGCCGCACGGACGCAACTCGCGAGCGATTTTACAGCAAACGTATTTAAGGACGCCGACGCCATCGTGATGCCCATTGTGGCATTGAGGACACCTTCAGCTACAGAATGCGATCCGCGCGAGCCTGGCTTCAGGCCGAAAACACTTTACGAGCTCAGCCGTTGGACCCGCTTTGCCAACTTTCTCGGTCTTCCCGCCGTTGCGATCCCGGCCGGGTTTGACGATCGTGCCATGCCTATTGCGCTGCAGGTTGTCGGCAGACCCGGATCGGATCACGCGCTGATCGATTTGGTCGCAGCCGTGCAAAAACGGACCGACTGGCATGCGCGGATTCCCGCCGCCGTCAACGATCAGGTGATATCGTCCTATGAGGGACGGTTGCATGACGACTGAACAGTCAAAAGCGCTCGCATATTCGCGTGCTTTATATTTCGCGCCTGTCGGGAAAAGACCTAGGGCATGGCAAATGATGTGACACTCGTGACCGGCGCCAGCGGGTTTCTGGGGAAGGCCGTCATGAAACTGCTCGCCGGAAAGTCGCACCACGCAGTCGGACTCGATCCGCGTCCATCGGATACGGCGCAGGTAGTGGATGATCTTTCGGATCGGTCAAGGCTCGAGGCATTGCTCACCGCCGAAAGGGTCACGCACATCGTTCACGCGGGCGGCGTCTCGGGACCCATGGTCCTCGCGGATAACCCCGTCGAAGTCATCGCGATCAACGTGCTGGGCAGCCTTAACCTGCTTTATGCCGCGATGGAAAGCGGCGTCAGAACTTTCATCTACTGTTCCTCGGCGGCCGCGCTTGGCAATTTTTATCAAGACGAACCGGTCGACGAGCAATATCCCCTGCGCCCCAACAACACATACAGCGCTTCCAAGGCTGCAATGGAAATGGTGCTGCGCGGACTGTGGCGCAAAATCCCCCTGGACTTATGTTCGCTACGTTTCACCGTGATTTACGGCCCAGGGCGGGAAACGACCTTCACGGTCGAGGAAATCATTCGCGCGGCGCGAGCGGGCAAAGCAGCGCGCATCGCGCCGATGACCGATTGGCCCTACATCTACATCGACGATGCCGCGCGCGCGGCCGTCCAAGCCTGTTTCTCGGAAAACAGGAAGCAGCTCAGCTATTTCGTCGCGCATCCGGAAAAAGTCACCCCCGACGACATCGCCGCGGCGGCGGCAACGGCCGGCAAGCCTGTGCGCCTCGAGATCGACGGAAGCAAGCCGAAAGCCGCGCGAGGTCCGCTCGATATCGAACCGGCCGCGCGCGATTTCGGGTTTCGCGCGCAAGTCGGTCATCGCGAAGGTGTTCGCCGTTTGATCGAGGCCACGCGCTAGCCGCACAGGTTGCCGATCCCGCGCTCGGCCGTCATAGTCGCTCACCTTCAGTTCTTCCGGGGGAATATATGGACCTGAAACTTGCCGGCAAAACCGCCCTTGTCACCGGCGGCTCAAAAGGGATTGGCCGCGCGGCTGCTGAAATTCTGGCCGGCGAAGGCTGCAACGTCATTATCGTATCCCGTAGCAGTGACGCGTTGGCTGCAGCGAAGTCGGCGATCGCGCAGAAGTCGAATGTGCGCGTCGATACGGTCGCGGCCGACCTGTCCGACAGCGCCACGGTCAACGAACTCGCCCGCCACTATCCCAACATCGATATTCTGGTGAACAATGCCGGTGCCATTCCGGGCGGAAGTCTGCTCAATGTCGATGAGGCGACATGGCGCAAGGCCTGGGACCTAAAGGTCTTCGGCTACGTCAACATGTGTCGCGCCTTCTACGCCCTGATGCAGAAACGCAAGCGTGGCGTAATTGTCAATGTTGTGGGCAACGCGGCGGACACGCATGATCCCGAGTATATCTGCGGAGTCGCAGGCAATGCCGCCCTCGCCGCCTTCACGCAGTCGCTTGGCAGCGTCAGCGCTCGGGACGGGATCCGTGTCGTTGCTATCAACCCGGGCCCGGTCGCGACCGACCGACTCGTCTCACTCATGAAGAAGAAGGCACGCGATCGCACCGGCAGCGAAGACAACTGGAAGGACTTGCTCAAACCACTGCCATTCGGCCGTGGCGCCACCGCCGAAGAAATCGGCGCCGCCATCGCATTCATCGCTTCCGATCACTCAGGCTACACCAGTGGATCCGTTGTTACGATCGACGCCGGATTGTCCGCGCGTGCCCAGGCCTTTTGAACGGAGATTCTATGCCACATCTGACGACCGACGACGGAGTGAAGCTCTACTACGATGATACTGGCAAAGGCATACCGATCGTCTTTGTTCATGAATTTGCCGGCGATGTTCGCTCGTGGGAACAGCAGGTCCGCCACTTCTCGAAATACTACCGTTGCATCACCTTCAATGCGCGCGGCTATCCGCCGTCGGATGTGCCGAAGGATCAGGAAAAGTATTCGCAGGAGCGCGCACGCGACGACATCCGCTCGGTGCTCGATGCGTTGAAGATCGAGAAAGCGCACATCGTCGGGCTTTCGATGGGCGGCTTTGCCGCGCTTCACTTCGGGTTCACATATGGCGATCGGGCGCGCTCGATCGTGGTCGCCGGCTGCGGCTACGGCGCGGCACCTGGGGAGCGCGCAAAATTCGCTGAGGAAGCTGAAGCTTCGGCCAAGCGCTTTGAAGAACTGACGATGAAAAAGGCCGCCGAAGGTTATGCCCTCGGCCCTACGCGCGTGCAGCATCAGAACAAGGACCCGCGCGGCTGGCGCGAATTCGCGGACCAGCTTGCCGAACACTCGACCGAAGGCGCAGCGTTCACGATGCGTGGGGTGCAGAAGCGGCGGCCGTCGCTATTCGATCTCGTCGACAAGATGAAAACGATCACGGTGCCGACACTGATCATGACCGGTGACGAGGACTGGCCCTGCCTCGAGCCAGGCATCCTGATGAAGAAGAATATCCCGACCGCGTCGCTGGTTGTGATGGGAAACTGCGGCCACAACATCAATCTGGAAGAGCCTGCCCTCTTCAACATGCACCTGTCGGAGCTCTTTCAGGCAGCCGATGCCGGAGCCTGGCCTAAGCGCGATCCGCGTGCGATGGCTGGCACAATCCTCGGCCGCTAAAACGGGTGCTACGTCGCGTTGTAGCCGCCGTCGACCAGCAGGTCGGCGCCGGTCATGAAGCTCGACGCGTCGCTGGCAAGAAAGACGGCCGCCTGGCCGATCTCGTCCGGCTGGCCCAGGCGCTGCAGCAGATGCTTCGGTCCCGCCGTTCGTCTTGCTGTTTCCATGTCGCCAAAGCGTTTCACCAAACGATCGGTTTCGACCGCCCCCGGCGACAAGGTGTTAACCCGCACGTTATGCGCCGCGTGATCGGTCGCCATGGCTTTGGCAAGCTGGATCAATGCACCCTTGGTCGCGCAATAGACCGCACGGCGCGCCCCGGCGACGCTACCGAGCTGCGAGGCAATATGAATGATGCTGCCGCCGCCCGCCTTGATCATCGCAGGCAGGATCGCGCGACTCATCAGGAATGCGCCACCGACATTTACGGCGAACACTTTGTTCCAGTCGGCGAGAC
>k87-520128_pt1 | contig 13401 bp, 16 predicted proteins | sample MGYA00084033_6733616 | MGnify analysis MGYA00084033
AAACTACGGCACGCTCGGCATCGGCTCGTCGAGCCACCTCAACACCATCAGCTTCGAGAGCATGGCCGGCGTGAGACTCACGCCGGTGCACTACCGCGGCGGCGCGCCCGCTCTCACCGACGTGATCGGCGGTCACACCCAGGTGCTGTTTATCTCCGTCACCTTAATGAACCAGCCATGGAAGGCAGGCCAGCTCAAGGCGCTTGGGGTCGGAGGAGGAAAGCGAAGTGCCGCAGTTTCCCGAACTGCCGACCATCGCGGAAAGTGGCTTACCGGGCTATCAGGCGGTGTCTTGGTTCGGGCTATTTGCGCCCGTGGGAACACCTGCGAGCATCGTGCGCAATATGAACGCCGACGTGCAGCGCATCCTCGCCGATCCGACCTTCCAGGGGAAATTCCTCACCCCGAACTTCTTCGAGCCGATCGTCGGGTCCGCTGACGCGTTCGCCAGCTACGTCAAGGCCGAGCAGGCGAGATGGAGCAAGAACCTCGCCGACAACAAGCTATCGGCGGAGTAGGGGATTAATAGTCTCGACGACTGCTGCGTGAACTCTCACTCGGGTTTGATCCCGGCTTGCTTCACCACCGTTCCCCAACGAGCGGACTCATTGCGCATGAAAGCGTCGAAATCTTCGGGCATGCCGCCTTGAACGTCTGCTCCCTGGTCGGTCAGACGGTTGCGAATGTCGGTCATGTCCAGGATTTTGACCAACTCGGCATTAAGCCGCTGCACGATCGCTTGCGGCGTTCCACTCGGGGCGGCTACGCCATACCACAGCGCTATGTCCATTCTGGGGTAGCCGAGTTCCGCGAAGGACGGGATATCGGGCAGGAGCCGATGACGGTGCGGGCTTGCCGCCGCCAGCGCCCGCAGTTTGCCGGTCTTGATAAAAGGTAGGAGCGAGGGTGTGGCATCGAACATCATCGTGATCCGTCCGGCGATGAGATCGACCACCGCAGGGCCGCTGCCCCGGTAGGGAACATGCAACAGCTCGGTTCCAGTGAGACTTTTGAACAGTTCGCCGGCAAGATGCGGCGCGCCGCCGCTGCCGGCCGAGCAAAAGGAAAGTTCACCCGGCCGCGCCTTCGCGAGCGCAATCACGTCCTTGACCGAGCGGGTGGGTAGCTCTGCGTTGACCGCCAAGATCAAGGGTAGCTTGGCAATCAGGACGACGGGAGAAAAATCCTTCACCGGGTCGTAGGGCAGGTTGGCGTAGATGTGCGGGCCGATGCCGTGGGTCGCGATCGTATTCAACAGCAGCGTGTAGCCATCGGGATCCGATTTGGCGACGGCCGCTGCGGCTGTAGTGCCGCCGGCGCCGCCACGGTTGCTGATGACGACCGGTTGTCCGAGTGCGTCGGCAAGCTTGGCCCCGATCAGCCGACCGACGAAATCGGCTGCGCCCCCGGGCGGCACGGTGACGACGAGCTGAATGGGGCGGTTCGGGTAGTCGTTTTGACCGCGCGCAATATCCGCCTTAGCAAAGACAAGCGTCGCGGCAAGGAGTAAGAGGCTTGACAGGCTCCTCATGCCTCGCACCGATCCCATTTCGCCGTCAAAGCGATTCATCACAGCCACCTCCGGAGTGTCATCGTCCATGCGCATTAAGCTTTCAGAGAATTTTCGCGCAGTTTTCTACGCGCCATTCTATGCCACGCACGCGCTCGGATTCTACACAAGCGAGGGCGTCGAGGTGGAATTGCTCAACTCTCCAGCACCGGCCGCTGCCGCTTCGGGTCTGCTTGACGGGTCGATAGACGCGTCGTGGGGTGGGCCGATGCGGGTGCTGAAGGCGCGCGACCTCGACCCTCATGCGCCGCTCGTCTGCTTTTGCGAGGTCGCCGCGCGCGATCCGTTCTTTCTGGTCGGCAAGGCTGCTGGCTTTCGCCTGGCCGATCTACCACGGCTGAGGGTCGCGACGGTATCGGAGGTGCCGACGCCTTGGCTTTGTCTCCAGCACGACCTGCGCGAGCAAGGCATCGATCCAATACAAGTCAATCGCGTGACCGAAAGGACGATGGCGGACAATCTCAAGGCATTGCGCGTGGGCGGCCTTGACGTGGTGCAAATGTTCGAGCCGTACGTGTCGTTGGCGTCGCAGATGGGCGTGGGAGACATCCTCTACGCGGCCAGCGCGCGAGGACCTACCGTCTACACGACATTCCTTGCCTCGCGCGACAGTATTCGCCGCAACCGGGCCGCGTTTTCCGCCATGATTCGCGCCACACGTCGGATGTTAGCGTGGCTTGCCGAGCACAGCGCGGAGGAACTGGCGGATGCGGTCGCGCAATTCTACCCTGATGTCCCGCGTGACATTCTGGTGCGTTCGCTTCAGCGTTATCGGGATGCGGGCCTGTGGGCCGACTCTCCTGAAGTATCGCGGCAGGGCTTCGCACGACTTGCCGTTAGCCTGAAGTCTGGGGGGTTCATTTCCCGCATGCACACGTACGAGGACTGCGTCGATCAAAGCCTGTGCTAAACAATGCCGGCCTTCCCGCGCAGGAGTTGTAATGTTTGATCTTATCATTCGAGGTGGCGACGTCGTCACGCCTCAAGGCGTTGTGCGCTGCGATGTTGCGGTTGCCGGCGAGACTATCGCCGCGATCGCCGCCGCTGGCGCGCTATCAGCCGAATCGGCCACGCGCGAAATCGATGCAAGGGGGCATATCGTCATGCCGGGCGGCATAGACCCGCATGTGCACCTGCATCACGTGTGGATCAAGCCTGACGGCACGCCGCTCGTCACGGCCGGACCCGAGCAGGTTGGGCGTGCCGCGCTCTTCGGCGGCACAACGACATTCATCGACTTCGCCTATTGGCGAGACGGCGCCTCGGCAAGGCAGGCCATCGAAACACGCGATCAGGACTTTGTCGGCAAAAGTCCGTGTGACTGGGCCTACCACATCATGCTGCACTCCGAGCCTCCGCCCGAATTCTCGGAACAACTCGCGGAGGCGATCCAGGCCGGCTATCCGACGCTCAAGATATTCACCACAAACATCCTCCCATCACGCAGCGGCCGCATGATCGATTTTGGTGATATCTGGGAGGCATTCCAAGTGCTGGCGAAAGAGGGCGGCCTTGGCGTCATCCATGCGGAAGACAACGACATCGTCATGCACATGTACGCCAAGCTCGTCCGCGAGAACCGCGTCAGTTTTGAGCATCTTGCCGAAGTCCACAACCAGCTGTCAGAGGACTTAAGCTTTCGCCGTATCTTGCGGCTTGCTGAAAGCGTGCCTGGCACTGCGCTCTATATGATGCACGTTTCCGCCGGCACGGGCGTCGCCGCAATCGCAGAGGCGCGGAGCAAAGGGCTACCTACTTACGGCGAGACACTGCACCAGTATCTGCTGTATTCCGCTAACGACTACAAACGTCCCAACGGCCAGATTTATCACACCTATCCGTCGCTTAAGTCGGAGGAGGACCAGAGGGCGCTGTGGCGCGGCACGGCGAATGACACGATCCACTGCATCGCCACCGACGAGTTGTGCTGTACGCTGAAGGATAAGACCGTGGGCAATCGGATCGACGACACCACCGGCGGCAATTCGGGGGTCGAGCCCCGGCTTGCGGTCATGTACACCGAAATGGTCTCCCGCCGCGGCTATTCGCTCACACAATACGCCGGTCTGGTTTCGTCAAATGCCGCCAAGATCATGGGCCTTTATCCGAGAAAAGGCGCGATCGCGGCCGGCAGCGACGCCGACATCACGATCCTCGATCCGACCCGGCGGGGCAAGGTGCGCGCCGCCGACCTACATGAAACCGACTACACCCCGTGGGAAGGCCACGACATCTTCGCCTGGCCGGTGGTGACGATCCTGCGCGGCAAGGTGATGGTGGAGAATGGCCAATATTTCGGAAACCCGAGAGATGGCCGCTATCTCAAGCGCAAGATTTCGCCAAACGTTTTAAAGGGGGTTGCCCTGTGAGCGGCATGCCAATCGATCTCGCGCTTCAATTGCTGACACAAAGCCTCGCCGCATGGCGCGTGGCGGGCAGCATCCGGAGCGAAGCCGGCGGCGTTATTGTGATTTGCGGAAGCCATAAGGACATTCGAATCGCTCGCGCGCCGGATGATTTGATGTTTCGCTGGATCGTAAGAGTTGAAGGCCGCAAGCGCGGCGCGATCTCACTCGTGGCCGTTCTCCGCCAAGTCCGAGAGGCACTCGATCCCGGTTATGCGGGCAGCCGCGTCCGCGTCGCAGTCAATCCACTGGTGCCATCGCCATGAGTGCAGGTGCGATCCCGGTTTCGGTTCTCACCGGCTTCCTCGGCAGCGGCAAGACGACCATGCTCGGCTATCTGCTACGCCAACCGGAATTCTCACGCACCGCCGTCATCATCAATGAGTTCGGCGAGATCGGGCTCGACCATGAACTCGTCGAAGCGAGCGAAGACAGTGTCATCGAACTCGCGACTGGTTGTTTGTGTTGCAAAGTTCGCACCGACCTGGCGCAAACCCTTCAGGGCCTGTTGCAGCGGCTTGACGAAGGTACTGCTACGCCGTTCGATCGCATCGTGATCGAGACGAGCGGACTGGCCGACCCTGCGCCAATCCTGCATACGCTGATGACGGACAGCGGGCTGGCCGGCCGTCTCGTGCTCGGCGGTGTGGTGACCACCATCGATGCAATGACTGGAGCCTGCACGCTAGAACGCGAAGAGGTCTCACAAAAGCAGGTCGCCATTGCCGACCGGATCGTGCTCACCAAACTGGATCTTGCCGGGGCTGCGGAGCCTGAGTTGCGCCGCCGCCTTGCGGCGTTAAACGCCGGCGCGCCGGTGTTGCGTGCGAATCGTGGCCGGGTCGATGCGCCAATCCTCTTCGGCACCGATTTCCGTGATAAGCAAACCACATCGCTTGAGGTCCATTCCTGGCTGGCGGAGGACGGCCAAGGGCAGTCCCACGCCCGGCATGACGCCGACATCAAAACCTACGCGCTCGTGCGGGGGGAGCCGATCCGGGCCGTCACTCTGACACTCTTTCTCGAAACGCTTGCCGAGCACTGCGGCGCTGATCTCCTGCGCCTCAAGGGTATTGTGAACCTGGTAGAAAGCCCCGATCGGCCGGCGGTGATCCACGGCGTCCAGCATGTCTTTCATGCGCCGGCCTGGCTCGAGCGCTGGCCGTCCGATGACCGTCGCAGCCGGATCGTGTTCATTGCGCGGCGCATCCCGCAGTATTGGATCGAAGTGCTGCTTGACGCGATCGGGGCGGAGGTGAACGACGTGACGCACTGAGGGCTAGTCTAGCTCCTGTTGATCAATGCACGTGGTCACCGTGCTTGCTCGGTTCCGCCGATCCTGTTGCCGGATCGAATGCGATGGTGCGTCGCCCGAGCGGCACGGTGGCCGGCGAAATATCGCATCGGAGAAACCGGCCCCTGCCTGCCGCGCCGACGAACTCGCCCGCTTCCGCGACCACTTCTCCGCGCACCAGCGTGGTGACTGGCCAGCCCTTGATCGTCTTGCCCTCGTAGGGCGTGTAATCCATGGCGTCGTGAATCATCGACTGCCGGATCGTCACTTCTTTCTCCGGATCCCAGATCGCCAGGTCCGCGTCGCTGCCGACCGCGATCGTGCCCTTGCGCGGATGCAGGCCGTAGAGCTTGGCGGCGTTGGTGGCGGTCAGAGCAACGAATTTTGGAAGATCGATGCGTCCCTTCCCGACTCCTTCTGAGAACAGGAGCGCGGTCCGCACTTCGAGGCCGGGGACGCCATTTGCCACCTTCTTGAACGGCGCGTTAGGGCCATGCTTCATCTTTCCTTCCGGGTCGTCGTAGCGGTAACCTGCGTGATCGGACGAGAACACGTCGAACACGCCGGTTTCTAACCCCTGCCAGATCTGTTCCTGATTCGCCTTGTCGCGGGGCGGGGGACTGCACATGTATTTTGCTCCTTCAAAGCCCGGCTGGTCGAGGTCCTCCGTGGTGAGGAAGAGGTACTGGGGGCAAGTCTCGCCGTAGACCTTGAGCCCGCGTGCTTTGGCCAGGCGGATTTGTTCCATTGCCTCGCGCGCGGAGACGTGAACGATCAGGATGGGCACGTCGACTAGTTCGGCCAACGAGATCGCGCGAGAAGTTGCCTCGCGCTCGGCGATAGGCGCATGCGCCATGCCGTGAAAGCGCGGCGCGGTGTGGCCAGCCGCCAGCATTTTTTCGCTCAGCCAGGCGATTGCGTCGTGGTTTTCGGCATGCACCATGACCAGCGCGCGCTCGCGCCGCGCCACCGACAGCACATCGAGAATCTGCCGGTCGTCAAGCTTGAGAGAGTCGTAGGTCGTATAAATCTTGAATGATGTGTAACCGTCCTTGATCAGCGCCGGCAGCTCTTGGCCGGTTACCTGCTCGCTCGGATCGGAAATGATCAGGTGGAAGGCATAGTCAACGGCGGCCTTCGGCTCCGCACAGGCGTGATAGTCCTTCACCACTTGGCGTAGCGACATACCGCGATATTGCGCGGCGAAGGGAATGACGGTCGTGGTGCCGCCGCAAGCGGCCGAACGGGTGGCGGTGAAGAAGTCGTCCGCTGTCATGACGCCCATGGAGGAGCGCTGCTCGATATGGCAATGGCTATCGACGCCGCCCGGCGTGACGATGCGGCCCTCGGCGTTGACCTCCCGGCGGCCGGCGCCGAGCTTGGCGCCGATTGTCGCGATACGGCCGTCGATGATACCAATGTCGGCACGGGCGACGTCGGACGCGGTCGCCAGTGTGCCATTGCGTACGACCAGATCGTATTCGGCCATGATCTTTTGGTGCCCGTTTTCCTGGATCTCGAGGTCCGCGCGTTTACCGATCCGTACGTGCTAGGCGACGGCCAGCCGGCGGCCGTTGGCACCTTCTCTCAGCCGCGCTTCGAGGCGGGTGAGCAGCCGGTCGAGCTCGGCCACATCGTGGGCGTCGAGCTTCGGACCCGGCGAACGCACCGCGGCCGACCGGATGGCGCCGCGCCGGCAGAGAATTTCTTTGCGCACAGCAAGCCCGAATCCCGGCTGCTGTTCATGGCGCACGAGCGGCAGATAAGCGTCGAACAAATCCTCCGCCTCGTCGCTGCGTCCGGCCGCAAATAGCGCACACACGGAGACGAGCATCTCGGGATAGGCAAAGCCGGTCATGACGCCATCGGCGCCGCGAGCCAATTCCTGCGGCACGTACAGGCCGCCATTGCCGACCAGGATGCTGATGTAGCGCCGGGCGCTGCCATCACAGGCGGTACGTATCTGCGTGAGCTTCTTGAGGCCGGGGCAGTCCTCGTGCTTGAACATCACTACGCTTGGGTGCGCGTCGACGACCTTGAGGAAGCTCTGGGCAGAGATGTCGGCCTGCGTCGATTGTGGATAATCCTGATAAACCACCGGAATTTTCTCGCCGAGGGCTGCGATCACGTCGGCGAAGTAGGTGACGATCTGCGCTTCCGTCTTCAGCCCGGTCAGTGGCGCGACCATGACGCCACAGGCGCCTGCGTCCATCGCGACCTTGCTGAGCTTGACGAGATTTGCGGTGCCGGGGTTCGACACGCCGACGATGACGGGTACGCGATCGTTGACACATCGCAGGAAACGGCGCGTGAACTCGGCCGATTCCTGGTCGCTGAGCTTCTGCGCCTCGCCCATCATCCCCAACACAGTCAGCCCCTGAACGCGGCACTGCAGATAGAATTCGACCAGGCTGTCGACGCTCGGCCAATCGATGTCGCCTGAATCGGTAAACGGTGTTGCTGAGATCGTGTACACGCCCTTTGCGGACGAATCGAGCAGGTGGCTCATAGTCCTAGCTCTCCTGCGCTTTGCAGTCTGCGGAGAATGCAGTCAAAACAAATGTATACCTCGCATAGGCCGAAGAGCAACCGATCGCCGCCGTCCTCTGCATCGAGACTAAGCACGCATTGCGATGTGTTGCGCGCGCATGCGCCTTGTCCACCTTCGCCTGGTTGCTATAGTCCATGGTGCCCGCCATACCCGCTCGAGGGGGAACTCCATGAACCGTTATGTGCCTTCGACTGCCGCCGCCGTCTTGCTTCTCGCCACGTCAGCGTATGCTCAGGAGCCGCCGCCGCTGCGTGCGGCGGTCGATGGCACTTTCGCACCGCATGCCTTTCCGAATCTTTCCGGCGGTTATCAAGGCTTCAACGTTGATCTCGCTAACGAGATCGCTAAGCGCCTCAAGCGCAAGGTCGTGATCGACGCCGCGCAGTTCTCTGGTCTCGTTCCGGCGCTGCAGGCCGGGACCTACGACTTTCTGGCAGCTCCCACGACCGTGACCAAGGAGCGCGCCGAAAGCATGCTGTTCACCGAGGGCTATCTCAACACTGACTTTCAGTTCCTGATCAAGAAAGGATCGCCGAAAGTCGAGAAGCTTGAAGACCTCAAGGGTAAAACCGTTTCGGTAAACAAGGGATCGGCCTACGACTCCTGGGCGCGTGACCTTGAGGGAAAAATCGGATGGAAAGTCGAGTCCTTCGGTACGCAGACCGATGCGGTTCAGGCGGTGCTGGTCGGGCGTGCCGATGCCAATGTTGCCGGCAATACCGTCATCGCATGGGCGGTCAAGAACAACCCGCAGCTCGACCTGTCCTTTTTGCATTCGACCGGTCTGGTCTGGGCCGCGCCATTGCGCAAGGATTCCGGAGAGCTACGCAAGATGCTCGACGTCGCAGTCGAATGCATGAAACTGGATGGCACGATCGCGAAGATGCACGAGAAATGGTTCGGCGTCGCGCCTGCCGCAGGTTCTGCTGCGGTGACAGTATTCCCGGGCTACGGTGTTCCGGACATGTCGGGCTATGATCCGACTCCTCACACCCCATCGTGCAGTTGAACGGGGTGGGCGTGATGCGTTGCCGCGGACGCGCCAGTTGTTGATGACGACCGGCAGCCCGCCGATCCTGGACATCCGCGGCCTGCGCAAGAGATTCCACGACGCAGAGGTGCTGCGCGGGATTGATCTCGGGGTCTTGCCGCAGGAACTGGTCTTTGTCATCGGACCGTCCGGATCGGGCAAGAGCACGCTGCTGCGGTGCTGCAACCGCTTGGAGGAGCCGTCCGCTGGTTCAATTTACGTCGACGGTGTCGATATCACGGCGCGCTCGACCGACATTAACGCCATGCGGCGACGGATCGGCATGGTATTCCAGTCGTTCAACCTCTATCCGCACATGACGGCGCTGCGGAACGTCACACTCGCGCTCGCCAGGGTGCTGGGCAAGCCGCGCGCTGACGCAGAGCGCATCGGGATGGCGGCGCTCGATCGGGTGGGCCTTGCCGACAAGGCGCGCTCTTATCCTGGTGAGCTTTCGGGCGGCCAGCAGCAGCGGGTCGCGATCGCGCGCGCTCTCGCGCTCGAACCCAAGGTGATGCTGTTCGATGAGCCCACCTCCGCGCTCGATCCGGAACTCGTCGGCAGCGTGCTCAACGTTATGCGCGAGCTCAAGCGCGGCGGCATGACCATGCTAGTGGTAAGTCACGAGATGCGTTTTGCGCGCGACGCAGCCGACCGCGTGATCTTCATGGATCACGGGGTCATCATTGAGGAGGGGCCGCCGCAGCAGATGTTTTCGGCACCCAGCGAAGCGCGCACTCGCGCCTTCATCGCTGAGCTTACGCGCTGAGACCGCCATGGAGGGTTGGTCGCGTTTTCTCGACACCTTCTTCAATTGGATGGTGATCGAGCGCTACCTGCCTGGCATCATGAAGGGCGTGGTGGTAACGATCGAAATCGCGGCCGCGGTCGTGGTAGCCGGCATTCTGTTCGGGCTTGCGCTCGCGATCGTACGCGCTTTCCGGGTGCTCGCAGTCAACGCGCTGATCGTGGTTTTTGTCGACGTGTTCCGCGCGTTACCGCCGCTTGTTCTCATTCTTCTGGTTTACTTCGCGTTGCCGAATATCGGGATCAGCTTGCCGTCCTTTGCGGTGCTGTGGCTAGTGCTTGCTCTGGTGCTGGCCGCCTTTGCCGAGGAAATCTTCTGGGCTGGCATCCTCTCGATCCCAAAGGGTCAGTGGGAAGCCGCCCGTTCCACAGGCCTGAGCTTTCTCGGCACCCTCGCCTATATCGTGCTGCCGCAGGCTATCCGCCTTACCGTTCCGCCGCTTACCAACCGTACCATCGCCATTACCAAGAACACGGCGCTCGGCACCGTGATCGGGGTCGGCGAGATTCTCAATCAGGCCACCACCGCACAGTCGTTTTCCGGCAATGCCACCCCGCTGATGATGGGGGCGATCGCCTATGTAATCCTGTTCATTCCGGTGGTCGTGCTCGGCCGTTTTCTCGAGACCCGGTTCGCTTGGCGGAGGGTCTGATGGAAGCAATTAGGCAGCAATTCTTCAACCTTTCCATCATGGAGCAGGCGTTCCCGCTCATCCTGGCGGGCCTCAAACAGACGATCATCATTTGTCTTATTGTCATTCCGCTTGGGTTGGCCGGCGGTCTTGCCTTCGCGCTCAGTTCGCTTTCGCGTTTTCGTACCGTTCGCTGGACGGCGATCGCTGGGATTGACTTCTTTCGCGCCATTCCGCCGCTGGTGCTGCTGATTTTCATCTATGCCGGGCTGCCGTTCGCGGGCTTCCGGCCCTCGCCCATGACAGCGGTCGCCATTGCGTTCTTCCTCAACACGTCGAGCTACTACGGTGAAATCTACCGGGCCGGCATCGAGAGCGTAGGTCTTGGCCAATGGGATGCGGCGCGGTCGACCGGCCTTCGCGGCTACCAGACGCTGATCTACGTCGTACTGCCGCAGGCGGTGCGCAACGTGTTGCCAGATCTCGTTTCCAATACCGTTGAGGTCGTGAAGCTCACCTCGATTGCGAGCGTGGTAGCGCTGCCAGAATTGCTCTATTCAGCCGACATGGCGCGTTCGGTGACCTTCAACTCGTCGCCGATCGTGCTGGCCGCGGCGATCTACCTTGCTATGCTGTGGCCGGTCGTGCGCCTGATCAGCCGGCTAGAACGGCGGATCGCGACGTGAGAAGTGGGAGGATTTTGTGCGCGTGCTTCGGATTGGCGGCGCCCAGATGGGCCCGATCCACAAGGCGGACAGCCGGCAGGCGGTGGTCCGGCGCATGCTCGATCTGTTCGATCAGGCCAGGACGCAGAAGTGTGATCTCGTGGTCTATCCGGAGCTTGCGCTCACCACCTTTTTTCCACGCTGGTACATGACCGAGCAGGCCGAGGTCGACGCCTGGTTTGAGCGTGAGATGCCGAATGCCGTCACAAGTCTGCTGTTCGAGGAGGCAGCCAAATATCGTATCGGTCTGTCGTTCGGCTACGCCGAACTCACCGCGGACGGCCATCACTTCAACACCTCGATCCTGGTCGATCGAGACGGAAAGATCATCGGCAAGTACCGCAAGGTGCATCTGCCCGGCCATGCCGAGTTCGATCCTCAGCGCGCCTTCCAACACCTCGAGAAGCGCTATTTTGAGCCGGGCGATCTCGGCTTCCCAGTGTGGCGCACCATGGGCGGCATCGTCGGCATGTGCATCTGCAACGACCGGCGCTGGCCAGAGACCTACCGCGTGATGGGTTTGCAGGGCGTGGAGCTGATCGTGCTTGGTTACAACACGCCGTCGGTCAATTCCCAGAAAGCAGGCGAGGGACCCGAAAAGCGCATGTTCCATCACCGCCTGACATTGCAGGCCGGCGCCTACCAGAACTCGACCTGGGTCGTTGCGGTGGCGAAAGGTGGCGCTGAGGATGGCTACCCGATGATTGCCGGCAGTACCATCATCAATCCGGATGGCGAAATCGTTGCCGAGGCCAAGACCGAGGATGACGAGCTGATCGTGGCCGATTGCGATCTCGACGCCACCATTTTCGGTAAGGAGACGATCTTCGACTTCAAGCGCCACCGCCGGGTCGAGCACTATGGGCGGATCACCAGCCAAACCGGCGTCACCCTGCCGCCCGAGACGTGACTCCATGGTTGCGCCGTTCCAGGCGGATTTTACAACGCTACCGGCGCAGGACCGGTACAAGCTCCTGTGCGCGCTGGTGGTGCCCCGGCCTATCGCGCTAGTCACAACGCTCGGTCCGGGCGGTATCGTCAATGCGGCGCCATTCTCGTTCTTCAATGTGTTCGCGGAGGCCCCGCCACTTATCGTTCTTGGGTTGCAGTCCCGACCCGACGGTTCGCTGAAGGATACATCCGCGCATATCCGGGACATCGGCTCGTTCACTGTCAATCTGGTGGATGAGGCATTGGCCGAGCGCATGAATGTCTGCGCGGTCGACTTCCCACCCCGGCATGAGCGAGATCGATGCCGCCGGTCTGACGGCGCTGCCCGGCGTTTCGATCCCGGTGCCGCGGATCGCGGAGGCGGCGGCTTCCCTGGAGTGTCGCCACTATCAGACGCTGCAGGTCAGCCCTGAGCGGCGCCTATGCGTGGGCGAGGTCGTTTACCTGCACGCGCGGGCCGGCATTGTCGATCCTGCACGCATGTACGTGAACCTGGATGTCTACCGGCCGGTGGCGCGCTTGTTCGCTAATCTCTATGCCCCGCTCGGCAAGCCCTTCACGCTGGTGCGGCAAACTTATGCCGAGTGGCTCGCGTCGAGCGGAATCAAGAGCGGCTGAACTGTACCGCTCCGAGCGCCATGGTAACCGCGGCCTGGGTCGGATCGATCACCGGGATGCCGAGTGCCTTTTCCAGTGGGCTGCGATGGCGCGCCATGCCGGCACAACCCATCACCAGCGCTTCGGCGCCGTCTTCCTCTTTCAATTGGCGCCCTATATCGATTATGCGCTCGAGCGTTTTTTCGCCGCGCGCCGTCTCGGCGACCGACATTTCTAGCGGGCGCTCACCGGCAAGGCGGTCGGTGAGCCCCATTTGGAGCAGATAGCGCCGGTGCCTGGCGATCGAGCGCTGGCTGATGGCAATGACGCCGAAGCGTCCGGCGTGGGCGAGCGCGGTCAGGACGCCGCATTCAGCGATGCCGAAGACCGGCCGCGTGGTGCACTCACGACAGACATGGAGCCCTGGATCGCTGTAGCAGGCAATCACAAAGGCGTCGGAGGAATTGTCTGCCTCCACCATCCGGCGCAGCGGCATCACGACGCTTTCGACGTCGGCTTGGGTCTCAATTCCAAATGGGCCTTCCGCAAGGGTGGAACACACGATCTCCGGACCGTTCGTAAATCGCAACGGGTCCAGTGCCGCATCGAGACCTCGGGTGACGGCTTCATTCGAATTCGGATTGACAACGTGAATACGCCCAGGGGATGCATTCATCATTCGGTTGCTCGCTGGCGGCTGTGATCTCGCTGCAACATCATCGCGATGTTCGGTCGCGTTGCAAGCGGTGGGTAAGCATTCGCCAGCACGCCCGATGATTGTCACAGCTCCTTTTCGGCGAGCTCGCGAAATTCGTCAGGAATGGAGTGCGAAATTCCCA
>k87-441146_pt1 | contig 13107 bp, 15 predicted proteins | sample MGYA00084033_6733616 | MGnify analysis MGYA00084033
CAAAGTTGGGGCGCGCTTTTCGAGCCTTTTTCAGGGGGCGAGCCAGGCCTTTCAGCTTGAAGCCAAAATCCGCCATGTTCCCTGCCATGTTCTGTGCACCCACTTCGTGTTAAGTTTTTATTAGGCCTGTCATCGGCTGAGGGGGGTCTCTAAAGCGATTTGCATGTCCTCAGATCAACGCTGGAAATTAGCGGGAATCGTCTCAGTCATTAGCGTTGGCGGCGTCCTTCTTACGGATATCGTCGCCAATGTTGTGGGCGGTTACATCTCCGACCAGATCAAGACATGGCAAGTGCCACTGCACACGCCCACGGCGGACCCTGCCGCACAAGCCGACACGGTGTCGAGCATCCCGGCGGCGCCGGCAAGCGAGCCTCAGGTGACCATGGCGGCGGTGACCCCGAAGCCAGTGCCTGCGCCCATGCCGCCGATCGAGCTCGCGCCTGAGCCCTCGCCGGCGGCCGCGACGGCACCGGAGCCCATGCCGCTCCCGCCACCGGAGCCGCAACCCATCCCGGTGAGCGGCACGGTGGAGCAGGTGATCGACACCGGCACGCTTAAGATCCAAGGCGAGACCATCGCGCTCGCCGGCATCAAAGGGCTCGGCTCGCCCTATCGCGACCAGCTCGCGAAGTTCATCGAAGAGCAAGGCTCGCAGATCCGCTGCGAGCCGATGGGCGACCGCTACATCTGTTTCGTGAGCAATGTCGACCTAGCGCTCGCGGCGCTGACCAACGGCGCGGCGCGGCTTGCCGCCGACGCAACGCCGCAATACCGGCAGGCCGAGACTGAAGCCCGGCGCAATCGCCGCGGCATTTTCCAATGAGGGTGCGGGCGTAAGAGGGGTGGTGCCATGATGTCAGGGTCCTGGATGAAGGCTCTCGTCCTTGTCGTCGCAACGGCGAGCCTCGTCGCGGGCTGCGGTGCGCCAGGCTCGCGGCAGCAGATGGGGACCGGCATCGGCGCTGCGGCCGGCGGGATGACCGGCGGCCTTCTCGCGCGGCGCAATCCAGTCGCCGGGGCTGTTGTCGGTGCTGTGGCAGGCGGACTGATCGGCAGCGCCATCGGCCGGGCGCTGGATCAGGAAGAGCGGCGTCAGCTGGCGCTAGCGAGCGAGCTCGCGGCCGAGCAGCCGGTCGTGCCAAAGGTGCCGCCGAAGAAGGTGCAGTGGAAGCGCACCGACCCGCAGACCAACACCGTCACCGCGTCAGGCTGGGTCGTGCCCAAAACCGATCCCTATCAGAGGGACGGCACCACCTGCCGCGAGGTGACCCAGAACGTCAGCAAGAACGGGCAGACCCAGAGTCAGGACGTCACGCTTTGCCGCACGCAGGTGGCGCAAGCCGACGGGTCAAACTGGGTGATCCCGCAATAGCGGCGCCAGCGGCCGCGAATACGCCAATCACCTGCCGCCGCCGGCGGCCACCTTGGCGCTCCAATGCTCGGCGTGTTGAGTGAAAGTGGCAAGGATCGCATCGAAGGTCGCCTGCTCGGCGCGCTCCGTCCCCATCGTGCTCTGCACGTCGGAGAACACCTCCCGGTAGTCCTCGTAGCCTTGCATCTCCTCGAAGCGGCGCCACCACAAGTCGCCGACGAAGAAGTACTTCACCCACGAGAACAGGAGATCGATCCAATCTTCCAGATAGCTGTGCAGGTGAACTTTTGGCCCGCGGAGATAGAAACTCGCCTCGCGGATGGTGTCGGTGTCATGGTCCTCGCCGCGGTCGACCTGAACCAGTCTCCCGTCGAGGAAGGGCGCGGCATTGGTCTCGAGGAATACGAAGCTTAGTCGGTCGGCGCCTGGATGCAGCTCCTTTGGATCGTAGAGCCGGAAATCGATGCCGCTGAGGCGCGCGCTATTGAGCCACGTGATCGAGGCGCGGTCGATCTCGGGATGATCGACGGCCGGCAGGTTGGCTTCACGGGCCGCGGTGAGAAAGGCGTTCTGATCCTGCACGATCCCGTTTGAGATCACGATCTGGCCGGAGATGGCACGGTTGACGTGCTCGATATTGGCACGGGCGCGGCGTGGCTTGCTTGACGGCGTATTGGGTGTGAGTCCGACGATGGAGCGTGCCGGCGGCAGTGTGCGCAAATAGCTGTCGCTGACCTCGGCGAGCCGCTGCAGATGTGCAACAAGCCTTGCGCGATCTTTCGGATCGGGACATCTGCCGGTCCAACCAACTACGACTGAGGACATGGAGGGACCCGCTCCGGACTTGTGGGTTGAAGCTGCCCGACCTTCCGCCAGCATCCGGTCGTACGCAATAGCGCGCGGCCAAAGATTTGTTGCTGTGGCAAACGGTGTGTTGCCAACATCGCTCGGTCGCGCGCCAGTAACCACAACGAACCGTAACGAGGGTTAAGAACGAAGCCCAAAGCGATGAACCTTGCGAGAAGCGCGGCGAACGTTGTGATGGCCGCTGGTATGCCGATCGCACCTGCCTCAAGGGAAGGCGCGCGCTTCTTCATCACGCCGGTTCTGTTACATTCGCAAGTCTGCGCGCTCGCGATCTTGACACCGGTCTCGAACGTGCTCCGAGCCTGTGGCCTTGGGGCATCGGATGCGCCGGGCTCGCTTGGCCTCAGGTGGCAAGAGAGCCGCGCGGCGCGGCGTTTTGGACGCCGGCGCGCATCACTTTAACAAGGCGAAATAGATCACGTAGAGCCAGCTGAACAGCCCGTGGATAATGGCCCACAAGATCGAATGGTTGTTGGTATAGGAAATGGCGATGGCAAGCGCGGTGCCAAAGCTGACGCCGTATTTAACGCTCTCCGCGCCGTAGTTGTACGGTCCATTCATAAGAACTTGTTCCTTCCTGCGGCTGGTCTCGAGATCAGGTTAACATAAACGGCGTGACGCTTCTCACGCCACGCCGTTAGTCGAGAGCGCAAACGCGGGCGGAGCCGCTCTAGCGGGCCCCCTCCCGAGCGTAGTTCGCGCGAGCTTTGGCTCAGGCGCCTTTAGGCCTTCGCCGCCGCCCGATGGTCACCCGTGCCCATCAGCATGCCAGCCACCTTCTCCGACACATATCCGAAGATGGCGCCGACGATCATCGATAGGATGATGGTAACAACCGGGTTGGCCAACGAGGCCTCGGTCACGCTGCCTGGGGTCGCCGGCAGAAGGGCCATGGCGACCGTGCTGGCAAAACCATAGACCTGAGCTGGGATACTGGCAAAGAGCGGCACGTTGGCGAGCAGCACCATGGCTGCGACGCCGAGGCCGACGCAAATCGCCACCCACATATTCGCGGGAAGGCTGGCGCCTATGCCGGCACTTGCGACTTTAAGCGTGATACCGGCGATGACTGCGCCAGCTGCTGTGCCAAGGATCGTCGATTGCAAGCCTGATTCCTTGCCACCGTTATGGTAGAAGCAGCCCCAGGCGATGAAGGCGGCCCAGATGGCAAGCATGCCGCCGAGCGGCCCAAGGAAAAGCCACGTAGCAACGGCACCCAGTACGCCAAGGCTAATAGCTAGTGCTGTATTCAAGGACATCTCACCCCCCTTGCTGGTTGGAGAGCGGGTGGATGTTCCGCGGCGCTGCCGGCGGTCCACCGGCTCTATCGAGCGAAAGCCTATTTTTACGCCACGTCGATTCGGCTTCCGCCTAAACCATAGCCGAAGTGGTCCCAAAATAGAACATTCATTTCACAATTTTGCCCAAATCCAGAACAGCCAGGTCCGTGTCAATTCGGGGCTAGTAGGTGGCCTTAGGCAGATTGTTGATGTCTTTGATGCACCAGTCTTCTACTTTCACAACGGTCGGATTTTCACCTTGGGGACCGCTCCAGGAATCCACAGCATATCTCTGGCCGGTCGCCTTCTCCTGGATGACCGGGGTCCAGTGCGGCCAGTATTTGACCGGATCGCCGTCAAGGGTCGCCCATATCAGGGCTTCTTTCGAGAAGGGCGTTCCGACAGTGTGGTATTTGATAAGCCCATGGGCCTGCAGCACGAGTAGGAAGCTTGTCGTATTAGTGGCTTCATCTACACAGTCTTCGTGGGATCGCCATGCCAGCCCTATCGTTGATGCCGAGCTTGGCGCCGACCTTCGTTTCGATCAGGCCAATCGCGTAGGCGATGGCGCGGCGCTCCTCAAAGGGCGTGTCGGCGCGCTTCGTCTTCTTCATCAGCGCCGCGATTTCCGCAATATCCTTGGGGTGGAAGTAGAACGTGGATTTCATCTGCCAGGTGTAGGCGTGACAGACCTCCACTGCATTGCCATCAGGAGGCGCCACGTGGAATTCGGCAAAGTGCTCTGCGGAGGACCGTTACGATCATGCGTACAGGCAGCGAAGCCAAGTGCCGCGAAAAGCAGGCTCACGAGGACGCGCAGCTGTCGGATTGAAATATCAGCCGAAATTTCGATTCCTCTGGCTCTGTTCTAGCATTGGCCATGCCGGAGAGTGAGACGAAGGACGATTTCTTGGGCACTTTTCCGATTGCTGTCGCATTAGGGCAACCGTGCGCCAGCGTTGCCGATCCCGGAATTCTGCGAAAATTCAGGCTCGATATGGCCTGCTTGAATCCGTGGACCGCGGGGGTTAGCTAGCGGCCATGGTCAGAGTGGTGCACGTCATCGGCGGTGGTCTGGCCGGCAGCGAAGCCGCCTGGCAGCTTGCCTCTGCCGGTGTTCCGGTCGTCCTGCATGAGATGCGCCCGGTGCAGCGCACCGAGGCGCATCAGACCGCGGCGCTTGCCGAGCTCGTATGCTCCAACTCCTTCCGCTCCGACGATTGGGCCAGCAATGCGGTTGGCCTGCTGCATGAGGAGATGCGGCGAGCGGGGTCTCTCATTCTCACTGCCGCCGATGAGCACAAGCTGCCCGCCGGCGGCGCGCTTGCCGTCGATCGTGAAGGTTTTGCCAACGAGGTGACGCGCAAGCTCGAAAACCAGAAGCTGGTCAGCGTGGTGCGCGAGGAGATCGACACGCTGCCCCCGGCGGATTGGAACAGCGTCATTGTGGCGACGGGCCCCCTCACTTCCCCCGCGCTCGCGCAAGCCGTGCAGTCGCTGACCGGCGAACCCGAGCTTGCCTTCTTCGACGCCATCGCGCCGATCGTGCATCGCGACACGATTGACATGGGCGTGTGCTGGCTGCAATCGCGCTACGACAAGGCCGGCCCTGGTGGAGGCAATGCCGATTACATCAACTGCCCGCTCGACAAGGCGCAATACGATGCCTTTGTTGACGCGCTCACCGCCGGCGAGAAGACGGCGTTCAAAGAGTGGGAAGCGTCGACGCCCTATTTCGAGGGCTGCCTGCCGATCGAGGTCATAGCCGAGCGCGGGCGCGAGACGCTGGCGCACGGTCCGATGAAGCCTGTCGGCCTCACGAACCCCCATCGCCCAGGCGTGCAGCCTTATGCGGTGGTGCAGCTCCGTCAGGACAACGCGCTCGGCACCTTGTGGAACATGGTGGGATTTCAGACCAAGCTCAAACATGCCGAGCAGGTGCGCATCTTCCGCACCGTCCCTGGGCTCGAGCAGGCAGAGTTCGCGCGGCTCGGCGGACTGCATCGCAACACCTTCCTGAACAGCCCAGTGCTGCTCGACGGGAGTCTTCGGCTCAAGGCCGATCCGCGGCTACGCTTCGCGGGACAGATCACGGGTGTCGAGGGTTATGTGGAATCCGCTGCCATCGGCCTTCTCGCCGGCCGCTTCGCGGCGGCCGAGCGCCTTGGTGAAACCATGTCGGCGCCACCGCCGACCACGGCGCTCGGCGCGCTCCTCAATCATATCACCGGTGGGCATTTGAGCGTGGGAGGCGACGGTACTTCGCGCAGCTTCCAGCCGATGAACGTCAATTTCGGGTTGTTCCCTCCGCCCCCCACCCCGGAGGCGAAGCCGGCCAAGGGCGAACGCGGCAGCAAGACGCTCGCACGCAAGCATGCAATGGCTGTAAGGGCCCTTGCCGACCTCGACCGGTGGCTCAAGCGAGGAACCTCGATTGCCGCGGAGTAGTCGAGCCTACCCCTCACGCTTAATCACCAGCCGAAAACGGATCAGCGACAGATCGAAGTCGGCTCCTTGTAGGTGCCGTTGAGATTGTCGATCAGAGGATACCCGTGGGGCTCGGCTTCGCTCGGGTTGTTCGCCCAGAGCTTGAAGATGGTGAGGAAACCGGCGAGCAGCACCGCTAGGGAAAGCGTGAGAAGGCCTCGCCAATGTCGGGAAGCCAGCTTCGCCACGACCAGCGTCTCCTTGCCTCCGCCATGAAGCGCCTCCTTAGACCGATGGCCGAAAACGATAGGTCGAAAGCCGCCAAAGCCGGTAGAGCGGGTTGATCTCGGCGACCTGCCGCAATGGGTCGACCCTCCGCAAGGCCGAAAGATAGGGATCGACGAGGGCAAGCGGCAGGAAGGCCGTCCGCGCCGCTGGCGGAAGCGTGGCCACGTGCCGCTTCGCCGAGGCGAGAGCGACCCGCGCCGTGTCGCGCAACTCCGCCAACACCTCGCTGAGCCCCTTGCTGGCCTCCCCGGCAAGAACCTGCGCCGGCGAGGTGCCATGGCGGAGAAGCGCGTCGGCCGGCACGTCGAGACGCCCCCTGGCTGCGTGCACCGGCAACGCGCGCATCAACCCCGTCAGGCCGTAGGCGATGCCCGACGCCCTGACTGCCGGTTCGATCGAGACGGACTCCCGCGTTCCGCTCCGCGAAAAGGTGACCTCGCTGGCGAGCCGGAACAGCGCGCCCGCGGTCTCACCAAGATAGTCATCAAGGGCAACGGTATCAGGCATGATCTTTACCGAGACGTCGAAGCGCCTTGCATCGATCAGATCGGCGAGACTTTGGCGTGACAGATCACACTCCCGAACCGCAGACGCGAGCGCATCGGCCAGAGGATGGCCCGTGGCTTCGCCGGCACAGGCGTAAACGAGAATATCGCGCCACCACTGCAATCGAATTTCGCCGAGCTGCGGCTCGCGCACCAGCTCGCCGACACGGGCAAGCTCGACGTTGAAGGCATAGAGGGCAAACAGGTGCTCACGCGACTGCTGCCGCGCAAACAACGCGCTCGCATAACGATCCGCATCTCCATCGCGCACGATGGTCATGACGGCGGCCTTTCGTGCGTGTGCGTCCAAGGCCTACGGGATGAGGCGCGGCTCGCTCAAGCGCGCGCTCGAGCTTGCGCCTTCGGCTTGGTGGGCGCGGCGGCCATGCCGCCATCGCGCTTGACGCCCAGGATCAATTGCAGCGGCGCGGCGACATAGATCGACGAATAAGCGCCGATGACGATGCCCCAGCACATGGCAAGCGCGAAGCCATGGATCGCCTCGCCGCCAACCAGCACAAAGGGCATCATGGCGAGAAAGGTGGTCACGTGGGTCAGCACCGTGCGCGACAGCGTCTCGTTGATCGAGAGGTCGAGGAGTTCGGTGAGCGGCATCTTCCGGTATTTGCGCAGATTCTCGCGAACCCGGTCGAAGATCACGACCTTGTCGTTCAGCGAATAGCCGATGATGGTCAGGATCGCGGCAATGCTCGACAGATTGAATTCGAGCTGGAGCGCCGAATAAAGTCCTATGGTGCCGGTTACGTCATGCACCAGCGACGCGATGGCCGCGACGGCGAACTGCCATTCGAACCTGAACCAGATGTAGATCAGGATCGCGATCATGGCGACCACCACGGCAACCGTGCCACCGGCAATCAACTCGCTCGAGACCGTCGGTCCCACCACCTCGACCCGGCGATAGTCGACCTGGTCGCCGAGCGCCTGCTTTATCTTGACGATGGAGTCCTGCTGCTCCTTCTCCGTCGGCTGGGCGGCAATGCGGATCAGCAAGTCGTTCGGTGCGCCGAATTCTTGGACCTGCACCTCGCCGAGATTGAGCCCATGCACCTTGGCGCGAATGTCGGCGAGATCGGCGACGCTCTCCTTGGTCTGGATCTCCATGAGCGTGCCACCTTGGAAATCGATGCCGTAGTTCAGGCCGACCTTCCAGACGAGCAGGAGCGGCACCACGGTCAGGAGGGCCGAGATAACCCAGCTGATGGTGCGCAATCGGACAAACCCGATTTTGGTATCCGCGGGGATAAAGTGAAATCCTCTGAACATTCTCGTTATCCCCTAGATCGGAATCAGCGCGGGCCGCGTCCAGCGCAGCCAGTAGGACACCATCAGCCGCGTAGCGGTCACGGCGGTGAACATGGAGGCGAGGATGCCGATGGTCAGCGTCACGGCAAATCCGCGCACCGGGCCTGAACCAAGCCAGAACAGGACGAGGGTCGAGATCAGCGTGGTGACGTTTGAGTCGATGATGGTGGACATGGCCCGGGTGTAGCCGGCCTCGATCGAGGCGACCGGCGATTTGCCGGCGCGCATCTCCTCGCGGATACGCTCGTTAATCAGCACGTTGGCGTCGACCGCAATACCGATGGTGAGCACGATGCCAGCGATGCCGGGAAGGGTCAGCGTCGAGCCGATCAGCGAAAGGACCCCGAAGATGAGCGCGATGTTTACGACAAGCGCGATATTGGCGAACAGGCCGAACAGCCCGTAGGCGGCGAACATGAACAGCACCACGAGCAAGAGACCAAGCGCGGTGGCTTTCTTGCCTGCGGCGATAGAATCAGCGCCGAGGCTCGCCCCGACGGTGCGCTCCTCGATCACGGTCAGCTTGGCGGGCAGTGCGCCGGAGCGGAGCGTCACGGCAAGGTCGCTCGCCTCGGGTACGGTGAAGTTGCCACTGATCTGACCAGAGCCGCCGAGGATCGGCTCACGAATGACGGGCGCCGAAACAACCTTGCCGTCCAGTACGATGGCGAAGGGAAGTCCCACATTTTCCTGCGTCGCCCTGGCAAACCGTTTGGCGCCCGCGGCATCGAAGCGGAAGGTTACAATGGGCTCTCCCGTGCGCTGATCGAAGCCTGGCTGAGAGTCGACCAGATTCTCACCGCTCACCAGCACCTGTTTCTTGATGACGTAAGGAACCGGCGGCTTGCCCTTCGAATAGAGCAACTCGTCGTCGACGGAGACCTGCTTGCTTTCCACCGCCTGCTGCGCATTCGCGCCCGGGTCGACCATCCTGAATTCGAGCTTGCCGGTCTCGCCGATAAGCTTCTTCAACCGCTCGACGTCACTGATGCCAGGGACCTGCACAAGCACGCGGTTGCGGCCTTGGCGCTGGATGCTCGGCTCGGTCGTGCCGAAGGCATCGACGCGGCGGCGGATGGTCTCGATCGAAGCCTGGATCGCCGAATTCATGCGCTGGGTGAGGCCGGCGTCACTGGCCTTGAGCACGATGCCATCGTCGCCATTGCGGCTGACATCGATGTTGTTGACGCCCGACAGGCCGAACGTGCCTCCCACCGGCACGGACAGCTTACGCAAGTCGCCATAGGCCTTTTCGTAGTCAGCGGCCTCGCGGATCTTCACCGATACGGTCCGCCCGGCGAGGTTCTGCGTCAGGTCGGTGTAGGAGATGCGATCCTTGCGCAGCGTCTCGCGCACGTCGTCGCGGAGCTTGTTGAGCCAGTCCTCGATCATCTCGTTCTCGTCGAGCTGGTACAGCAGATGGGCACCGCCTTGCAGATCGAGACCGAGATTGACCTGATGGTGGGGAAGCCAGGCCGGCATCGACTCCATGGTCGAGCGCGGGAACAGATTGGGAAGGGCAAAGATGATGCCGGTAAGAACGATGCCGATCACCAAAGTCACCTTCCATTGGGGAAAATGCAGCATTGCCGCCTTATCGACTCCAGATTGGGCTTGCGAGGCTAAGCGCTTAGACCCGAACGAAACTCACTTGTCACTTTCCGTCGCAGCCTTAGACTTGGGCGCAGCTTGCGCCGCTTCTCCCTTGCCGCGGACCTCGGAGATCGTTCCGCGCACGACCTTGATGCGGACGCCGTCGGAGATCTCGACCTGCAATTCCTGATCATCGACCTTGGTCACCTTGCCGAGAATGCCTCCCGAGGTGACCACCGTGTCGCCGCGCCGGATTGCCGCAATCATCGCCTGATGGTCCTTCAGCCGCTTCTGTTGCGGCCGGATCATCAGGAAGTACATGATGCCGATGATTAGCACGGTCGGCACGATCAAGCTATTCAGGGCGTCGAACGCGCTGGGAGCGGCTTGAGCGTAAACGGCGTCCATCATTGATCCCGTTCCTTGGCTTGGCTTGAAGCTCGCCGCCTTTTTTTTGACCTTCAAGACCTTTTACGGTCCGTCGGGGCGGATTGGCTTGCAGAAAGTGGCGCGACTATAGCGGGCCTTCTCGGCTTTGCAACGGGCGCTAAGCGTCTTAAATCAGAGGGTCATGAACGTCCAGGAACCAATCGGCGGGCTCGTGGAGCGGATCGCGCGGGCCCTTGAGCGCCTTACCCCGGCGCCGCCACGGAAGCCGGATTTCGACCGGGCCCAGGCCTTCGTCTGGCAGGCCGAGCCTGAGGCATTCTTGCCTGTCGCCAACGTCAATCGCGTGCCGCTTCCTTTACTCAAGGGCATCGACGGGATGCGAAACGTGCTGTTCGACAACACCGTCCGCTTTGCGCGAGGGCTTCCCGCGAACAATGCTCTGCTCTGGGGCGCGCGCGGGATGGGCAAAAGCTCGCTGGTCAAGGCCGTGCATGCCGCCGTGAACCGCGAGACCTGGGCCAAGGCCGGCGATCTCAAGCTGATCGAGATCCATCGCGAGGATATTGGCACACTGCCTCGCTGCCTTGCGCATCTCCGCGAGACGAAGGGCAAGCGCTTCATCTTGTTTTGCGACGACCTGTCCTTCGAGGCGCCGGATACCTCATACAAGTCTCTGAAGGCGGTGCTCGAAGGCGGAATCGAGGGGCGGCCTGAGCACGTGCTGTTCTACGCGACCTCGAACCGGCGCCATCTGATGCCGCGCGAGATGCTGGATAATGAGCGCTCCACCGCTATCAACCCGTCGGAAGCCGTCGAGGAGAAGGTCTCACTCTCCGACCGCTTCGGTCTTTGGATCGGCTTCCACAATTGCAGCCAGGACACCTATCTCGACATGGTGCGGGGCTATGCCGAGCATTGTGGCCTGCGGATCGCCGAAGAGGATCTTCGGCGCGAGGCGCTTGCCTGGGCGCTTGGCCGCGGCGCGCGCTCTGGACGCGTGGCCTTTCAGTTCATTCAGGATTTGGCCGGACGCTTGGGCGTGCGGCTCGACGGCTAAGGCTAGTCGGCGTTCGCCTGATCGTTGGCCATGAACTTGGTCGGGTCGACCGGGCGCGAGCCCTTGCGCAGCTCGAAGTGAAGCTGCGGCTGGGCCACCTGACCGGTGCGCCCAGCCTTGGCGATCACTTGGCCGCGGCGAACCTGATCGCCGCGCTTGACCAGGATCTCGTCGTTATGGGCGTAAGCCGACACCCAGTTGTTGGAATGCCGGATCAGCACGAGATTGCCGTAGCCCTTGAGCTCGTCGCCGGCGTAGGCGACGACGCCGTTCTCGGCCGCCTTCACCGAGGTGCCAAGCGGCACGGCGACATCGATGCCGTCATTGTGGCCGCCGTCAGGCTTGGTGCCGAACTCCGAGATGATGCGTCCCTGCACCGGCCAGCGGAAACTGTTGCCCGACATGGGCTCCGGCGCCGGCAGCTGCTGGGTGCTTGCCACTTGCGGGTTCTGCCCGCCGATGACCTCGGGCGAGCTTGCAGGCGCGGGCGCGCTTTGCGGCTTCGTGCCGGGCGCCTGAAACATCGTGGTCTTGACCACATGCACGTCAGGTGCAGATTTTTGCGCAGGAGCAGGCTTGTTGTCATTCACCGCCACGGCACGTGGCGCAACAGGAGCCTTGCCGCCTTTCGGCAGATACAGCACCTGTCCAACCTTGAGCCGCGTCGGGGCGAGCTCGTTGCGCTCGATGAGTACCTTCTCGCTGACGCCAGTCTTCTGGGCTATGAGGCGTGGCGTGTCGCCGGCCTGCACCTTGTAGGTCTCCGCCCCGCGCTCGGACTCCGCGACCGCACCCACCTTGGCGAGACTGGAGCGCGGTGCGGGTGCCGGGGGCGCATAGGCAGCCTTCTGCGGCTTCAGGGCTGGGGGCGCCGGCGAGTAGGCGGCCGGCGTCGTTTGCGGCGCGTAAGGCTGGCCTGCCGGAGGCAGGCTCGAGCGAGAGTATGAGCCGCTCTGGTAACCATTCGGGTCGCCTGTGCCATTGGCATAGACCGACTCCGACGGAATCGGCGGCAGCGACGCGGTGGTGTTGGGATCGGCGAGTGGCGCATCTTGCGAACGCGTCAACGATTGAAAGTCGAAACGAGATCCGGAGCTGCAGCCACCCAGCAAGCTCAATGCCGAAACAGCCATGAACACCAGAGCGCAACGGCCAAGCCCTGACCAACGCACGCCCGCTTGCATACCCCCGTACCCCTCGAAACGCATACAGACCGAGACTGCGAGTTAAGCGCGCGAACGGTAAACAAGCCTCTAACGATGTTCCCGTCTTCACCGAAAATGCAGGGTCTGCCTTCACGAACGCTCCTCCGGTTTCACCCGGCCATGCAGGAGCGGCACGAAGCGAACCGGCAGCAACACCTTCTGCATGATCCCGATTTCGGTCTTATCGATCTCAACAAGCGACTGCGTGTCGCGGGTCTCGCCAAGCGGGATGATCATGCGACCGCGTGGCTTTAACTGGTCGACCAGCGCCCGCGGGGCTTCCGGCGCCGCGGCGGTGACGATGATGCGGTCGTAGGGCGCCTGCGGCGGCCAGCCGATCCACCCGTCGCCAATGATGGTGGTGACATTCGTGAGGCCGAACATGGCAAATCTCCGGTCTGCCGCCTTCTGCAGTTCCCGCCAGCGCTCCACCGTGAAGACCTGCCGGCAGAGATGCGACAATACCGCCGCCTGGTAGCCGGACCCGGTGCCGATCTCCAGCACCTTGTGGCTCTCTTCGAGCTCGAGCTTCTCGGTCATGAAAGCCACCACATACGGCTGCGAGATGGTCTGGCCGCAGTCGATGGGGAGCGCGATGTCCTGATAAGCGTGGTCGACGAAGGCAGGGTCGACGAACAGCTCGCGCGGCACAAGCTCGATGGCGCGCAGCACCCGCGTATCGCGGATGCCGCGGCGCCTGAGCTGCATGATCAGGCCGATCTGGTCCGGCTCACTCGCCATGGCGAGCGATCCC
>k87-458651_pt1 | contig 12687 bp, 19 predicted proteins | sample MGYA00084033_6733616 | MGnify analysis MGYA00084033
CACGACCGACCCCGGCCGTGTCGCTACGAGGGAGTACGTTTTCGCTGTACCGCTCGACGTGATGGGAAACCTCGCTCGGAAGCTCACTGAGGTGTACGAGAGGCAGCGCGGCACCACTCTGTAGGGCAGCCTGACAGGCAGCATCCGGGGATCTAGTCCGTCCGGCTAATTGGCCGACATGTTGCGCTCGTCGAGCTCGATCGGCTCGACCATAAGCGTTCCGGCCCAGCCCGGCTCACCGGTGAGCGCGTCCTCGAGCGCCGCATCGACCTGGCCGAGGATCGTTTCGGCCACAACCTTCTGGCGGAGGGGCTCAGTGCCTGCCGCGTTCGCCAGGGGTGGCATCCGTCAGGGTCAAACGTAACCTAAGCGCATGCTCCGCGTGACCATCGACACGAATGTCTTAGACCGCACCGCACGCTCCCGAGTTCAGGAGGCGGTCGAAGGCATCGATGTCGACCTCGCCACTACGACGGTGACGCTCCGGGAACGGCCAGAAACGCGAGGCGAGACTCTCACCGGTTCGGGAGTCGTGTACGAAGCAGCTGTCTACGACGAGTCGACCTACGATGAGGCTGTTTACGCCCCGGATGTCGTTCACGAGACCTTAGTTCTAGGCGAGTCAATGTTGGGCTCAGCGGTGCTCGGCGGCGACGACTCCCCTTCCCGACTCGAAGCCATCCTCGAGATCATCGGGAACGGCAGCTTCCCAAAACCCGGCGGGCGTGAAAGCCTGACTGAGGGCGAGCGAAGACAATTGCGCGACGCGATGATCCTCGAAGCCCACAGTCGCGATGGCCGAGACATCTTTGTCTCGAATGACGTGACAGCATTTGGTCGCGCCGGCGACCAGAGGCGGAGGAGCCTCGAGGCGGCGTGCCGAACGCGGATCATGACCGTGACCGAGTTCTGCGAATACGCGGCGGCGGTTCATCGATGAGCGCTTGCCACCAACACTGAGGTCGCGCAAAGTTTCAGCTCGCTAGTGGCGACCGAACTCCCTCTCGGAGCACTCGGGGCAGTAGAAGAGCAACTTCTCATCGGGGCCGTCGTCGATCCAGTAGGCCCGCCAACGCTCCCTGTTCAGGAAGCGCCATACCCACCGGCACTCCGCGCACCGGACCACACGCTGATGCAGAACTAGCCGCCCCATCCTCGTGGGACAGAGTAGTGCGTTCCGGGAGGCGCCGGGATGTTCTTCCCCCGCGACGGCGACCTTGCGTTTGCGGAATGCCCAGGGTCGACTGGGACGCCTTCGGACCGCAAACCGAAAGCGTCCCAGCCGGTTGGGGGAACCACATGGGTAGCCCTTTTTGCGATAGCCACCCACCGGCTCTCCCTAAAGTGTTCTCCGTCTGTCCGATCGGATCACCAGGTAAAGGGTCGGATCGACCTAGCAATTGGTCCTGGCCGGCACTCGCTGGGGCTTGAGCGGAAGGGCGGAATGTTCGTCCCCGCACCGGCCCTTAACGAGGCTCGGCCACAAGAATCTCGCGCAGCGCCTTAAGCGTTCGGCTCGGCCGGCCTCATCGTGAACGCATAGACCCAGAACGCGGCGACGTTCGCGGCGGGGATCAGAAACGGGAGCGCCCACCACTTCGTACGTCCGTGCTCAGATGGAACGGTGAACGCCGCCCAGATCGCGAACACCAGAGCGACTATAGGAATCGGCAACAGGAGGACGAGCCATCCGCTTCTCTCGATGGACCACAGGATCACAATCCACGGCCCGACGAACGGGATAAACGCGACCCACGCCGCCTCGACTCCTCGCCGCCGCCCAACGATGAATGCCGGGACAGAGAAGCCCAGCAAGACGAGAAGCAGGAAAAGAACGTACCCCACGATTCCAAAGGGAGAAGCAGCCAGCATCGTGCCGACAATATTCAGCCTGCCGGATACCCGGAGCTGCGTTCGCTCCAGCGGTTCATCGACGAGCTGTTGCCGCCGCTCGCCAGTCCTTCTTGAGCCGTAGGGAGCACAGGACCGGACAGTCGTGAGTCGAATGGTTCACCTGCCCAGGGTTCCCTCGGTCCGTACGCAGCTCTCCTTGGGAAACGGGCCGGGCTACGGCGCAAACCGCAAGCGCCGCCCCTGGGCACCTTCCTCTGCAGCGCAAGATTCGCGGTTGAGTCGCATCTACTTAGCGGAGTCCGGGCCTGCTCGTACCACAAGGACTGACGGCCTTGCTGGGGAGAGGGCGGCCTGGCTCGGGCTCCAAGGCCCTCCGACGTGACCGCCTTGTACGCTCTGACCCTGCCGTAGCCCCAGCGGTCGAAACACGATGACCAGCCAGGGCACAGCACACGGACGGTTCCAGCGCGCCATCCATCGCCGGCATCTTCTAGCTGCGGAGATGGCCGCCCGGGAGATGGGCGGACTGTCACTCACCGACGACTCATGCTTTGCGAACTCCTGGGGAACGTCGATCCGGCGCGTTACGAACGAGCGGCGTTCCGCTGGCTCTACCGGTGAAGCGTCACCTTCTGGCCGAACTGGGAAAGAAAGAGGGGGGCCGCTGTCTCAGCGGTCCCCCTCTCAAGATGCAGACGCTCTTGTGTCGCCTCTACGGCTAGTTGGCGTCGCTCACGACGATGTTGCCGCTCACGGGCGTAAAGGCCCCGCCAAGGTTGACGTCCAGTGCGCAGTCGCTCGCGCCCTCGGCCCGGTAGGCATACGTGTCGACCGGCTGCCCCCCGATCGGGTTGCCGTTGTCGGTCACGGTAAGCACACGTCCATTGGGGAAATTCGCCGCCGTTGCGGCGTCGGTCGGCGTAAGCCCCAAGGCCGCGTTGTTCCCCGAAACTGCAAGGCAGGTGACCGTGAAGCGGTCCTTGCGAACTTGAGGAATGTTCTGGCTCAGGTGCCCCGTCGGGGTTCCACCCAGGGGGTCGCTTTGCGCCGAAAAGGCGACTTCGTTGTTCCCTTGTCCCTGGAAGCCGCCGACGGCGGAGCTATGACCGCCATTATTGGCGAGTGCCGCGCCGACAAACACGACTGTCGCAACCAGAGCAAGCAGCATTGGTAGAAGCACGAACTTCTTCATCTCTCTCCTGTCTTTGTTCCTGCATGGGTGCAGCGAGGCGCTGCCGCTAAGTGAGGAGAGAACGCTGAGCGTCGCAGGAGGGCAGCTAACCGGGCCGCCCTGAGGAACGGTTCACGCCACTCGACTCGCCGAGCGCATCCACCCAACCAGGTTCGCCAGCCCACGTCAACCTTGTGCCAAGCAACCAGCGCTCGTTGAGCTTCGGCGCGGCCACCGAAACACCCGCATCGACACGTTGAAGCGCTTGCTACACCGCGGTTAGCGGAATAGCGCTACCCGCGATGCGCCTGTACGCGCTCACCGAGCTTCACGACCCGGAAGCGATAGAGCTCTTCATCACTGAGGAGGATGCACAACGTGCGCTCGAGGATTTTTTGCGCGACGAGCCGCAGTGGCGCGGCCGCCTCGAGGTGACCGAGGTCGAGCTCGACCACGAACACACCTCGCTCAACTAGCTACCTCGACAGGGATGATGAGCTCGTCTTCTACTGCCCGGAGTGCGCTGGGCGCGAGTTCGGCGAGCGCTAACCGATCGTGACCGCTCCGATCTTGGACATGGTGGGACCGGCAAGCCAGAGGAAAGACGATCGACTCCGCGAAGCCCCCGGAGATGAGTGTGGTGAGAACCCTCTGGGCGTCAGCGCAAGGAGACCCAGTCTTCATGCGCAGGGTGAACGGTTGGCTGACGATCTTTTGGATCGCGATGATTCCCGTGTCCCTAGCAACTGGGTGGGTAAAAAGCGTCGTGTATGTGTCCGCGCTGTCGTTGTGGGCGCTCGTCTCAGGCCACTGGTCTGCGTGGCAGGCCGCACGCGTGGAGGTTGCTCAACAACGTCAGGAAGCGGCCGACGCCGAACACCCCGTCGAGCAGCGCGTCGTCGAGAAGATCGTCGAGGAGACAGATGTCGACCGTTCTGAGTAACGATTCCTGACGGATCGGCTAAGCCATGAGCGAGCCGTTCGTGGCTTCACGCCTAAGCAGTCCGAATCACAATTTCTCTCGGCGCGTAGAGCGCATTGCCGCGCTGGCGCGTCTAGCTCGACACGGACAGCGAGCTCTGTCGGCAGGCCGGCGCCCAAGACCGGGTTTATCGCCTCCCCACAACGCCCATAAGTGTCAGGGGGCTGGCGCGCTGGGTTTTCGGGCCGCTTGGGGACGGGGGATCCTGCGGGACAAGCGCTCGCGTCCCGCCGCCAGTCCTTCTCTTGGTTGTGGTGTGACCCCCTTTTAGCGAGCGCCCAACCCGGGCCAGTCGCGAGGCGTATCATCCACTCGCCCAGACGAGCCTCGGTCAGCAGCGGCCGGTGGTGATCCTGAGCCCCCCATTGACTGAGCCCATGCCAATTTGTGTGAGCCGATCGGCTTGGGGGTCGGTGTCGAAGCGGAGTGCTCTTTTGTCCCCGAGGTACCGCGCCCTGGTGTAGACGTCGACACCTCTACTGTTCGGGGCTGGCCAGAAGAGCAGCCGTGATGCTCCGTAGGCCGTGGTAAGCCTCTTGAGGGTCGATCCGACCCCGATCCCCCGATCTGTTCTCACGCCCGCGGTGAAAAAGACCGCGCTGAGTTGAGCGTCCTCGAAGAGTGCGTACCCATGCACAGGACCGATGGCGATAGGTGCCATCCGGCAGCGTGGGATCGACTTCGAAGGTAAGAGCACGATCGGGATTCGCCACGCACTCTGCACTTGCGAGGGAGTCATCCCCGGCCTGACGCCCGCAATCCCGGCCCGACTGAGGCGGGCACCGACGAGCTTGCTTGTGGTCTCGCCGCTAGCTGTGCCGCCGACCCCAGCAAGAGCCAGTAACACGCTAGCCAACATGCAACAAATGACGCGAATCACCGCGCAATGATCGCTTCCCGACCCGAGTCGTGTCAAGGCTCGGGTGTCAGACCTGAACACTGGTGCAACGGACGGAGGCCGTGATCCATTGACGTCGTGAGGGTCGCGTGTGATCGTTCGGCGTGTGCGGAACTACCTTCTTGTGGCGATGAGTGCAGCGATGGTGTTCGCATCGGGGGCCGCCGCGAGTTCGACGACGCCTGATCAGCGGCTTGCCGATGCCCTCGTTGTACGGAAAGCCGAGGGCCCTACGTACTGGATTAAGTGGAAGCCGAGAGGCGGCGCTCTCTTTGGATGTGCGGGCAGGGCTCCGGTTGCAACTGCCTCGTCACGCTCGGCTGTGGGCGGGCCGAACACCGGGGTTGACTCCCTGGCGAGGGTTTTCCCGGATCGCCGCCAAGCGCACCTCTACTACCGTCACGCGCTGGTTAGGGTCGCCCGATGTATGCGGAGCTGGGTCGCAGCCAAACATCCGAATCACATATGGGATGCGCAGCCCCTCAGCGTGGGCCGATACGGTCGTCAGTCCGTCGCGTGGCGGCTCCGGTTTATCGACGACTCCATCAAGTACTCGCGCAAAAGCCTGGACTGGGCTGTAGTTGATACGGGGAGGGCTGTGCTCATTGACGTCTTTTCGATCGGGTGGTACGACGCTCGATGGCGCGACACCGGCGTCGCCGGCGGCCCTGCGGTGGTAGTCGAGCGACGCATGCTGACGAACGCGATTCACCGAGCGGCTACTGCCAGAAACCCAAGCTGAAACAGGAGGGCTACGGGACGTAGCCTGCGGGCGGAACGTCGATGCGCGGCTTCGACTCAAGGATGGTGCCGTCGGTGAGTTGGGCGCGTGCCAGTTGTGTGACGTCGCCTGCCGGGACGTTCGCTACGGGGACGAACGTCTCCCACTGTTGACCGGGCGGGATCGTCTGCGGCAGGACGCGGGCGAGCACCTGCACGGGCGGCTCGGTAGCGACCCAGACATGCGTCGAGCGCGAGCTCCGGAACCGCTGTCGCTAGGAACGGTTTGAAAGGGGCGAGTCGGGGGATGCGCCGCGCCGATCGTTCGCCGTCAGAGGCGCAGCGCCGCAAAGGCTCGCCCTGGCGAATAGTCCCACAGAAGCCGCGGGTGTTCCAACCTCGGATCATGCGGGTCCTCGATTGAAGCAAGGACATCTAGAGCATCAGGGGAGACGGCAGATGATCCTGCCCGCGTATTCGCTTTCGCCCGGGCATCGACTCCGTACTAATGACGATGCCCCTTCCGATCTTTGTCTCGATCGGGTCGCCAGGCTGGGGCGGTGTGGGCAGCTCGACGTTGTCGGGATCCTCGACGGTCGCTGCCTGGATGGTGATGATGTAGCGGTACACCGTGCTGATTCTCCGTGTGCGCGGGCAGCGTTGCAACATCCCAACAGGTGCCGCAGCGTCGACATCGCTACTTGATCGACTTGCCGAGCGTCGGCGGCTTCCGCGGACTGTTCTTCGGCAGCAGCGACCCGGGAATCGGGATACTCGCGATCGGGTGTTGCGTCATCGGGTGCGGCGCGTTGAGACGTTCCCACTCCGCGGCCGCGGCGTCCCGGTGAGCCTGCACAGCTTTCTCGGCATGGTCGCGGTGTGCGAGATGGCTGTTGATGAAATGCATCCGAGCATCGATCTCGGCGGGATCAACCGCCGATGTCGAGAACCTTGGTGGCGCCAGTAACGGGTGCATCAGGTCGCGACGTTCCTCCTCCTTCTTCGACCCCTTAGGTACTTGACCGTTCGGCTATCCCTGCTGCTCAACCGTCCGAGCCGAAGTTGTTTCCACTTTCGTTTCCAAACCCGAGCGTCCAGCACGAAACGCGGAAGCGAAGAAACATGAAACGCGCCTGTTTCCAACGGGTTTGTGAGTGGAGCTAGCCGGGCTCGAACCGGCGACCTCCTGGGTGCGATAACGACGAAACGAGGTACGTGCCGGCGCGTCAGGCTTGTTCAAGCCATATCAGGTCAGCTTCGTTCGCTGAAGTCTGCTCAGTTTGGTAGCACGGTTGGTAGCACGGATCGCAGCATCGTCCCAGCTAGGAACAAGCGTCGGGTGAGAGCACTCTGGCCCAGCCGAGTGGCTGGTCTCGAGGCCGATCGTGAGACGATTGCCTGGTATGCCGTATGCGGAAGTCGGTGGCGTAAGGCTGAACTACGAGCGGGCCGGTCGTGGCGCGCCGGAGTTGGTCTTCATTCCCGGCTGGTGCTGCGACCACACGGCCTTTCAGCCCCAGTTCGACCACTTCGCCCGCACGCACGGCGTCACGTCCCTCGACCTACGCGGGTGCGGCGAGAGCGACGCCCCCGAGGACGGTTATTCGATTCCGCAGCTCGCAGATGACGTGGTGGCGGTCTGCGGCGCAGCCGGGATCGAGCGGCCCGTGCTCGTCGGCCACAGCCTCGGAGGCATGATCGCCGTCGAGCTTGCCGCGCGATACCCGTCGTTTGCGAGCGCGCTCGTCCTCGTCGACCCGGGGCCAATCGACCCGCTACCAGAGACTCCTGAGTTCTTTCGCGGCTTCGCGAACCAGCTTTCCGGGCCGGACGGCGAGGTGATTCGCCGCGAATACGTCCACGACATGGGCGCACGCGACGAAGAGCTAGCGCGCTGGATCGTCGATCACATGTGCGCCGTCTCGCAGGCGGTCGCCGCTGCGGTAATCCGTGGTGTGAGCGAGTGGAACGGCCAAGAACCTTTCGCTCGTTGCCAACTGCCGGTCTTGCTCATCCGAGCAGAACTCAGAGAAGACCCTGACGCGCTCCGGCTGCGCCAAATCAAACCCGATCTCGAGATAGGAGTCACAGTCGGTGCAGGCCACTTCAACCAGCTCGAAGTGCCGCAGCAGGTGAACGCGATGATCGAACGCTTCCTCGAACAGACCGCCTGACGCGCCCCTCGTCGGGTGACATTCCCGAACGCTGGCGCAGCCGAGCGATTACGCGCAGCGACTTTCAATCTCCTCGTCGATCCCAGACATCTCGAAGAAGCTCGTACACCGTCATCGGTTCGCCGAAGCGACCGCGGCCCTGGCTGCGCATCGTGAAGCCGAGGCTGGCCGCGAGACGACGCGACGGTCCGTTCTCCCCCTCCTCGATGTACGCGGTCACGCTCTCAACGCCGGCACGGCTCCAGAGGTCACCGATGGCCACGCGCATCGCCTCTGTCGCGATTCGTTGGTTGCGCCGGTTCTCCCTTACCCACCAGCCTGCTTCGACTTCGTAGGGGGCGATTCCCTCGATGCCATCGCCCGCGAAACGCAGCTCAGCGGCACCGAGGAAGCTGTTGTCCCCGAGGTCCCGGATTGCCCATGGGCCGAATCCGTGCTCTCGCCATTGCAGCTCAGCGGCGCGGGTGTCACGCAATGCATCGTCCGAGTTTCCCGACGCTCGGGCATGCTCGGCTTCGTCGAGCGGGGAAAGAGGCGTCAGGATCAGCCGTGCCGTTCGGAGAGCCCTCGCGTGGTGCGCCGATTCTCCTACGGAGTGTCGTTGCACGCCTCTCATTATTGCCCGAAAGCTCAGTGGTCATTCCGGAACACTCGCGCACGCCGCAATCCTGTATTCGGGGTGGGCAGGGTTGCGCCGTGACGCCCCGATTCTTGGCGTGGGAGACTCTTCGGGTGGAAAAGCCGGACACCAGCTACGCGCGGAGCGGAAACCTGTTTGTCGCCTATCAGGTGTTCGGGGCGGGCCCGTTCGACGTCGTCGTCGTGCCGGGGTTTCTTTCGAACATCGTGTTCGGTTGGGAGTTTGAGAGCTGGCGCAACTATTACGGCGCGCTCGCCTCCTTCGCGCGGGTCATTCTGTTCGATAAGCGCGGCACGGGCGTCTCGGACCCCGTGTCCGACGCGCCCACTGTCGAGGAACGAATGGACGATGTCCGCGCGGTCATGGACGCGGCCGGCTCTGACCGGGCTGCGCTCATTGGCTCCGCGGATGGTGCGGCGATGGCGGCGTTGTTCGCGGCGACGTACCCCGACCGCACAGCCGCGCTCATCCTCAACAATCCGTTGGTCCGCGGGAGATGGGCTGCCGACTACCCGTGGGGAAGCCGAGACGATCCCGACAGCCCTGGGTCTTTCGCGGACGGCTGGGGCGGGCGACAAGCAATCGAAGAGCAGATTGCCGAAGACATGCCTGGTCGCATCGGCGACGACGAGTTCACACGGCTGATGCAGTCCTACCAACGCCTCAGCGCGAGTCCGACCACCTCCGCAAAGCTGTTCAGTCTCAGCTTGGAGATCGACGTAAGGGAAGCGCTCCCGATCATCCGCGTCCCGACGCTCGTGACTCACATCGACCCGACACGGCATCCACAAGCTAAAGCGCCCGACCTGCCGTTCCCGAGCAGCGAGAAGGCAAGCCGCTACGTCGCCGAGCGGGTGCCTGGCGCTCGCTTCGTTGAGCTGGCGCTTTGCGATCCAATCGTCTGGGCCATCGACCAACGCGAGCCGCTTGCACTGTTCCGCGAATTTCTCACCGGCGCGTGGCAGGCGGGAGCCTGGGAACCGGGCGAACCGGATCGCATCCTGACAACCCTGCTCTTCACCGACATCGTCAATTCGACGGAGCGGGCAGCGCAGCTAGGAGACGCGCGCTGGCGCGACTTGGTTCAGCGACACCACGCACTCGTCAGGCAAGAGCTCCTCCGCTTTCGCGGACGCGAGATCGACACGGCAGGTGACGGCTTTTTCGCGAGCTTCGACGGGCCCGCGCGCGGGTTGCGCTGCGCGTCGGCCGTCATCGACGCGGTTTCCGAGCTTGGGCTCGAGGCGCGGGCCGGCGTGCACACCGGTGAATGCGAGATCATCGATGGTAAGCCGGGAGGGCTGGCGGTTGTCGTCGGAGCACGGATCTCGTCGATTGCCCCATCGGGCGTCGTATTGGCCTCGAGCACGGTCAAGGATCTCGTCGTCGGATCCGGGATTACGTTCGAGGACCGTGGTGAGCACGCGCTCAAAGGAGTACCTGGCGCCTGGAAGCTTCATGCCGTGGTCGACGCACATGCGCGCGACTAGCTCAAGGGACATTCCCCCACGCTCGCGCACTCGACGCGCCTCGCCGGTGACTCCGAGAAGCGTGGTGGGCACTGAGCTTCGCAAGGCCGTTGATTTACCGCAGTCGTCCTTGCGCGTCTTCACTGATGCGGGGCTCGCCGCGGAGTGACACGCTTCGTTGGCAGAGAGGAGGTGTCAGCTATGGCGAGCGCAGCGATGATTGACGCTCCGACGATCTCGACGACTCGGTTCGAGTATCTCGTCGTGCCGCTCAAGGAGGCGAAGAGCGTCAAAAAGGAAGAAGACGTCTTCGCACCCGAGCACATGAACGAGCTCGGAGAACAGGGCTGGGAGGCGGTTGGCCTGTCGCTGAAGTACGGCGACCTCATGGCTTGGCCCGTTGTGTTGCTGAAGCGGCCGCTGGACTAGGCACTGCGGCTAGCGCGAAGGGCACCGCCCACGAATGCGGTGCCTTGCCTCGGGTTCACGGCGTTCAACGAGTCGCTGTCGAGGGGCCGATAGCCCGAGATCTCCGGGTGACATTCCCCAACGCTGGCCCAGGCCACAATCCCCACAGCCTGGAACATCGATCCCGGCGGAGAAGTCCGTTAGCGGGGCCACTAGACAAGCGCAGTACCGTTGGAGCATGTTTCGTCGCCTTCTCATTGCAGCAGTCGTCTTTCTCGCGCTCGCCGTGAACGCGACGGCAGTCCTTCCGGCCGCGGCCAAGACGAGTAAGGCGGTTGGCACCCACAAGCTGATCGTGGCGGTCAAGAAGAACATGGCCCCGGCAGCGGGAACGAAGCTTGCCGTTCTAGTGCTCCTCAGCCAGAACGGCGGCCCGCGAGCGGGAGGGCTGGCCACGCCGAGCAAGCCCCTGACTGTTCTCCAGGAAAACAGCGGCCTCTACCGTGTAAAGGCCGAGATCGACTCCTCATGCAAAGGCAGCTGTGATGCGAGCTACCGAATTTCCGGCGCGGCCAATCACAAACTCGAGGTCGTCCCCAGCTGTCAGCCCAAGGGCTCAGGCTTCGTCTGTAACAAGGTCAAGATCGTCAAGGTCTACTAACACCGGCGGCTCGATCGGGGGACATTCCCGAACACTGGCGCACGCGATGTTCGGTGCGTGTGGGTGTGTCGCGTTGCCGACGACGAGGCCCGATGCTCCTCAGCCTTCGGCGACGGCGTATACGCGCCAGGTGCCCGGCACGCCCTTGAGCTTGTGCTCTCCGCGGTCGACGAACTCGAAGCCAGAGCCGGCGACGAGGTCCTTCACGGTCTGCGAGACCAGCACCTCGCCGGAGTCGGCGAGCGCTGCGACGCGTGCGCCGGTGACAACCGAGATCCCCGCAAGCTTTTCCCCCACGACCTCGCATTCGCCCGTGTGGATTCCGGCGCGGACGCCGAGGTCGAGCTCCTTCGCACGGCTTACGATCGCCTGAGCACACGCCATCGCACGTGCGGGACCGTCGAAGCGGCAGAAGAAGCCGTCGCCCGCGGAGTCGACCTCTTCTCCTCGGAAGCGCGCGAGGTCTCGTCGCACATCCTCGTGATGACGGGTGAGCAGATCTCGCCATGCCCGATCGCCGAGCGCGGCTGCTCGCTCCGTGGAGCCGACGAGGTCCGTGAACAGAACCGTCGCCAGGATCGAGTCGGGGACTCGATCGGGCTGCGAACCCTCCACGAATGCCCTCGTCTCGCGGGCGATGTCCCCGAAGGTCTCGATGAGCGTGTCCGCAGGCAACGCGACTGATCGGGCGTTTGGGACGCGGCGAGCGACATCGAGCATTTCGTCTCGCTGTGCTGGGCCGTGGAGTACGAGAGTCGGCACGCTAACGCTCGCAAACACATCTCGAAGATCGGTCTCGCCCAAGACACGATAGAAGTTCAAAGCCGCGCCCGGGCTTGCGTTGAACCGTTGGCACGTCACGAACCAGTCAACGAACTCCTCGTCCGCGCTTGGATTGGCCAGGCGAGCCTGCTCCTCGAAATAGTCGCGCTCGCCCCAGCGCTGACGAATCTCTCGGAGCTGCTCGTGCCAGCCGTCCGGCCCGAGGCCATACGGATAGTCCTCCGTCTTCACCGCGCGCGCGGGTGTGTTGACGAGGACAAGCGCCCTCGTGCGTTCCGGATACGTCGCCGCGAACATCGCACAGGGCTGGCCACCGGCGCCGGCCCCGACAAGCACCGCACGTTCCGCCCCGATCGCGTCGAGAACAGCACGAACATCGTCCATACGCGTCTCGAGACTTCCCAGGTCGCGAGGGCGGTCCGAGAGGCCGGTTCCCCGCTTGTCGAGCATGATCAGGCGCGTGAATGACGCGAGGCGGTCGTAAAAGGCCCTCCAGTCCCGATTGAGCCAGGGAAAGACAAGGTTTGCGAACGTAGGGACAAAAACGAGGTCGAAGGTGCCCTCGCCCACGACCTGGTACGCGATCGCCAAGTCGCCGCTGCGGGCGTAGTGGATCTCAGGGATGTTCATCGCCCGAGCTTAGTGCTGTTCGAGCGCCGCGAAGACGCGCGTCCGGCTCAGAGGCGCTCCGCTGTCGGGTGACATTCCCGCACACTGGCCCAGGGCAGAGAACGCGTGGGGGTTCGGGTTCTTCAGACTCAGGGGTCGCGGAGGAATCCCCAGGTTCGGATGCCGCTGGCGGGTTCGACGTCGTCCACGACGAGGTCGAAACCGTGCCGGAGGTAGAAGGGCACGTTGCGTTCGGAGAAGGTTTCGAGGTAGCAGGGGTGCCCATCGGCGTCGGCGCGTCGCAGTCCATGCTGAAGG
>k87-394539_pt1 | contig 11956 bp, 12 predicted proteins | sample MGYA00084033_6733616 | MGnify analysis MGYA00084033
AGCTTGTCGCGGACTTTCGTCACAAACGCGCCGCGTTTCAGCGGCAAAAGCTTTTGGGTTGCAGTAAGCGTGAAAACGCATAATTCTCATCCCCTTTAGGGGGTCGTTGAATCTGTTTGGGGCGGCGCCAAGCCGAACGCACATATGCCAACTGCCGAACCGTCTGTCCTCCGCAAATGGGCGCGGAGGTCTCTCTTTGTCTTGGCCATTCTCGCGGCTCCCACCGCCTATTCGGAAGTTGCCTCGACGGTAAGCGACCAACCCGAGCCCGGCACTCTGCTTGGCAATTATCTCTCCGGCCGCGTGGCGCGTGGCGATCACGACACGACAGCGGCGGCTGACTTCTATTCCAAGGCCCTTAGCGAGGATCCCAAGAACGAGATCATTCTCGAGCAGGCCTTCCTGCTTGAGACCGCGGCGGCAGATTGGAATCGCGCCATCGAGCTTGCGCGCGAGCTGGTCAAGGTCGAGCCTTCGCACCGTATCGCGCAGTTCCTGCTCGGCTGCGACGCCTTCAAGCGCGGTGACTACAAAGACGCCGACGAGCATTTCGCCGCGGCACGGCAGGGTCCTATCGCCGACCTGACTTCGATCCTGGCGCGGGCCTGGGTGCAGCAGGCGAGCGGCAAGACCGACCAGGCATTCGCCACCCTCGACACGCTGAGCGATGCCGACTGGGCGCAATTCTACCAGCGCTATCACCGCGCGCTGATCGCCGATGTTGCCGGCAAGCGCGACGTGGCGCGGACGGCCTTCGCGCAGGCCTTCAAGAAGAACCCAGCAACCTTGAGGGTGGCCGACGCCTATGCGCGGCACTTGGTTAACACCAACAACCGCAAGCTCGCCAAGCAAACCTTGAAGACCCACATTGCCAAGTCGTCTGAGCATCCCTTGTCGACGGCGCTGTTGGCCGACATCGAGGGCGGCAAAACTCCGCCCCTGCTCATCACGTCACCGAACGACGGAATGGCCGAGGTGTTCTACGGCATCGGCGATGCCCTCGCCGGTGAGGGCGGCCTGGACATGGGAATCATCTTCCTGCAATTCGCTCTGTATCTTGAGCCGGACTTCCCGCTCGCCCAGGTCGCGCTTGCCGAAGCCTATGATAGCGCCAAGAGATACGATCTCGAGCTCGCAGCCTTCGACGATATCAAAGAGGATTCGCCGCTTTGGCTGAATGTCCAGATTCAGATGGCGCTGGCGCTGAACGCGCTCGACCGGGTGGACGACGCCAAGGTGCTGCTCGAAAAAATCGCCGACAAGAATCCGAAGGACGTTCGTCCGCTCGATGCGGTCGGCAATATCATGCGCTCGCATGAGCGCTACGGTGAGGCCCGCGATTATTACACGCGCGCCATCGCGCTGATCGGCAAGCCGAGCAAGGAGAATTGGCCGCTGTTTTATGCCCGTGGCGTGTGCAACGAGCGGCTCAAGGATTGGCCGGCGGCGGAAGCAGATTTGAAGCGGGCGCTAGAGCTGTCGCCCGACGAATCCCCGGTGCTTAATTATCTCGGCTACACCTGGGTCGATCAGAGCCAGAACCTCAAGACCGCGATGGATTACATCCGCAAGGCGGTGAAGCTCAAGCCTGACGACGGTTACTACATCGACAGCCTTGGCTGGGCCTATTATCGCATCGGCAACGTCCAGTCCGCGGTCGAGCATCTTGAGCGGGCCGTCGAGCTGAAACCCGACGATCCGGTCATCAACGATCATCTCGGCGACGCCTATTGGCGCATAGGGCGGAAGCTCGAGGCAAAATATCAATGGCAGCAGAGCCTCACGCTGAAGCCGGATGACGATCTCATCGCCACCATCGACAAGAAGCTCAAGGACGGGCTTCCCGATACTCCGGCGACCAAGGCGGCGAACTCAGGCGTGCAGAAGATCGCCGAATAGTCCTGCTGTCGATCGCCTCGCTGAGCCTTTGCGATGACGGCGCTCCGCGACACCGCTAGAGCCAAGTTCAATCTCACTCTCGAGGTGCTCGGCCGCCGCGCCGACGGCTTCCACGAGGTGCGCAGTCTCGTGGCTTTCGCCGAGCTCGGCGACCACCTTACGCTTGAGCCGGGCCAGGATCTCGCGCTCGATGTCGAGGGCCCATTCGCGAGAGCGCTTGCGGGCGACAATCTCATCACCGCGGCGGCCGAAGCCACCAAGGCCGAAGTTCCGGGCATCGCGCTCGGGCACTTCCGCCTGGTCAAAGCCCTGCCGGTCGCCGCCGGTCTTGGCGGCGGCTCCGCCGACGCCGCTGCGGCCTTGAGGTTGCTCGCGAGGGCCAATCCCGGGGGGCTTTCGCGCTCCGCCCTGGCCGGCATCGCCGCGCGCCTCGGCTCCGATGTAACCGCCTGCCTGAAAAGCCTGCCGGCCTTGATGACCGGCCGCGGCGAAAAGGTCACCGATATTCGCGGCATGCCTGCTTGCCCCGTCCTGCTCGTCAATCCTGGGATCCAGCTTCCCACCGCGAAGGTCTACGGCGCGCTCGACGCTGCGCCACTCTCCGCCGGTACCGATGCCTTCGCAGCAGCTCCGGATTTCAGCGGAAGCTTCGAGCGGCTGATCTTCTATGCCGCATCGCGCGGCAACACTCTCGAAGCCGCGGCTTTCCGGCTGGAACCCGTCATCGGCGAGGTTGTCGCCGCGCTCAAGCGGCTCGACGGCGCGCGTCTCGTGCGGCTCGCCGGAAGCGGCCCGACCTGCTTCGCCCTGTTCGCCACAGAGGACGCGGCGAAAAGCGCCGCGACGTCATTCTTGGCCGTTCATCCCGCATGGTGGGTTGCCGCAACGACTCTGAGCGGCAGCTAGAACGGACGGTCGACGCAGAACGCGACGGCCTCGAGCAGTGCTGCCTTGGCGTCGCAGTCGGGAAAGATGGCGAGCGCGTCGCGGGCGATGGCGCCGTAATGGCGCGCCCGTTCCATAGTGTCGCTCAGCGCATGATACTTCTGCATCAGACCCATGGCCTCGCGGAGGTCGTCCTCGCCTATGCTGCCGTCCTGCAGCGTGCGCTGCCAGAAGGCGCGCTCTTGGGCGTTGCCACGGCGATAGCACAGCACCACCGGGAGCGTGATCTTGCCCTCGCGGAAATCGTCGCCGACGCTCTTGCCGAGCATCGACGGCTCGCCGGAATAATCGAGCGCGTCGTCAACGAGCTGAAAGGCGAGCCCGAGATTGCGGCCGTAGGATCTTAAGCCGGCAACTTCCGACTTCGGCCGGTTGGCGATCACGGCGCCGACCTCGGCGGCCGCGGCGAACAGTGCCGCGGTCTTGGCGTCGATCACCTCGAGATAATCGTCCTCGGTGGTCTCGGTGTTCTTGGCGGTGATGAGCTGCATCACCTCGCCCTCGGCGATGACGGCAGCGGCGTCGGACAGGATGCGCAGGCAGCCGAGCGAGCCGACGTCCACCATCATCTTGAACGCCTGACCCAACAGAAAATCGCCGACGAGCACGCTCGCTTCGTTGCCCCATAGCAATCGCGCTGCGGTCTTGCCACGCCTGAGATCGCTCTCATCGACCACATCGTCGTGCAGCAGCGTCGCGGTATGCATGAACTCCACGCTCGCCGCGAGCCGCACGTGACCCTCGCCGCGATAGCCGCAAAGCTTCGCCGCGGCGATGGTGAGCATGGGGCGCAAGCGCTTGCCGCCGGAGTCGATCAGATGCCGGGCAAGATCGGGGATCAGCTCGACATTGGAGCGGGCGCGATCGAGGATGATGCGGTGGACATGGCCCATATCCTCCTCGACAAGCGCGAGCAGTGGCGCGAGGCTTGCCCTCGGATCACGGGCATCGGAAAGCTGGACAACGACACCCAAAAGGCTCCTCCGCGAATGCCTGTTCTTAAGACGCGATTGACTTAATAGAGAATAGTGTCGGTGCTCCAGCTTCAAGGTCAAGGTGCCGGGTGGCGAAGGGCTTGCGCTCCATGAAGGAACTGTTGCGGTCAAACGACGCGGTGTTGATTTCCTATGTGAGCGCCCTTCTTGAGGAGGACGGCGTCGGCTTCATGGTGGCTGACACCAATATGAGCGTTCTCGAAGGCTCGATCGGGGCGCTGCCGCGCCGTGTGCTCGTGGCCAGTGACGAATTTGCGCGCGCGCGGGCGCTGCTGACCGGTGCCGGAATCGGCCATGTCCTCGCTGAAAACAAAGACTGACCAGAGCCCGCCCGCGGGCACGACGCTGGACGATTTCCTCGGCGGCCGCATCAGCGTGGTCCAGCCCAAGGCCGGCCACCGCGCTGGAAGCGATGCCGTCTGGCTGCAGGCCGCGGTTCCCGCTCGACAGGGTGATCGGGTGCTCGACGCCGGCGCCGGTGTCGGAGTAGCCGGGCTTTGCCTGCTTTGCCGCTCGCCTCAAATTAACGTGACCGCTGTCGACATCGATGAGGGCGCCTGCTCGCTTGCCGAGGCCAACGCGGCGCGGAATGGCGTTTCCGGACACTTCCGGGCAATCACCGCGGATTTAACCGCTCCGGCCGAATCGCTCTTCGCCAAGGGGCTAGCGCGCGAAGGCTATGATCAGCTCGTGGCCAATCCACCTTTCCATGCTGAAGGCACGGTGCGCCCTGCCCCGAGCTCCAGCCGCGCAGCCGCGCACATCATGCAAGACGGCGCGCTCGAGGCCTGGATCCGCTCGCTTGCGACTTTCGCCGCGCCGAAGGGACGGCTCACGCTGATCCACAGGCCTGAGGTGCTGCCCGAGCTGCTGCCGTTGCTCGACCGGCGCTTCGGTGCCGTTAGCTTTTTTCCGCTGTTCCCCAAGGAGGGCGCGCCAGCGAGCCGGGTTATTCTCCACGCGAGGAAGGGAAGCCGCGGCGGGCTTCGTCTCCTCCAGGGACTCATCCTGCACGAGGCGGACGGCCGCTACACCGCGAAGGCCGAGGCGGTGTTGCGGCAGGGCGAAGCGCTTGAGCTTGGCGACTAGGGAGTGGACTCATAAACCCGCAGCCATGCACCTACAGGAACGTCCGAAATCACACCAGAAGCGGACCTAACTGACCTGCGCGCAGACTACCCGGAGTGACCCGCAGCAGACATCTGCACGAGTTCGCCGAGGTTGAAGGCGTCGGCGTCGCAGAACGACCACAATCATTTATCTTCGGCCTCGGCTTCAAGGTGACCACCTCCGTTCAAACTTTCTTAAAAGTTTCCTTGCCTGATTCGCTGTCAGAAGCTCACGCGAAGCCTTTGCAGGAACGGGGGATGAGATTCGTCATCAGTACCATCGCGCTTCTCGTGCTCGGCTCAATATTCGGCTCGATAGCCAGTTTGCTCTTTTGGCCTAGCCTGCCCGCGGCCACCACCAGCGTCGGCAGTGTCGCGGGCCATCCAGAGCGCTAAATTTGAGTCGGGCGCATGAGGATACTCTTTGTTAAACGCTCTTTGGCAGGATTCTATTCTTTGGCAGGATTCTATAATGGCACAGACTTACAGCGGCGATGGTCGGTCCCAATGGCCGGCGAGGGTAAGGGAAGTGGTTGAAAATATCGAACCCGTGAACGGGAATGGGTATCCTACTCCGACGGTAGGAGGCCCCGCGGCGCCCTCATGCTATAGAGTCTCGCATCTATCGGGCTCCCTTGAAGTCACCGCCCGCTTGAAAAGCGTCGACGACTTGGACCTCCTTGTAAAGGTACTGGAAGCGAATAGGGCGCTTTTCGCGAAGTACGATCGCTTAGCGGCTGAAGTGTTGACATTGACTGAAGAGCCGAAAGGCAGCGTTGCACCGGCCGCAGGTGAGGCGGCATAGCGCCGACTATTTTTTCTTCGTGCTGTAGGAAAGGTTGCGACGGCTATCCGCCACCGTCGAAAGCGAAGTTTTCAGCGCAGGCTTGGAAGGCAGCACATCAGTAAGCCCGCGCCGCAGGCTGGCCGCTCTAAACCCGAAATTTGGCGTGCGCTGTTCGCTGCTGGGGATTTCGCTCCCGGGCCGCCTACGTCTGCCAATGGCACAGAGCGGACGGTCGCCTCCGCCGAGCTCATGTCAAAATCGATCCTCCTCGACGAGGTGTCCGACGCGAAATTCGCATATTTCGGGAAAAAGCAGAATGAGATCGGTTGGCATAGCTCATGGCACGCTCTCTCCCTGCCTCTTCTCATGCGGGTACGCCTGAGCTTCTTGAACAACGGCTCGGCTTAGCCCGACCTGGTCGTTTCAACGGAATGCCATGACGCGATGAAGAGGGCGCGGCCGACAGTCGTCTTCGTCTTCGAGCATTAGGACTTCGGCGACATTCGTACGCCTTGCTGCCCTGCCGACAGTCATTCGAAAGGGGACGTCTCGCGATCGTCGATCCAGCGGGTTTCGTGGGGCTCGGGCCTAGAGAAAGAGAAGGGTTGCCGCCTTGGGGGGATAAGGCAGCAGCCCTCAATTGGCCCAAGCGTGAGGCGGCTTGGGCTTCCAGGATCCGCTAGTTGCAGACCTGGTAGTCGCGATAGACGGTGCGAAAGACGTACTCGCAGGAATAGTCGTCCCAGACGCGGATGGTCACCGGGCGGCTCACGGCGTAGCAGTGAGGCTGATAGTAGGAGTAGCCTTAGTGGGGACGATAGTGGTTGTGGCTGTAGCCGTAACCGGCTTCTGCCTGAGAGCGACGAGACCTGACTGGGCGGCAGCGGAAGAAGGATCTTCTTGAACATCGGGGTAACCTCCAGCTGGTGACGCATCCAAGCGTCTGGTTGGGCCCTTGGGCGGGGGACCATGCCCTCGCTCATGGTGCCGCTGGGGCGGTCTGAACCCAATCTGAGGCTGCCATTCATTTGGCGTTCACCCCCCGGGGAACCTCCGCGAGGGGCGATACCCGACTGTTTTTTGCTTGATACGCTACCGCCTCGCTGCTTGAGCGCAAATCTTGATGCGCTACCGCTTCACTGCCTGAGCGCAAATCTTGATGCGCTAGCAAAAGGGGCCATCCCCGCCGCCGGGAATGGCTCTTGGAACCGCTTCTGTTTGGGCTTCGGGCTAGTAGCCCCATCCCCGGCGCCAATAGCGGCCGCGCCAATATGGGTAATAGGCGTAAGGATAGTAGCCGCCGTAGTAATAGGGCCGTAGCCGTAATAGCCATAGCCGGGGCCGACGTAGACACCGACGCCGGGGCCGTAATAACGACCATAACCACTCCAGCCCCGTCGCCAACCAGCGGACGCATCACCCGGGGCGATCGCGACGAACGCCAAGGCAAGCGCGCATGCCGCAACCAACAATGTTGCTAGCCTCTGCATGGGGATTATCCTCCTCAAAGGGTGCCGCAGTGGCGCTGCCAGAAAAACGCAAACGCCGTGAACTGTTCCCCCTCAGTGCGCCATTCTACCAAACAAAGCGAGAGTCTGACGAAGAGAGCGAGACTTGCGTTAAGCAAAGCTTAGAGCCGGCCGCGATCGATCCTCTCAACCCGCGTTTACCGCCTTGATTTGACCTTTTGTCTCTGTACGCTGGGTTGCATGGACAATCCTTTGGATAAAGCTCGCCCTTCGGTGTTGCATCGGGTCGGCAATCTTCTGCCTCCCGCCTGGACCGGCCGCGGTATCTTGATTCCGGTGCTCAGGTTCAGCGGCGCCATCGGCCTGTCGACGCCGCTCCGGCCAGGGCTCACGCTCTCCACCACCGCGGCGGCGATCGAGAAGGCTTTCTCCATGCGCGGGGCCAAGGCGGTCGCCATCCAGATCAACTCCCCCGGCGGCTCCCCCGTGCAATCCGTGCTCATCTACAAGCGCATCCGCGCGCTCGCCGAGGAGAAGAATCTGCGGGTCTTTGTGTTCGCCGAGGACGTTGCGGCTTCCGGTGGCTACCTGCTCGCGCTTGCCGGCGATGAGATCTACGCCGATGCGAGCTCGATCGTCGGCTCGATCGGCGTCGTCACCGCGACATTCGGCCTGAACGAACTGATTAACAAGATCGGCGTGGAGCGGCGGGTCTATACCGCCGGCCGCAACAAGACGACTCTCGATCCCTTCCTGCCCGTGAAAGAGGACGACGTGGAGCGGGTCAAGGCCATCCAGCGCGACGTGCACGATGAGTTCATTGCGCTCGTCAAGGCAAGGCGTGGCGTTCGCATCGACAAGGCGGGAGACGGCCTATTCACCGGAGAGTTCTGGTCCGGCAAGAAGGCGCTCGAGCTTGGCCTGATCGACGGGCTGACCGACCTCCGCAGCAAGATGCGCGAGCTCTATGGTGACGAGGTCCGCTTCAGCCTGGTCACGCCGTCGACGAGCTGGCTTCGCCGCAGGCGCGGCGTCTCGTTGCATGCCGGCGGCGCCGAATTTGGCTTCACGCCGGGCGGGCTTGCAGCCGACCTCATTTCTGCTATCGAAGCGAGAGCGCTCTGGTCGCGCTTTGGGTTTTAGGCCATGCCGCAACTTCTCATTCTGCTGGCCGCAGGCGCCGGCATGTTTCTGGCAAGACGCTGGTATCGCGACGAGCAGCGCCGCATCGCCGCCGAGCTTGCCCGCGCCCGGAAGGCGATGGACCAGGAGGCGGCGGGCAACATTGTCCGCCTGGAACGCGACCCCGCCACCGGGATCTATAGCCCAAGACGGGGCTGACGCGCGCTGCGCCACTCCTCTTGCCTTTGGGGAGAGGTGCTTGTGTGCCGCTGGCCTGTTTTTGTTTCCATCAAAACCATCCTGCTCTAGAAACCGGGGGCCATGGGCAAGCTCACCAAAGCTGACCGGCCGGTTGCGGCCCCTTCCTTTCAGGACCTGATCCTGAGGCTAGAGCGCTATTGGGCTGACCAGGGCTGCGTGATTCTGCAACCCTACGACATGGAGATGGGTGCCGGCACTTTTCACCCCGCCACCACCTTGCGCTCGCTCGGGCCGAAGCCTTGGCGCGCCGCCTACGTGCAGCCATCACGGCGGCCAAAGGACGGCCGCTATGGCGAGAACCCGAACCGGCTCCAGCATTATTACCAATTCCAGGTGATCCTGAAGCCGTCGCCGCCTGACATCCAGGACCTTTATCTCGACAGCCTCAGAGTTGTCGGCGTCGACGTCGCCAACCACGACATCCGCTTCGTCGAGGACGATTGGGAGAGTCCGACGCTCGGCGCCTGGGGGCTCGGCTGGGAGGTGTGGTGCGACGGCATGGAAGTCTCGCAGTTTACCTATTTCCAGCAGGTCGGCGGCTTCGACTGCGACCCGGTCTCCGGAGAGCTGACGTATGGCCTCGAGCGCCTCGCCATGTATGTGCAAGGGGTGGACCGCGTCTTCGACCTCAACTTCAACGGGCGCGAGGGTAAGGACAAGGTCACCTATGGCGACGTGTTCCTGCAAGCCGAGCAGGAATATTCCCGTTACAATTTCGAGGCCGCCGATACCAAGATGCTACTCGCCCATTTCCGCGACGCCGAAGCCGAATGCAAGGCGCTGCTCGCCAAGGGCGAGAACCGCAAGCGCCATCTCATGGTGCTGCCGGCTTACGACCAGGCGATCAAGGCATCGCACATTTTCAATCTACTCGACGCGCGCGGCGTGATCTCGGTGACCGAGCGGCAGGGCTTCATCTTGCGCGTGCGCGAGCTCGCCCGCGCCTGTTGCGCGGCCTGGCTCAAGACCGAAGCTGGCGGCGCCAATGCTTGAGACGCGTAGGCCCGCCCATGGCTGAGCTTCTGCTCGAGCTGTTTTCCGAGGAGATTCCGGCCCGCATGCAGCCTCGCGCCGCGGACGATCTCGCCCGCCTACTCGGCGATGGGTTGAAATCTGCGGGGCTCAACTTCGATGCCGTCCGCAGCTTCGCCACCCCGCGCCGCCTGACCGTAGTGGTGGACGGCTTGCCAGCGTGCTCACCCGACGTGAGCGAGGAGAAAAAAGGCCCGCGCATCGGCGCGCCCGACGCAGCGATGCAAGGGTTCCTCAAATCTGCCGGGCTCAAATCCCTCGATCAGGCCGAGACGCGATCCGACAAGAAGGGTAACTTCTACGTGGCGCTGATCGAGCGGCCGGGTCGCCCCACCCCCGACGTGGTGGCCGGGATCGTGCCGGAGATCGTGCACAATTTTCCCTGGCCGAAATCAATGCGCTGGGGCAATGGGCGATTGCGCTGGGTGCGGCCACTGCATGCGATCCTCTGCATCTTCGGCGGCAAGGTCGTGCCGTTCGAAGTCGATGGCATCAGAAGCGGCAAGGAGACACGCGGCCATCGCTTCGTGGCGCCGAAGTCGTTCAGTGTGAGGAGCTTCGACGACTATGAGAAGAAGCTGCGGCAGGCTTACGTCATCCTCGATGGACGCGAGCGCGAGACCATCATCCTGAAGAGCGCGGAGAAGCTCGCCGCCAAGCAGAAGCTCGCGCTGATCGACGACATGGGTCTGCTCGCCGGGAATGCAGGGCTTACCGAATGGCCGGTGGCGCTGATGGGCAGCTTCGATGAGAGCTTCCTCGACGTGCCGCCCGAGGTGCTTTCCACCTCGATGAAGGCGCATCAGAAATGCTTCTCGCTGCGGCGCGGCGACACGCTCGCCAACCGCTTCATCTTGGTCGCCAACCTCGAGGCGGAAGACGGCGGCCAGGCCATCACCGCCGGCAATGAACGCGTGATCCGCGCGCGGCTCGCCGACGCCAAGTTCTTCTTCGATAACGACCGCAAGGTGATGCTCGAAGACCGCGTGCCGAAGCTGAAGGAGATCGTCTTCCACGAGAAGCTCGGCTCCCAATATGATCGCGTGCAGCGGGTGAGAGTGCTTGCCCGGGAGGTCGCCAAGCTCGTCCGCGCCGATCCGGACCTTGCCGAGCGCGCCGCGATCCTAGCCAAAACCGATCTCGTCAGCGACATGGTGGGAGAGTTTCCCGAGCTGCAAGGCGTGATGGGACGCTATTACGCACTCGACCAGGAGGAGGACCCGTTGGTCGCCGGCGCGATCGCCGCTCATTACAAGCCGGTCGGGCCGTCGGATGATGTACCGCGCGAGCTGACGGCGATCTCCGTGGCGCTCGCCGACAAGCTCGACACGTTGGTCGGTTTCTGGGCGATCGACGAGAAGCCGACCGGCTCGAAGGATCCTTATGCGCTCCGCCGCGCCGCGCTCGGACTAATCAAAATCCTTATAGAGAATGAAAAGCGAGCCTACCTGGCGGACCTCTTCTGGCATCACTTGCACACTATTGTTGGTCAAATTGCTGGGAAGTCGTTGATCGATGTCGGCGTCGTCGACATTTATGGAGCCGAGAGATTTCGAGCCGACGCGAAACGCATTCGAAGCGAGATCAAAGACGCGCGCATCCATAGTGCGCTGACCTATTATGAGAATGTATTTTCTGAGAAACCCACACTTTTGGAGTTCATGGCTGACCGCCTCAAAGTCCAGCTGCGTGAGCAAGGTGCACGACACGATTTGGTCGATGCCGTATTTGCGCTCGAAGGCCGAGATCAAGATGATGTCCTTATGCTCGTGCGCCGGGTAGAGGCGCTCGGCAGCTTCCTCGACACCGAGGACGGCGAGCATCTGCTCACTGGCACCAAGCGCGCCATCAACATTCTGCGCATCGAGGAGAAGAAGGACAATAAGAGCTACGATCAAGCGCCGGACGCCAAGCTGCTCAAACAGACTGAGGAACAGGCGCTGGCTAAGGCCGTGGATGAAGTCGAGCGCGTGGCTGCCACGGCGGTAGCGAAAGAAGATTTCGAAGCTGCAGTGACCGCCATAGCAAAGCTCCGCTCGCCAGTCGACGCCTTCTTCGACCACGTCACCGTCAACACCGACGATCCAGGCTTGCGCGAGAATCGCTTGCGGCTCTTGAACCGCATCCGCGCCACAACGCTTACCGTCGCCGACTTCTCCAAGATCGAAGGATAGCCTACTTCCCCGCCCGTTCGTCATGACCGGGCGTGGCCCGGCCATCCACGTTTGTTATGACCGCGAAGGCGCGCATCCAGTACTCATAGGGTGGCGCTAACCTGGTGAGGGCAATGGTTACTGGATCACTCGGTCAGGCCGGGCGATGACAAAAGGAAGAGAA
>k87-1085_pt1 | contig 11855 bp, 14 predicted proteins | sample MGYA00084033_6733616 | MGnify analysis MGYA00084033
GAAGAGCTAGGACTAAATCGGCGGGCTCGAAGGCCCGCCGATCGCAGTATTACATCGAGCCTTTGCTACAGGTCTTAGCCGTAGCGTCCCACTTCATCTTAGCTTTTTCGCAGGCAGCTTGCGTCTTTGGCGCCTTCTCCGCGGCAAATGCCGGCGCGACTAGGGCAAAGGCAAGAGCAACGCCAACGATGGTGGAAAGAACAGTCTTCATTTTCGGGTCCTCCCTTTTTCAGCTACGCAGCGGAGGAGGTTACAAGCTAGGCGGCGTCGCTGGGTCGGACCTACTGCCGCAGCGAAGTTTTGACGCGGTTCATCCCAATGTCACGGACGAACGGCGCCGGCCCCCGCCTTCGCTCGTGCCGCCGCAAGCTCGTGTTCCAGAGCCACGACTTTCTGACGCAGCTCGTTGTTCTCAAGTTCCGCATACACGCCGGCGGCGTCATGGGCGAGGCGGGCGAGCATGGCGCGCTCGTTGTGGTCGAGGTCCGTGCCCGACGCGTGGGGCCCGTAGAGCGAGACGGCGAAACAACGGGCGGAATTGGCCGAGGGCACGGCAAGCACCGGGCGGCCAAGGCCTTTCGGAACATCGAGCCCCTCGGTATGCGCACGCCTGACCCTGAAAGGCGCGCCATGGACCAAGGGCGCGAGCATCGGCTCATCCGGCCGAAGATTCTCTCCGCAGTCGTCCCACCCCTTGCCGTTACCATCGCGGGAGAGGACCGACCCTGGGTGGCGGAAGGATGCGGCGGAGGTCAGCTTGAGCGCGCGAGACGCCTCATCGGCTAGGACATGCTCGATCTCGGCTGCCGTGCGCGACTTGCGGATGGCCTCGCCAAGCTGGTGCTCGACGCGATCGAGTCCTCTGTTGAAGAAGCCGTCTGCAAGGTCGACTGCTCTATCGTGCAACAGGGAGATGACGAACGACACGAACACCGCGAGCCCAAGCCAAGCCCAATCCGGAAGGGTGAATTGCTCCTCGACGCGCTGCACTTGCTCATGGAGAAAGAGCGCTGGAGCGGTGAGAATGAAGGCGAGAATGGTCACGCGGCGGAGCGGAATCCACACGCTGACCACGCGCTCGCTGCGCACCGCCTCGAACACGAAGAGGCAGAGAACCCCGTTCACGAGATAGAGAAGGCCGATGATGTCGTCGGACGGGGTGAAGCCCAAGGCGGCTTCGAAAATCGTGGTCTCGGAGGCGAGCTCGGCGAGCAGGAAAGAGGGCAGACCGATGAGGCAGCCCCACAGTACCCAACGCAGTCGTTGGTAGTCCTCCGGCTTTTGGTCCTGTTTTCGCACGATGAGAATCGCGACGGCACAAATTGCGACGACAAAGCCGGCGGCAATTCCGATGCGAGTCAAGGTCTCGGTGTGGTAACCGAGCAGACTTCCGTAGGACACGATCAGCGCCAGGACGAAGATCAGTGCGGCGAAGGGCAGCGTCCGCTCCACGGGCAACCATCTTGGTTCCGTCTTGTTGTTGGGGGCGCGAATGACGAACAGCAGGAGCCCGGCGTAACCTGCGGCCTGCGCCACGCACCCCGCCACGTCCTGCGCGATCAGCAGGGTCGCCCATTGTTGCAGGATGGCGTAGTAGGCATAGGACTGCCCGGGATTGAACCAGTTCGCGTAGAGGAAGAAACCCCAGCTCATGGCCGAGGGCCTTGACCACACGAGCCACGCCGCCGCAACAACCACCAAAATCGCGGCGATCTGATCGAGAATGATCACGCCGCGGACGAGAAGATTTTATGGCCGTGGCTCAGCGACCAGCGCCGCCTCTCGGGCCGACTGGCTGTTCGCTCCGGTTATGTCGATGGTGAGGGTATGTCCGGGTAAGACAAATTGCAGCCCGCCGAGCGCGGCGAGAGCATTGCTGCAGGCGGCAACGTCCTCGAGGCTGCATTTGAGGCGCGAAAGGTCAATCTGATCGCCTTCGCGCAGCCCAGCGTGCCATGCTGGTGATGACTCCTTGTTGGCGAAGGGGCCGGTGACGTCGTAGATCAGCCCGTCATTGTGGGCATAGAAGCCGAAGGAGTTGAGCGGGTGCACGACGCGCAACAGGTCCGGGGCGACCATCGCCAGGCCCCAGAGCAGGAGTGGAATGAGCACGAGCCGGTCGCGGGTCATGGTCAGGTTGCGTTCTGTCGGCGGGCGCCGATGGTAGCCTGCCCTGGCGGCCGATAGCGCACGCTAAGCAAGCACGGCATTCCTCGATGCTCCCCAAACGAATAGTTTGTTATCCTTGCCCAGCTCGGTAGGCCAAGGGAAGAGTGGTGAGGTTCGCATGCGAAGCATGATTGTCACCTTGATTGTCGCATTTGCCGCGATCGGCGCCGGTAGTGTTAGCAGCGCGGCGGTTGAGAATTGCCGAACCGGCGACTCGGCGCTCTGCGCCGCGGACCCCAATTGCCACTGGAACTTTGCGCGGCGCGGCTGCTACCAGGGAGCGGCCGAGCATGAGGATCCCTGCGCCGCTCACGGCGGCAAGGACATCTGCAACGCCGACACCACGATTGGCTGCAAGTGGAACTCCGATGGCAACAGATGCGAGCAGGCCAAGTAGCGATGAAATTTGGTCCCCGTCCTGACGACGACTCGGATGAGGCGTGGGCGCGCGAACTCGACTAAATAGCGAGCACTTTTATTGAGTGCATAGAGTCGATGTGCTATTCAAAGTTGCAGTGGTGAGGCTGCACGTGGTCTATCGTCGGTCGTGGCAGCCTACGTGAAACCTAAGGATGAACTTCCATCGATGGGAGTCCATACACGCCATCCTGATTGAGTCGGAGGAGTCCATGGCCAACAAATATCCGAGCGAGAGCGAGCTCATTGTGGTTGCCAAGCCTGAGGAACGGTCCTCCGACACCTAATTTGTCGGTCTATTATCGCGTGAAGGCACCCGAGCAACAGCTCCGCGCGATTGCGAAAGAGCTGCGGGAGCACGAGGCCGTTGAGGCTGCCTACGTGAAGCCGCCGGCGCAGCCTCCGCTCAACGAGATGGCGCCAGCGGCGGTCGATGCTCCCCCAGCGACGCCGAACTTCACCAGCCGTCAGATCTACCTCGATGCCGCGCCCGGCGGAATCGATGCACGTCACGCCTGGATGCTCCGCGGTGGGCGTGGCGAGGGAGTGCGCATCATCGATATCGAAGGGGCGTGGCGCTTCAGCCACGAAGATCCTACGCAAAACTAGGATGGCGTGGTTGGTGGCACGCCAAGCACGGATATTGGCTGGCGAAACACGGGACGGCCGTCATCGGAGAATTCGGTGGCGACGCTAACGGCTTCGGCATAACGGCATCTGCCCCGAAGCGAACGTGAGCGCAATTTCCATCTTTGGGGACATGGGCTCGGCCCCCGCAATCAGAAATGCAGCCAACCGCTTAGAGCCCGGTCACATCATTCTCTTGGAGTTGCATCGAGCTGGCCCGCTCGACAATTTTGAAAATCGTCGTCACGGACCGGATCGCTCGCGACTCGACTTCTCCATTTTTGGCAAGGCCGTCGATGTACAGGGCTGGGGACGCGAGGTGACAACCTGCGGCTATGGCGATTTGCAAGGAGGCAACAACGAGGACTTTTGGTACACAGACCAATTCTCCGGCAAGCGCCTCGCCCAGCATCGTTGGGACCCTTGGCTGTCTGCAAGGCATTCTGCGCGCGAGTGGCCGCGCCCCGCTGACGCCGGCCTTGGCACGCAAAGCTCTGCGCGCGACCGGTTCACCCCAGCAAGACGCGCCAGGGCGCCCACGCACACAGCGCATTGGCAATCGCCCCGACCTGCTTGCATTCGTCAAGGCAGCTGGAATCGCTGTTGTGCGGGTGGCGGTGCCGACGAAAGCGACACCGAAGAAAATCACCGCCAAGACGAAGAAGATTGCCGCTAAGACAAACAAAACCGCCGTTAGGAAGACCAAGCCGGCGCATGCGCGCGCCTAGCTCCGCCTAGTCCTCCTCGCCGAAGCCAGACTCGACGAGCGCGATCAGCGCTTCGATGGCGGCACGGGCGTCCGTCCCTTCCGCCTCGATGAGGATCGAGTGGCCTTGACCGGCGGCAAGCATCATCAGCCCCATGATCGAGGTGCCGCCCACGGTGTGGCCCTCCCGGGTCACGCGGATCTCCGCATTGAAGCCGCCGGCGCAGCGCACGAATTGCGCCGAGGCGCGCGCATGCAATCCCTTCTTGTTGGGGATCGTCACCTCGGCGAAATAGAGGCCGTTTCCGGTTCCTCTCGCTTTAGCGCCCAGTTTATTCACCTGGTCCATAGCCTGTCATACCGGCGCAATGCCGGTGTCCAGCAAAATAAAAACGGCGGCGTCCTAGTTGACTTGGTGATTTTCACCTGGATTCCGGCTTTTGCCTGAATGACGCAGAGCGGCGATGACATCCAAACCAATCCGATCTCAACAGGCATGCGTTCAATTGGCGGCGAGGATCTGGCTCGCCACGCTGATATATTTCCGCCCAGCTTCCTGCGCCTGATTGACCGCTTCCTCAAGCCCGCATTCGCCGCGCACGCTGGCGAGCTTGACCAGCATTGGCAGATTGACGCCGGCGATCACCTCGACATTCGACCGTTCCATGGCCGAGATGGCGAGATTGGACGGCGTGCCGCCAAACATGTCGGTCAGCACCACGACGCCGTTGCCGTTGTCGACTCTGGCGAGCGCCGCGAGCATGTCGGCGCGCCGTTCGTCGAGATCGTCGTCAGGCCCGATGGAAATGGTCTCGAGCTGCTCCTGCGGCCCGACCACATGCTCGAGCGCGGCACGAAATTCATGCGCGAGCCTGCCATGGGTGACGATGACGACGCCGATCATATTGCCCCGTGAATTTGTCCGCCCGGTTAAAGGCCGCTATCTTTGTCGCGACCGCAACCAGGCGCAAGCCCGAACCTATGCCTATTGATGAGGGGATTGTGACACCGCCGAAAGAAGCGCCAATTTGAGCTTGAGTGCCGCAGAAAGCTCGAAAGGCGCAAGTTTTACAACCGTAAGCCTAGCCTTTGCGATGGTGATTCGCTCGGGTGGATCGGGTGGCATGCGGGGTACCTCTTCGGTCGGAACGAGATCAACGACAAGGGCGAGCCGCGCTTGTGGACGATGGAGCAGCGCGATGATGCCAAGGCCTCTCACCTCGATCTTGCCGGCGAGCGCGGCAGGTGGCGAAGCGATAAGGCTTCCGTCGCCGGCGGCCTCGACCCATACCTGATCGTCGGCCACGAGCCGCGCCTCGAGGTCACCCTCGGGGGCAAGCGCAAGAAAACGGAGCGCGAGGTCGGATTTGCCGCTGCCGGAGCCGCCGCGGATAAGAGCAGCGTAGGGGCCAAGTGCCACACATGTGCCATGCACCAGCTCCCGCTTCTCACTCACGCATGCCTCTTGGATAGGCCCTTATGCCGCAGGCAGCCGGATCACGAAGCGGGCACCGGCCGTCTTGCGCTCGGCCGCGCCCACGCTTTTGCCGCTCGCGCCCTGACCCTCATGATGCCGATTCTCCGCCCACAGCCGGCCGCCATGGGCGACGACGATTTGCCGTGAGATGTTGAGGCCGAGCCCGGAATTCTGGCCGAAGCTTTCCTGCGGACGGTCAGTGTAGAAGCGCTCGAAGATGCGCTCCAGATTCTCCGGCGGAATGCCGGGGCCTTCGTCCTCGACCGCAATCTGAATCTCGTTGCCGACGCGCTTTGCCTTGACCGACACGCGGCCGCCCTCGGGCGAGAAGGAGATCGCATTGTCGAGCAGATTGACGGTCACTTGGCTCAAGCGGCTGTCGTGGCCAACGCAGCGATAGGGGTGCGCCCCGCCGCTATAGGCGATGTCGAGCACGACCTCTAGCGTATCGTCGCGATGGATGTCGTTGAAAAGCGATACGGTGGTGCGCAACAGCTCGGCGATGTCGACCGGTTTTGCGTCCTCGCGGGCGAGCTCGGCATCAAGCCGCGAAGCGTCGGAAATGTCGCTGATCAGCCGATCGAGCCGCCGCACGTCGTGCTGGATAATCTCCATCAGCCGCTCCTGGGAGTCGGGAGTCTTGGCGAGCGGCAGGGTCTCCGTCGCGCTGCGCAAGGATGTGAGCGGGTTCTTTAGCTCATGCGACACGTCGGCGGCGAAGCTCTCGATCGCGTCGATGCGCCGGTAGAGCGCCTGGGTCATGTCGCGGAGCGCGCCGGACAGATGGCCGATCTCGTCGGTGCGATCGGTGAAATCTGGGATTTCGGCGCGGGCCTTCACGCTGTGGCGCACGCGCTCCGCGGCCGCCGCGAGCCGCTGCACGGGGCCGGCAATGGTGCTGGCGAGGATCATAGAGAGCACCACGGTGACGGCGGCGGCAAACAGCGACATCCGCACGATGCCCCAGCGCTCAGCGGTGACGATGTTGTCGATGTCGCCGCCGCGCGTGGACAGGAGCAAGACGCCAAGCACGGCGCGCAGGCGCTGCACCGGCACTGCCACGGAGACGACGAGCTCGCCCTTGTCGGTGACACGCACGATGGGGACCGAGGTCCCGGTCAAGGCCGACGCGACCTCGGGATAGGCCTTGCCGTTGTTGCCGCCGATCTCGCTGTAAAGCGGTAAATCGTATTGCCGCATGCGGGTCTTGATCGCCTGCCAGAAGGCGGTAAGCGCGTCCGGCTTCTCGACGTCGGGCGCCGGCAAATCGTAGCGGAGCACTTCGCCGCGCGAATAGAAGGTATCGGAATCGAGGATCAGGCCGCCGTCGCGGCCATAGATGCGGGCCCTGCTTCCGGTCGGCTTGACCAGGCGGCGCAGGATCGGAGCGGCGCGCTCGGGATCGATAGTGAAATCGAGCCCATCGTCGTCGGCGCTGCTCGACGAGCTAGGCTCGCTTTCGAGCAGCTTCTCCGGATCGATCTGGACCTGGTCGGTATCGACGCCGGCCGACGCGGCGAGCGCGCCCGCGATGATCTCGCCTTGGGTGAGCAAGCTCTGCACCTTGGCGTCGATCAGGCCCGCGCGGAACTGATTGAGATAGAGGATGCCCGAAACAAGGATGGCAAGCCCGATGAGATTGAGGATGACGATGCGTCTTGTGAGGCTGGAAAAGCCATGGCGGAAGGGCAGACGCTGCCACAGCCAGCGCGACCCTTTGCGCGAGCGGACATAGCTCGCCATCAGGCCGCGGCGCAGGCGCTCTCTCACCCGCGGCACCTCGGCTTCCTGCCAGGACCTGTCGGCCTCGGCGGTCATGGATCTCCTGACCCGCTACTCTTTGAAGCGGTACCCCACGCCGTAGAGCGTCTCGATCACGTCGAAACTCGTATCTACGGCCTTGAACTTCTTGCGCAAGCGCTTGATGTGGCTGTCGATCGTCCGGTCGTCGACGTAAACCTGGTCGTCATAGGCGGCATCCATCAGCGCGTCACGACTCTTGACCACGCCGGGCCGGGCGGCGAGCGCCTGCAGGATCAGAAACTCGGTGACGGTGAGGGTGACCGGGCGGTTGTCCCACACGCACGTGTGCCGCTCCGGGTCCATCTTGAGCTTGCCGCGCTCCAGCACCTTGGACTTGTCCTCGACCGGGGCGTTGGCGTCGCGCGGCGCGGCGCGTCGAAGCACGGCCTTGACCCGCTCGACCAGCAGCCGCTGCGGGAAGGGTTTGCGGATGAAGTCGTCGGCGCCCATTTTGAGGCCGAACAGCTCGTCGATCTCCTCGTCCTTTGAGGTGAGGAAGATTACCGGCAGCTCGGTTCGCTGGCGGAGCCGACGAAGCAGCTCCATGCCGTCCATTCGCGGCATCTTGATGTCGAGGATTGCAAGATCGGGCGGATTCTCGGACAGACCGTCAAGCGCGGAGGCGCCGTCGTTATAGGTCTGCGTCTTGTAGCCTTCGGCCTCGAGCACCATACGCAAGGAGGTCAGGATGTTACGATCGTCGTCGACAAGTGCGATGGTTGGCATTGAAAGGGCACCTAATGGGGTCGGGGGTTCAGGCTGACGCAAATTATGGCAGCATGGGGGCGCCTCAGCAGCCCGTTAATAGTGCAATGCAGCAAATATCCTTATGGCGCAAGTAAATATGACACCGGGAGACGTGCCATCCAAGGCCGAATTGGCCGCGGATGCGAGGGCGCTCGTGCGGTGTGCGTTGAAGGCATCGCTTGCCACAATCGCCGCCAGCAACGGCTATCCTTACGCCTCGCTGATCACCGTGGCGACGGAGGCTTCTGGCGCTCCGATCTTTCTGATTTCGGGGCTCGCCCAGCATACGCGGAACCTGAGCCAGGACGCCCGCGCCTCGATTTTGTTCGACGGCACCGGCGCTGCTGGCGATCCGCTGCAAGGCGCGAGGGTGACGCTGTTCGGCCGGGCCGAGAAGGCAAGCGATGAGGCCATCAGACGAAGGTTCCTGGCGCGCCATCCAGAGGCTGCCTTCTACGCCGACTTTGCCGATGTCGCGTTCTGGCGACTTCAGGTGGACGGCGCCCACTATATCGGCGGCTTCGGACGCATCGTCGATCTCTCCCCTGCCGAGCTGCGGGTCTCGACCGAAGGCGCCGGCGATCTGCTCGCGGCGGAGCCCGGCATCATCGAGCACATGAATGCCGACCACGCGGACGCCGTCCGTCTTTACGCCACGCGGCTCGCCGGCGGCGGTGAAGGCTTCTGGCGCATGAGTGGCATTGACCCTGAAGGCTGCGACCTGATTTGCGAGGGCGCCGCGCGCCGCATTTCGTTTCAGGCCCCGATCGCCACGCCGGGTGAGGCACGCAAGGAGCTCGTCCGACTCGGCAACGCAGCAAGGGGACCGGATTAGGGCCGAAGTCGCCGCCAGACACGTCGCCTTGAAAGCGTTGCAAGTTCGGTGCTAGCAAGGGGCAGAAAACTATCCCCAAAGCCACCCCGCCCTTAGCCAGAGGATCCCGCCGCATGAGCGTTCAGTCGAACATTGTGCCCGCTAGCGCGAAGACCACCAACCCCAAGGTCCTGGCCTTCGTCGAGGAGGCAAAGGCACTGTTCAAGCCGGAGCAGGTGGTGTGGTGTGACGGCTCGATGGACGAGTATCAGCATCTGCTGAAATCGCTGGTCGATGGCGGCACGGCTCTGTGGCTCAGCCCCGAGAAGCGGCCAAATTCCATTCTGGTGCGCTCAGACCCGCTCGACGTCGCGAGAGTCGAGGACCAGACCTATATCTGCTCCAAGAACAAGGACGACGCAGGTCCGACCAACAACTGGTTCGACCCAGCAGAGATGAAGGCGACGCTGACCAAGCTCTATGACGGCGCCATGGCCGGCCGCACCATGTATGTGGTGCCCTATTCGATGGGGCCGGTGGGCTCGCCGATCGCCGGCATCGGCGTAATGGTAACCGATAGCGCTTACGCCGTCGCGAACATGCACATCATGACCCGCGTCGGAGACAAAGTATGGAAGGCCCTCGGCGACAGCGAAGATTTCGTGCGCGGCATGCACACCGTGGGCTACCCGCTCTCGACGCCCACCACCGCAGACGTGCCGTGGCCCTGCAATAAGACGAAGTACATCTCGCATTTCCCCGAGACGCGCGAGATCTGGTCGTACGGCTCTGGCTATGGCGGCAACGCGCTGCTCGGCAAGAAGTGCCACGCGCTCCGCATCGCCTCGGTCAAGGCCCGCGACGAGGGCTGGATGGCCGAGCATATGCTGATCCTCAAGCTGACCAATCCTGAGGGTAAGTCGAAGTTCATCGCCGCAGCCTTCCCGTCGGCATGCGGCAAGACCAATCTCGCCATGCTCAATCCGACCATTCCCGGCTGGAAGGCCGAGACCATCGGCGACGACATATGCTGGATGAAGTTTGGCGCGGACGGTCGGCTCTACGCTATCAATCCCGAGACCGGCTTCTTCGGCGTAGCACCCGGCACCTCGGATGAGTCCAATCTCAACGCCATGAAGACGCTCTACGCCAACTGCATCTATTCCAACGTCGCGCTGACCGACGACGGCGATGTGTGGTGGGAGCAGATGAGCAAGGCGCCTGAGCATACCATCGACTGGATGCGCCGGAACTGGACACCGACGTCAGGCCGCCCTGCAGCTCATCCGAACGCGCGCTTCACGGCGCCGGCGGCGCAATGCCCGGTGATCGCCAAGGAATGGGAAGACCCGAAAGGCGTGCCGATCGACGCGATCCTGTTTGGCGGCCGCCGCGCCACCGTGGTGCCGCTCGTCACCGAGGCGCTCAACTGGCTGCACGGCACGTTCCTGGGCTCGATCATGGCCTCGGAGAAAACGGCCGCCGCCGCCGGCAAGATCGGCGATCTCCGCCGCGATCCGATGGCCATGCTGCCCTTCTGCGGCTACCACATGGGCGACTATTTCGCCCATTGGCTGAAGATGGGCGAGAAGGGCGGCGCCAAGATGCCGAAGATCTTCTACGTGAATTGGTTCCGCAAGAACGGCGACGGTAAGTTCATGTGGCCTGGCTACGCCGAGAACTCCAGAGTGCTGAAATGGATCTTCGAGCGCTGCGACGGGACGGCCAAGGCTGAGGACACGCCGATCGGCAAGCTGCCCGCCGAAGGCTCGCTCGACGTGAGCGGGCTCAAGGTCTCCTCCGACGATCTGAAGGAATTGACCAAGGTCGACAAGGAGGGCTGGAAGGCGGAGCTGCCGATGATCCACGAGCACTTCGCGACCTTCGGCACCAAGTTGCCCAAGGGACTGAAGGACGAGCTCGCTGCGCTGGAGAAGCGGCTCGGCTAGCCTCTCTGTGTCATACCGGTGAAGGCCGGTATCCAGCTTTCTTATTTGCGCTTCGCGCGCTGAATTCCGGTGCTTAAGCCGTAATGACGCAGATTCATTGCACCATCCCGAGAACCACTTGCCGCTGTTTGCGCTTCGCCTTAGGCAAACCTCATGAAAAGCGAGAAGAGCGTTGCCGCCGCCGGCCATGAGCTGACCGCGAAGGCCGCGGCGGAAATTCTGCAAGACGGCGGCAACGCCTTCGACGCCTGCGTCGCTGGCCTGTTCATGACCTTCGTCGCCGAGGCCGTGTTCTCCTCGCCGGGCGGCGGCGGCTTCCTGATGGCGCGGCGAGGAGGCAGCGACGCCGTTTCAGTCTTCGATTTCTTCGCCGAGACGCCGCGCAAGCGGCGCGAAGCCCGCGACATCGACTTAAATCCCATCAACGCCGATTTCGGGCCGGCCAAGCAGGAGTTCCACATCGGCGTTGGCTCGAGCGCCACGCCAGGCGTTGTGCCCGGCGTCTTCGCAATGCATGAGGAGCTCTGCCGGCTGCCGATCAAGCGCCTGGTCGAGCCTGCGGTGCGTGCCGCGCGCGGAGGATTCCCGCTCTCCGTGTTCCAGGCTTATCTCCTCACCGTCATCGCGCCGATCCTCACCGCGACCCCGGGCGCAGCGAAGATCTTTGCGCCGGACGGGACGTTGCTCAAATCTGGTGAGACCTTCCGCAACCCTGATCTCGGCGAGACCTTAGAATGGCTTGCCGAGGACGGCGCGAGGCTATTCCTCGACGGCGATGTTGGCCAGGCCATCGTCAAGCAACAGCACGGCGGCGGCGGATATCTCACCCAGGACGATCTTGCCCAATATCGCGTCGCGCGGCGGAAGCCCGTCCTCTGGCATCACGCCGGCGCCACCGTCGCGCTCAATCCACCACCCGCGGCAAGCGGCGCGCTGATCGCCTTCGGCCTTGGCTATGTGCAGGCGCTTGAAGATAAGGGCCGGGCGCTCGACGCCTTCGCGCTGAAGGAGGCGATGGCGGCGACCAACGCGGCGCGCGCCTCCCATGGAGAGGGACTTGCAGCGAAACTTGCCGATGGCAAGCTGGCCAGGGAAATGCACGCTGCCTCGCGCCATCCAGCCGCCAACGCCGGCACCACCCATATC
>k87-513143_pt1 | contig 11472 bp, 10 predicted proteins | sample MGYA00084033_6733616 | MGnify analysis MGYA00084033
AAGGTGCCAGTGACGATAACGCCGATCGATGAAACATCGGCCACGCTCGATGTTGGCGGAATTGCCTACCGACCCTATCCGCGCGGAGGCTTCGATATTGAGCACCGATTGCGCGACATGGATGCGGCCGGTGTCGACGTGCAGGTCCTTTCCGCCACTCCGCAAACATATCTCTACAATCAGGAAGCCGCGATAGGCGCCGCCACCGCAGCGATTCAAAACGATCAGATCGCAAAACTGATCAAGGAAAATCCGCAGCGATTCATGGGAATTGCAACATTGCCGATGCAGGCGCCGGAAAAAGCCGCCGGCGAACTCAGACGAGCGATAACCAAGCTCGGCCTGCGTGGAACAATGATCGCGTCGAATATCATGGGAAAGAATCTCGACGATCCGAGCTTTGAGCCGTTATGGGCCGCCGCAGAGGATCTTGGCGCCTTCGTCTTCGTGCATCCAAACAACGTGGCCGGTGCCGATCGCATGAAGTCCTATTACCTGAACAATTTGATCGGCAATCCACTCGACACCACCATTGGCGCAGCCTGCCTCTATTTCGGGGGAGTCCTCGTTCGGCACCCGCGGCTCACCGTGGTGCTGGCTCATGGCGGTGGCTTTACGCCCTACCAGGCCGCGCGATGGGAACATGGATGGGAAGTGCGACCCGAGCCTAAAAAGAATATCTCAACCCGACCGAAGGATATCGCTAAACGCTTCTATTACGACACGATTCTGCACTCTGCGCCGGTGCTGGAGTTCATGATCGGTCATGTCGGTGCTGATCGTGTCATGCTCGGCAGCGACTATCCTTACGACATGGGCATGTTGGATTGTGTAAAACACGTGCAGTCGTTGAAGATTTCGGATGCCGACAAAGCGACAATTCTCGGTTCACGCGCGGAAGCTCTGCTATCGGGGAAGTCATGAACGTCCAGTCCACCAAAGCGGTGCGAATTCCAACGGCTGTCGTTACCGGTCTGATCGTCGATGCAATGGGCAAAGCCGGTGTGACCGAGGATCACGCCGGCAAGATCGCTGAGCTCATGTTGGAGGCCGATCTGATCGGTGCCGACGCGCACGGCGTCTTTCGCCTCCCGCAATATGTTCAGCGGCTGCGCCTCAAGTCGACAAATCCGCGCCCAAACATCACGGTGAAGCGCACAGCGCCAGCAACGGCGCTTGTCGACGGCGACAATGGCATGGGCCATCTCGTTGTCGCGCGCGCGGCAGAGACCGCGATCGAACTCGCGCGCGAATGCGGTGTCGCCTGGGTCGGTTGCCGCATGTCGGGGCACGCCGGCGCTGCAGGAGTCTATGCAGCTTTGCCGCTCAAAGCCGACATGGTCGGGTTATATTCTGCGGTGGCCAATGCCAATCACATGCCGCTCGCCGGCGGCGCAGAACCGTTGCTTGGGACAAATCCTTTCGCGATAGCAATCCCTGCAGGCAAGGAAGCGCCGATTGTGCTCGACATTGCCACCTCGATTGTTTCGTACGGCACGATCAAGAACCATCGCCTGCAGAACAAGCCGCTGCATGACGACTGGATGATCGATCCAAAAACCGGAGAACCAGTAACCGATCCGCATAAGAGCGCGGAAGCGCTGCTCCTGCCGATGGCGGGTTACAAGGGCGCAGGACTCGCGCTGACGTTCGGCCTTCTTGCCGGCACGCTCAACGGTGCGCTGTTTGGTCGCGATTGCGTCGATTTCAATGCTGAGCCTGACAAGGTCACCAATACCGGTCAGTTCGTGGTCGCGCTCGATCCGAGCCGATTTCAGCCGCTCGATCAGTTCAAGTCGGAGGTCGACCGGCATATCCGGGAGTTGCGCAATACGAAGGCACTGCCGGGGCAAAGTGTTCGTCTGCCCGGCGAGCAGCGCGCGCAGCGCCGGGTTGATCGCCTGCGCAACGGGCTGTCGCTTGCGCCCGAGTTGCTGACGCAGCTCGATAAATTGGCGGCCGATCTGTCGATCAAAACGCTGCGCGAGCGTTCCCAGGCTGCATAGCCAAATCACAGAACGGCCTCATTCGTAGCGCTCTAGGAAGCAATCGGGGCGCCTCGCTCTCGGTCAGCGCGAGGTTGTGCGATGCGCGGCTTGCGCAAATTGTTTGTCAAATCAGGACGATGAAGCTGATCGAAGCCAAAAAAATTGTGCGTTGGGTCGCCAGGAGACTGGCGCACTTTAGTTTTCTTCTCGCGCTCGGCGGCGTGTTTTCCGTGATGCCCATGCCGAGCGTTTCGAGCGAGAATTCTTTCGATAGGATTCAGGCCGGAACGTGGATTGTCGCGTCGATGTACTGGGAAGACAAACTTGTTTCGACTGGCAAAGCCTTCAATCCCATCGGATGGCATGCAGCGCATAAGACATTGCCGATCGGCACACTCATCCGTGTGTCGAATCCGAAGAACCATCGTTCAATCAACGTGACCATCAACGATAGAGGTCCGTTCGTCGCAAACCGCGATCTGGATTTGAGCCTCGGCGCCGGCACATTGCTGGGACTGCAGGGGCTGGGCACCGTCTATATGGAAATTCTGTCGATTCCGCCGATAAAGCAGGCCCGGCCAGTCGTGGAAAGTTTGTTCGCGGTCAACGAGGCGAATGCCAGTTGCGCTGGTGTCCAGCCCTGCTAAGGCAGGCCATCCCGCGCGCGACTGCGAGTTCCACACGGGGTGCGTCGCTTGACCGCCGCCTGTGGCCAAATGGCCGCCTAAAAAAGGGGAATCTGAATAAGTTCCCTGGCCATTAACCTAAAAAGGTAAACGAGATTTAACGAATACCTCCAATTTGTTAACCTTTATCGCTAACGGGGCGGGACGACCGATTGCTCAATGCGGCCTTTTGAGGCGCCGGCATCGCTTGCCATTCGGCTGGCGGCGCAACCGGGAGCTCCCGCCGCAACGCATCCAGTCCTGTTTCGACTCGCCGCCTGCCGAGGTTGAGAGTGGGCGCGCGACGCTGTTTCAATGAGGGAGTGGCGGTGTGACGGCAGGGATTTTGCTCAGTAGCCAAACACGGGGCGATTCGGTCGAGCTCAGCGCCGCCGGGTCGTGGACAGCCGAGTACGCCGGTGCGATTGAGCCCCAGGTGGACGCCGCGACGCGTGGGGTGACTGCGCGCAGCATCGCGATCAACATCGCGCGCGTCGATTATCTCGACACGTATGGCGCCTGGCTCATCGAACGGACGTTGCGGAATTGGACGAGCCAGGGGCGCGAAGCGCGTCTCGTTGGCCTGCGTGAGGATTACCGAGGTCTTTTCGACAAGGTTCACTCCGGGACACAGACGCTCTCGCCGCCGGCACCGAGACCGAACAGCATCGTTGCGACGCTGGAAAGCGTGGGCATGACCATGGCATCGGCCGGTGCCGATCTTGTTTTGATGGCGCAGATGCTTGGATCGCTGCTGGTCGCGCTCAAGCGCGTCATGTTGAGGCCGACAAGTTTCCGCTTCACGTCGATGGTGCATCAGCTCGAGCGCGTTGGCTGGCGGGCGGTGCCAATCATTTTGCTGATCACTGTTCTGATAGGCGCCATCCTCGCGCAGCAGGGCATTTTCCATTTCCGCAAATTCGGAGCGGATATCTACGTCATCGACATGGTTGGCGTTCTGGTCTTGCGCGAAGTCGGCGTACTGATTGTTTGCATCATGGTCGCCGGCCGGTCCGGCAGCTCCTATACAGCCGAGCTTGGAGCCATGCGCATGCGCGAGGAAGTCGACGCGTTGCGTACGATGGGTTTTGATCCGGTCGAAGTTCTCATCTTGCCCCGCATCATAGCGCTCGTCATTGCCGTTCCAATTCTGACATTTCTTGGATCGATGGCGGCGCTTTACGGCGGCGGACTCGTATCATGGCTCTACGGGGGCATTCAGCCGGAAGTCTTTCTCGCGCGGCTGCGCGAGGCCGTAACCAGCACCACATTCGAAGTGGGAATGATCAAGGCGCCCTTTATGGCTCTTGTCATCGGCATCGTCGCCTGTGTCGAGGGATTGCAGGTGCAGGGAAGCGCCGAGTCACTCGGCGAGAAGACGACGAATTCCGTGGTAAAATCCATTTTCCTTGTCATCGTGCTGGACGGCGTCTTCGCCATGTTTTTCGCCGCTATCGGGATGTGAAATGGCACAAGATCCCGTCATCGAGGTGCGCGATCTGGTTGTCGAGCTCAAGGGCAACCGGGTTCTCAATGGGGTTACGCTCGATGTTTATCGGGGCGAGATCCTTGGCTTCGTCGGAGCTTCCGGCGCGGGCAAGTCCGTGCTTACACGCACGATCCTTGGGTTGCTGCCTAAGCGGTTGGGACGGATCAGCGTCTTCGGAGTCAATCTGGACGAAGCGGGTGAGCAGCAGCGTCAGGAGATCGAGCGCCGCTGGGGCATTCTTTTCCAGCAGGGCGCTTTATTCTCGTCATTGACAGTCGGGGAAAATATCGAATTTCCGATCCGGGAATATCTCGATTTGTCCGAACGCCTGATGACAGAAATAGCCATCACTAAACTGGAAATGGTCGGGCTTAAGCCGGATGTCTACCGCAAATTTCCTTCGGAACTCTCCGGGGGCATGATCAAGCGCGTCGCGTTGGCCCGTGCACTGGCTCTCGACCCGGAAATTCTCTTTCTGGACGAGCCGACTTCGGGCCTTGACCCGATCAGCGCCGGCGATTTCGACCAGTTGATATTGACCCTGCAGCGGGTTTCGTCGATGGCCGTTTTTATGGTAACCCATGACCTCGACAGCTTGCATACGATCTGTGACCGGATCGCTGTTCTCGGCGACGGCAAGATCATTGAAGCCGGAACTATGGATACGATGCTGGCATCACAGCATCCATGGCTTAAGGCCTATTTCCATGGTGTACGCGCCCGAACGCTGAAAGCTGCGGCAAGGAACTAACGGAGTAAGATGATGGAGAGAAAAGCGCATTACGCCCTGATCGGACTGTTCACGTTCGCCGTGGTTGCGGGAGCGTTTGGCTTCATCTTCTGGCTGCACCACTCTTCCGGAAAGAAGCAGGCCGTCGCTTACCGCGTGATCTTCGATAGCTCTGTGTCCGGGCTGCAGGTCGGCGGAAACGTTCTGTTCAACGGAATTCGAGTCGGCGAAGTCACCAATCTGCGGCTCGATCCCGATAAGCCGTCTCAGGTCGTGGCGATGCTGGCAGTCAACAAATCGACGCCAATTCGTTCTGACACGCGTGTAGGCCTTGAATTTGCCGGTCTCACTGGTGTCGCCGCGGTCTCACTCAAGGGTGTTTCGCCGAAGACGCCTCTTATCGAGAGAGAAGAAGGCGAGCCGCCCACGCTGAAGGCCGATCCGAGCGCCAGTCAGGATATGATGCAGGCCGCGCGAGAAGTGCTGAACAAGGCTGAAGAGGTCATCGCCGCCAATCAGGAAGCGGTGCATCAGGCAATCGCGGATATCGCGATGTTCAGTGCTTCACTTGCACGCAATTCCGACAGCGTCGATTCGATCGTAAGAGATGCCAAGGATACGATGAGCAATGCCAAGGAAGCGACCGCTTCGGCACGCACACTGATGGAAAACCTCGATAAGCGCACGGACGGCATCACGATCGGGGTCAACAAGATGACCGCGACCGCAACGCGACAGATCGACCTTGCCGGCAAGGCGATCACCGACCTGGCGCACAATCCGCAGCGGTTCCTGTTCGGTGGCGGCGGCAGCGGCAGCGAGGCGCAGGCCGCGCCGGCGGCAGCACGGCAGGCCGCGCCGGCGGCGGCACCTCGTAAAAAAACTCAACAGCAATAACGAATAACGTCAGGCGGCAGCGCGCACTTCGTCGGGATCGAGCGGAAGTTTTACCGGCTGCTTGCGCTTGGCCGACAGGTCGAGCGCTTTCGTCAACATCAGGTTGCGATGCGCTTCCTCCACCGTGGCCGCGGCCGTAGGCAGGCCTAGCGCTACGCGGTTGAGCCATGAATCGGTTTCTTCCGCCATGGGCCCGCGTAGTTCGCCGAGCGCCATGTCGCCTGGCGGATAACTGCCCATGAAATCGACCAGCCGCGACGTATCGGGATTGTAGCCCTCCGACTGCGGCTTGGAGACGGCCAGCACGATATCGCGATGCGTGTCGTCGATGGTGAGCACGCCGGTCGTGCCGACGATGCCGACCTCAAGCGAATAAACCGCGGCCGGCCAGGTCACTGGCAGGGCCCAGGACATATTGAGGTGGTAAATGGTGCCGTCGGAGAAATTGATCATGCCGGCGGTGCCGTCGATCCCCTTGTACGAAGGGCCAAGCACCTTGTCGACCGACCGCGCATAGCACTCGACCGCGGTCTTTCCCTCAAGACACCACATGCAGATATCAAGCGCGTGCGTACCGGAAATGACCATCGGCGAAATCGTCGCCGGATCGTCGGTGCGCTTGTAATTGTCGATCGCGACCAGGCGATTCATAAAGGCACGCGAGGTCACCATCGTCACATCGCCGAGCGCGCCGGTACGGCATTTCTCCTTCGCCGCCAGCCATCGGCGGCGAAAGCGCTGCGTGTAGCCGACAACGGCATCCAGCTTCGCCGCCTTGATCGCCTTCAATACGCGCTCGGACTCTGCAAGGTTGGTCGCAAGTGGCTTCTCGATCAGCATCGGAATGCCGCGCTCGACGGCCGCCATGATCGGGTCGACGTGCAAATGCTCATCGGTGCAGATAATCGCAGCAGTGACCTCCGGCCGTTTGAGCAATTCGACATGGCTTTGCGTGACGAAATCTGCGTTGACCTTCGGGCCAACCTCGCCGGCGCGGTTCGGGTTCTTCTCCGCAAGCCCGATCCACTCTACCGCCGGATGCCGTGCCGCTACTTCGCCGCGAAACAATCCGACGCGACCGCCACCGATGATCGCGAGCCCGACGCCTTTGGCAGACCTCTTCATTGGTTCACCCCTGCGCGGATTTTCTGCTTGAACTCGGCAATGGCTGAAATGGTCTCATTGGTAAGGGGCAGATCGACCGGCTCATTCCGATCGGCGGAAAGATCTGCGGCGCTGTAGGTTTCCATCACGCGGCGTGCACTTTCCGGCGTCACCATAACCGGCGTGTCGCGGATACAGGCCTCGAGGAAATGGATCGTTTCCGGGCCCATGCCGCCGGCAAAGACGTTATCGACCCATTCACCCGGCATGGTGGACATCGGAAACTGCTGGCCGTCCTTCGCCGTGTTGAGCCAGTTGTCGCGTTGCGTGTCATCGAGAAACAGGGAACCGTCAGTGCCGGTAATCTCGATCCACGTTGCGCAATAGTTCGGATAGCTCGGTGGCAAATTCCAGCCGCCGCCGATCATCACTGCGACGCCATTGTCCATGGTGACCGTCGTGAACATCACGTCATGAGAGCCGTTGATAGGCTCCATGTAACCGTAGGCTCCCTGCGAATAAACCCGAATTGGTTTGGCCGGCTCCAGCAGCCAAAGCACGAAATCGAGGTCATGGGTCGACTCCATGACGACTGGTGAGAGCCTCACGCGGCTGGCGATCTTCTTGCCGAGACTGCGCGAGAGATGGCGGCTGACCAACACGGACACGACCTTGCCGAGCGTGCCGTCGACGATCTTCTTCTTGGCGTAGGCGATTTTCGGATTGAAGCGTTGTGAGTAGCCGATGGTGAATTTCAGATTGTTCCGTTTGGCCAGCTGGATGAGTTCGTCCGCTTCCCACAATTCGAGAGCGATCGGCTTCTCCAGCATCACATTCTTTCCGGACTTCAGGCAGTCGCGGCAGATCGGATAGTGGTTCGATTCTGGCGTGGTCGAGATATAGACGACCGAGATGTTCGGGTTGCGGATGACGTTGTTGTAGTCGAGCGTCGCCGTGGCGGGTTTATATAGTTTCTTCACTTCGGCCAGACGATCAGGGCGGATTTCACAGAGATGCAGCTTGTCCACCAATGCAGTGCGAGAGAGCGTTTCCGCGCGCGTGCCCCCGACCCAACCGACACCAATCACCGCGGCTTCAACCGTTTTCACCAGACTTCTTCCTTCTTCCGTTTCGTGTGAGGCTTGCGGCCGGCTGGCCGTGCGGGCGGCAGACTAGCTTACGCATGTCATGACCGAAAGAGCGCGGTTTTTCAACGCGCGAAAGCACTTTGAGCGCCGGCGATGCCGAAAACCTGTTCGGTGAATTGCGGATAAACCTCGGCCAGTTGTGGCGCGACCACCTCGCGCAGCAGCTTCAGTGTCTCGTGCGATGGCGGCGGGGTTTCTGGAACAGCGCTCGGCGTATCGAAATCGAATCCTGTGTTCTCGACGAGTTCGTCGACCGTGTGGCCAGGGTGCACACTCGCCAGCGCGAAGCGCCCATTGGAAAATCCAAACAGGCAGCGGTTGGTCACGAGTGCAATTGGTCCGCCCGGTCGGTAGACATTGTCTGCGCTTGCGCCTGGCGCGCTGATGAAATCGACCTTGGGCACCAGCGTGCGTCGCGAGTGTTCGGTACGGAAAAGGATCACCTTCGGAACCACATAGTAGAGATAGGCCGATCCGAAGGAGCCGGGAAAGCGCACCTTCGGATGCTCATAGTCCCCAGTACTCACGAGGTTGACGTTGCCCTGTCCGTCGATCTGCCCGCCTGACAGAAAAAAGACGTCGATGCGGCCTTGCCCCGCGCAGTCGAAAAGCTCCCGTGCACCGTCGGTGAAGAAATTGTGTTTGCGACTTTGCAGCAATGAAACGTAAGGACGGCCTTGGCCACGTTCGCGCGCGAGCAGAGCCGCGGTCGCCGGAATCGGTGACGCGTTGCCGACTGCCACGTGACGTACATCCCCGATCAGACGGGCGATGACGTCGGCCAGCAGCTCCTCATCCCGGAATTGCGATATTCGCGTCACGTGAGCTCATCCGGCGACCGATCATGCTGCTTTCTTCTCATAGACATACTTGTTCAAGTACTCCGTAAAGCCTTCTACCGTTCCGGCCATCCGCGCGTACTCCGCAAGGTGGTCTGCATCTACGCCGTAAAAATCCGGCAGCCCGAGAGGCCAGGAACCGCGCTGGGCGACAGCCACGGTCTCCACGTAAAAGCCGGGAAGCGTCCCGGCCGCGAGCGTGGGATCGTCGAGCAAGTTGCCGTCATGAATTCGCTCGACTGTTGCAATCGTCTTCTCTGAGGCATGTGCCATCGTGGCCAGCTCGCGCTGGCGTCCAATCCAGACATTGCCGAAACGGTCAGCCATTGGCGCGTGGATCAACGCGACGTTCGGTTTGATCGCCGGCAAAAGGACGATTTGATCACTCTCGCCGAACGGACTGTCGATCACTTTCCAGTCGTCGCGATATTTCAGGATGTCCGAACCAATAAGTCCGCGCAGCGGCATGAACGGCACGCCCTTTTCCGAGGCCTGCAAGGCCGCGTGCAAGGCCGGGCAGGTCGCATCTTTGAGTTTGATGGTTCCCGAGGTGACAGCGGCCGTAAAGCGCGGAGCGGGACCAAATTCGCCGAGGCTCACCGCGCTTGTCTCCAATGTTTCGATGCAGCCGGCGCCGATCAAGAGGTCTGCCTGCAAGCTCGACGTCGGGAGAGCGACCAGATAAAGCTTTTTCACGCCACGCCTTATGAGTGCGCGTGTCGCTGCCATTGGAACGCCGGAGACCTCGCGCGGTACAACCAGCATGCACCCATCTGTGATCGGCGCGATCGCATCGTCGATTGATTTCGCCAGTTGAAACATGGCGGGTCCGCACGGTTGCGTGGCATCAAAGCCGCCACCATTTTTCCCATTGTTTCACTTGCAACGTCCACTGGATTTTGCGACTTGGATTGGATGCCTGACACTCTGCAAGACAAGCTGCGCGCCAAGCGATTTGTAATCACCGCGGAAGTTACTCCGCCGGTGTCCGCCGACCGTGCCGAATTTTTGGCAAAAGCGCTGCAACTGAAGTGCCTTGCCGATGCAGTGAACGTCACCGACGGCGCCGGTGCGCGGCCTCATCTCGGCGCCGTCACGGCAGCCGCGATGCTCGTGGCCCAGGGTGTCGAACCGATCCTGCAGCTCACCTGCCGCGACCGCAACCGCATCGCGATACAAAGCGATCTGCTTGGCGCCGCTGCATCGGGCATTCGCAACCTGCTGATGCTGCGCGGCGACGACCCGAGTACCGGCGATCAACCGGATGCGAAGCCGGTATTTGATCTCGATCCGCGTGGACTTCTCACGACAGCGCGACGCCTTCGCGACTTGGGCGAACTGCCGACGGGTCGCAAGATCGGAGGCCGCGCCGATTTTTTTATCGGCAGTGCAGACAACCCGATCGACCCGCGGCCAGGATGGCAGCCGACCAGCTTGCAGGCCAAGGTCGAGGCCGGAGCGCAATTTGCGCAGACACAATTCTGTATGGATGCCGGTGTGGTGCGCCGTTACATGGCGCGGCTCGCGGAATGCGGAATTGCCGAACGATTGTCGGTCATCATCGGCGTCGTGCCGCTGCGTTCGGCCAAGTCGGCACGTTGGATCAAGGAGAAGCTGTTCGGCGCCGTGATTCCGGACGCCCTCATCGATCGCATGGAGCGCGCCAGCGATCCGGTGGCGGAAGGCCGTCGCATATGCGTCGATTTGGTGCAGGAACTGGCAAGCGTCCCATACGTCGCCGGCGTTCACATCATGGCGCCCGGAAACGATGCCGTGGTACCCGAGGTTATCAAAGCGGCGCGCGCCAGCATCAGCCGGCTCGCGCCTGCCTGACGGTTCAGCTCAGCGCGGACTTCACTCGGTCTGGAGAAAACGGAACGCGCCGGATTCGAACGCCGGTAGCGTCGAATATCGCGTTGGCAATAGCCGCTGCTACAGGCCTGATCGACGGCTCACCGGCACCGGTAGGCGCGAGGTCCGGATGGTTGATCAGCACGACGTGCACTTCGGCCGGCGTCTCCGTGATATCGAGGATCGGATAAGTCAGCCAGTCGACGCTCGTCACCGATTTGCGATCAAAGGTGACTTCCTCCCAGAGCGTTCGACTCACGCCCTGCACGATGTTGCCTTCGATGCATTTCACCAATCCGTCCGGATTGATGATCTGCCCGCAATCGTGCGCCACCGTGAACTTGCGTGCCCAGATCTTGCCGGTCGACCGGTCTATATCGACTTCAGCAACAATGGCGACGCGGGTGCCGTTCCGCTGAGAATAGGCGATACCGCGACCCGATACCTTGTTGCCGCTTTGGTCGCGGCGAGGCGAAGGCCTTGTCTCCCATTTTGCTTTCTCAGCGGCCGCTTTGATCACGGCGATATCGCGGGGTTCCTTGATGTAGCGCAATCGGAACTCGATCGGATCTGCATTCACCGCCGCTGCGACTTCGTCGATGAAAGATTCGCTTGCGAAGTGGATCTGCGGGCCGACGGGATCACGCAAATGCGCGCTGCGAAGCGGCGAGGATCGGTCGAGCAGGGGCGGGATGGTCTCCCATGCCATACGCTTATTGTCGAATGCATAGGATTCCGCGGGTACGCCGAAGCCATCGCCC
>k87-859491_pt1 | contig 11280 bp, 8 predicted proteins | sample MGYA00084033_6733616 | MGnify analysis MGYA00084033
ACAACGAGCAGTGCAGCAGCGATGACCCCGATCCCAACGGCACCCCATACCGTCGAGGTCAGGACGGTGATGCGGAAATTCGCAGATTCGGAAAGCCCACCCGTAGAGCTGGCGCGAATTGTCGTTTGATAGTCACCGGCAATGGCACGGGCGGATGGCGTCAACGTAACCTTGATCGATTGCGATTTGCCGGCGCCAAGCTCGGGCAACTCTTTCGGATCAAAGCTCGTCTTCCAGCCTTCCGGCGCTGTCGCGGTGAATTCGACATCACGGGCCGCCTCGCTGCCGTCGTTCTTTGCAACGACGGTCAACTGGCTGTCCTGGCCGGCATAGGCCTCGCCGCTGAGACGGCCGCCTTCGCCGGCGAGCGCCAAACGCGCCTGGCCGATAATCGTAATAGCGAGGTCGAGATCGGCCGACGCGGCTTCGCTCTTGGCATGCAGAACGAGTTTATAGTCTCCCGCCGGAGTATCCCGCGGCAACGCTACAGACGCTTCGATGTCTTTCGACTTACCCGCCTCGATCGGAATGCTGGTCAGCTGTTGGGTGCCATAGGCCTCGGTAAAGGTGACTTGGAAGTTCTTGGGCGCGTCGGCGCTGAAATTGATTGTGGCGTCGCGCCCGCTGTCGTTGGCGACCGTGACCTTGAATTTGAATGAGGTAGTGGCGGTGCCACGCAATGCCGGAAAGTTCGTGGTGAGCTTGAGCTTGGCGGGCAGTTCTTGCCCGATCGTGACAGTGATCGGGAGCTTGAATGTGCTCCCTCCACCGTGCGCTTCTACGACGAATTGATAGCTGCCGGGGCCGGTACTCGGTGGTGGTTCGAGACGCAGTTGCAGCTTCTCCTCGCTATCCGGCGCAACAAAGGCCGACTCGACCGGCTGACCGCCCCCGAGAACGGTTGCTTTCCACCCGCTCGCTACCTGCGGAACCGACAACGCCAGCTGTTGCGGCGGCACATTGAAGTTCCGCAGCGAAAGGTCGATCGTCGTGGTCTCGCCAGCTCGCACCGTCAGCCCCGGGTAACGGGTAGTCAGGAAAAGCCCTGTGACTGCGGATGGTTTGTCGGCAGCACCGGCCGCAACCGCCACAAGGACGAGAAACAAGACCGCGAGTAGCCGCCGCAGCATCCTCAACGCTCCAATCCTCATTGCAGATACCAATCCCAGCCGCGCAGAGAGGGAGTGTGCGAGAGGGACCGAACGCACTTAATGATGGGTTGATACGCCAGCCCACCGCGCGTCTGAAATTAACAATTTTTCATGTTGCTGAAGGCGACCGCGGGAGCAGATCAGAAGAGACTTCCGACGTTACGCGTGAACCACCCTCCCTTAGGCGTATTCGGGCTTCCGGTCCCGGTGACGAGGGCATAGGTATCCTCGTACCACTCGCTCCCAGGGTAGTTATATCCAAGGACTGCAGCGTTGGTCTTCGCTTCGTCATTGAGACCCAGCGCCAAGTCGCATTCAACAAGACGCTCCAAGGCCTCGGGCACATGCGTTGTGGTCTGATAATTATCCACCACGCGTTTAAATCTGTTCATCGCCGCCAGATATTGACCACGCTTAAGATAATATCGGCCGATCTCCATCTCTTTTCCTGCCAGATGGTCTCGGGTAAAATCAAGCTTCAGTTTAGCGTCTCGTGCGTATTTACTGTCTGGGAAACGCCGCACTACATCGTCAAGAGCCTTCAGCGCCTGCTCTGTGATTTTCTGGTCGCGGCCGACATCAGTGATTTGGACATAATACGAGATCGCCTTCAGATAATAGGCGTACGCAACATCGCGGTGACCGGGATGCAACTGAATGAAACGGTCCGCCGCGATAACGGCCTCGCCATAATTTCCAGCCTCGTATTCGGCGTAGGCTCCCATAATCTGGCCCTTCGTCGCCCAGACTGAGTAGGGGTGCTGGCTCTCGACTTCGTCAAAGGTTTTGGCGGCCGCCGCGTAGCGCTCCTCGACCATCTCGTCCATGGCTTTGTTGTAAAGGTCGTCGACCGGCTTTTCGACATAGACGTCCTTCTTTGAGCCACCGCAGGCGGCAAGAACGGACATCAAGGCGGCTGCGCCGAGCCACCGAATTTGGGACAACGAATGCATCGGCAAACCGGTATCAATTTACGCTTATATCACAGCACATCTGCACGGAGGATGAGCGAAAGATCGAGCTATACTCCGGCGAGATGCATTTCGCTCGGCCGGCCGGACACACCAAAATCCGCGGTCCGACCCACGTTCGTATAGTGCCACGCCTCGTCGTCGGAAAACAAAGCGCCAAGCAATTGTCTTGTATGCGCATGACCCGAGCGAACGCCACGGAATCGCCCGATGATCGGGCCGCCAGCAAGATAGAGATCACCGAAGGCATCGAGCAATTTATGGCGAACGAACTCGTCGGCATAGCGCAGACCGTCAGCGTTCAATATGCGGTCGCCACTAACTACCACGACATTATCGAGCGATCCGCCGCGCCCGAAACCCGCCGCCCGCAAACGGTCCACTTCGTCGAGAAGCCCAAAGGTTCGTGCTCGGCTAAGCTCCGCTTTGAACGTCGCGGCATCGAACACGATGCACATGTCTTGTTGGCTAATCAGGGGGTTGGCGAAACTGATTTCGAAGCTCATGGAAAAGCCGTGGTCGGGCAATAACGCGGCCGTTGCGCTTTCCTCGGTGATCGTTACCGGCTTGAGCACTTTTATCGCGCGCCGTGGTGACTCCTGCTCTATGAACCCGGCGCACTCGATCAAAAATAGGAAGGGCGCGGAGCTGCCGTCCATGATCGGCACTTCGGGACCGTCCAGTTCGACGATCGCGTTGTCAATCTCTGCGCCAGCCAGTGCAGCCATCAGGTGCTCGATCGTGCCGATGGTAATCCCCTCGCCGTTTGACAATATTGTGCAACGCGGCGAGTCGATCGTGTTGAACCAGCTCGCTCGGATATCCGCCCCGGCATCGATACGGCGGAACAGGATCCCGGTGTCCGGCGCTGCCGGGAGCAGCGTCATCGTTACTCTCTGACCAGAATGAAGACCAACCCCCCGGCACCCGATGCGTGTCTTCAGCGTCCGTTGCGACGCTGCCGTCATATCCCCCAGCATGCGACAGACTTCTCGAAAGCAGATCCCCTGCTCCGCAAAATTAAACGGTGTCTCCGGACCGTCTCAAATCACTCTTTATTTCAGATTGTTACCCATTGGCCACCAGTCGCCTTGTAGTCGCCGGCTGCAGCGCTCTCACTGAGCGGCAATTCAAGCCCGCAAATAATAAAGTCAGGGCGCTCCAGAGGAGGCACCAGAGCGCCAGTCTAGTTGGCTTGACGCCGCAGGAACGCCGGGATGTCGAGCAGATCTTCCTCTTTGCTAAGGCTCGGCCTGTCGTCCGGATCCAGCGGGGTCAGCCTGGGCTGGGCAACCTGCTTTGCAGGTTGGGTAGCTGGACGCGGTGCCGATTCCGCCGCAGTGGCGCGTGCACGGCCCACTCCGGTTACCCTCTCGATGAGGCTGGGCACTCGCCCCTTCGGTCGTGACGCGGGTTCCTTAGCCGCCGGAGCCTGCGGAACCGCCGGCTGCGTCAACGGGACCGGACGGGCGATTCCGGCATCGACCGGCTTCGGAACAGCAAACGAACCGGCACGCATAGCCGCATTCTCGGCTGCCTCGGCCGCTTTTGGCAGCGGTTCGCTGTCTTGCTCGACGCGCAACGGCTCGCTGCGCGGCGCCTCTCGTGCACCATCTGCTGGCGATTGTGCTGCATTCTGAGTGAGCAGGGGCTGGGCGTATGCTCCTGCGGCCGCCTCGCGTAACCCTGTGGCTGGCACCGAATCTCGACTGCTAACCAGGCTGATCATCGGCCGGACCTGAGAAACTGCTTCAGCGTCAATACCGGTGGCGACGACGGAAATGCGCATCTTACCCGATAGGCGTTCATCGAAGGTCGATCCAAAAATGATGTTGGCATCCGGATCGACTTCCTCACGGATCCGATTTGCCGCCTCATCGACCTCGAATAATGTCATGTCGAGACCCCCGGTGATGTTGATTAGGACGCCCTTCGCGCCCTTCATCGACACATCCTCAAGTAGAGGGTTGGAGATCGCGGCTTCGGCGGCATCGATCGCTCTACGCTCGCCCTCTGCCTCACCGGTGCCCATCATCGCCTTTCCCATTTCGGCCATCACGGTCCGGATGTCCGCGAAGTCGAGGTTGATCAATCCGGGCATGATCATCAGGTCGGTCACGCCACGGACGCCAGAATGGAGGACGTCATCCGCCATCTTAAAAGCGTCGGCAAATGTCGTCCGCTCGTTCGCTACGCGGAACAAGTTTTGGTTGGGGATGATGATTAGTGTATCGACAAACTTCTGTAGCTCCTCAATGCCGAGTTCGGCGATACGCATGCGATTGCTACCCTCGAAGTGAAAGGGCTTGGTTACCACGCCGACGGTAAGAATCCCCGATTCACGAGCGATGCGCGCGATCACCGGCGCACCACCTGTCCCGGTGCCGCCACCCATCCCGGCCGTGATGAACACCATGTTGGAACCCTGCATCGCCTCCAGGATCTCATCGAGAGCCTCCTCAGCGGCGGCACGGCCGACATCAGGCCGAGAGCCAGCACCGAGGCCACGGGTAACACCGATCCCAAGTTGGATTTTGCGAGATGCGGTAGATTGCTGCAGCGCCTGAGCATCAGTGTTACAGGCGACAAACTCGCACCCAACCAAATTCGATCGGATCATATTGTTAACTGCATTGCCACCGGCGCCACCTACCCCGACAACGGTGATGCGGGGTTTCATCTCCTGCTCGTCTTTCGGGATGCTCAGATTGATCATGCGGTCCCCTCCGCTGCAAAGCAGCTCCATAATACCCGGTCCGGTCCGGGCTCCCCCCGTCGCCGGCTTACCTATAGCCGGGCGAGCAACAACGTCGAATTTGCCTCAAAAGTTCTCTCGCAGCCAGTGACCGAAGCGACCGACAAGCCAATTTGACGGCACGCGCGCAGGGTTACGCACGCTGCGAATAACCTCCGCCCGTTCCGATAATGCAAAGTGTAGAAGGCCGACGGTCGTCGAAAACGCCGGCCCCCCCGTCGCTTCGGCCAAGCCCGTCACTCGCTGTGGCCGGCCGATCCGAATCTGTTTGTCGAGGATCAGCCCGGCAAACTCGCGCACTCCATGCAGCTGGCAAGCCCCGCCGGTCAGCACTAAGCGTCGACCCGCGACCTTGTCGAACCCGCTAGCCTCCAAACGATTGCGCGCCAGCTCGAAAGTCTCCTCGATCCGCGGCGCAATAATCCCGACGAGCAGCGATTTGGGTACGTGATTGACATGGCCGTCATCCTCCTCGCCAACTTGTGGGACAGCGATCATCTCGCGTTCGTCGGTGCTTGAGGAAATAGCGCTCCCGAAAAGCGCCTTCATGCGTTCGGCATGCGCTACTGGTGTCGACAGCCCACGCGCGATGTCATTTGTTACGTGGCTCCCGCCGACGGGTACGGAGTCCGCATGAATGAGATTACCGTCGAAAAATACCCCGATCGTCGTTGTGCCACCACCCATGTCTATGACTGTCACGCCGAGCGCAATCTCGTCCTCGACGAGGCAGGAGAGCCCAGCCGCATAAGGGCTGACAACGAGGGCGTCGACATCAAGATGCGAACGGCCGATCGCCGAGCGGCAATTACGTACGCTGGCCGCGCTTGCTGTCACCACGTGCATGTTGACGCCGAGCCGCTCGCCAAACATTCCACGCGGATCGCGGATACCGCGGCTATCGTCGATCGAGAACCCTACCGGCACTGAATGGACAACGTGTTGACCATCCGGCTCACCTATCAGGTAACCCTGATCAAGCACCCGCTGCAACTCACTATCCGTGATCTCCCGCCCCGCAACGCCGATCTCGGCCTTAAAGATGCGGGATCCGAAGAACCCTCCCGACAGATTTGTCACAACTTGTTGGATCGTCTCGCCTGCCATTTCCTCAGCAGCGAGCACCGCATTAGCGATGGACGCGCCCGCCGCTTCAAGATCGACGATTGTCCCGTTGCGAACTCCGCGTGAAATTTGATGACCGATTCCGAGCACCCGAGGCCCATCGGTTCCGACCCGCGCGATGAAGCAGCTAATTTTCGTTGTGCCGATATCCAACGCGGCGATCAGACTACCGCGAGGACGCACTGGCGGTCGCCGCCGTTTTGTGTTTCCATCATTTCCTGTGATTGTTGCCATTAACTGATCTTCGATAGGCGGCGAGGCTTCGTCCATCTCGGTCATGTGCTCTTTGCCGGAGAACGTATCCTCTTAGATATCGCTGGCTCTTTTTGGGGTTCCGAGGTCACCCGCAGAACAAGTCGGTCCGGCAGACGCAGATCAATCGCCAAGACCTCCCGTTTCAAGATGGCGCTCGACCGCTCCAACTGGGCGAGTTGTGACCATGCGGCTGCTATCTCGTCCGCGGGGAGCAGCACGTCGATCGCATTATCGAGACGCAAATTCCAGCGCCGGTCCCCCACGCGGACGGCAGCAGTCACGCGTGCGGCGAGGTCAGGATTGCTTGCGAGCATCGCGAGAAGCTCTGCCGCGTGACCCCCAGCACCCCCGCCGACAACTAACGGCAGCTTGGCGAATCGGTCGAGCCGGGTCACCGGGATGACGCTGCCCTCATGATCGATCAGGTCGAGTTTACCGCTGTGCTGCCAAAGAGCCAGAGGTTTGCGCTCAACGAGACGTACATAAATCGTGCCCGGCAGGTGCCGTTCGATTACCGCGGTGTGCACCCAAGGCAGGGCCTCAAGCTGTTCCTTAACATGGGCTGGGCTTACAGCAAGGATAGGGGTGCCGAAGCCTGCTGCCAGTGCCGCCAGGATCGTCTCCCGATCAGTCGTCTCCCGTCCCTCCACCATAATATCAGAAACGGTCAGACCGAGCAGTCCGGTAGCCTGTATTAACCCATCAGCGGCGCTCTGCATCAGCGAATGCCCATGCGGCAACCGGTTAAGCTGAATCGCACAGAAAACGCTACCCAAAATCAGCATCGCGATTCCGAGCGGCAATCCGAACCGATGGGGGTTGCGCGCAGCTTTCTGGCGACGCGGCCTGAGCTTTGTTGTTCGGCTCATCCCTCGCATGCTGCGTTTTCTGCAATCCAAACGACCAGATCTTCGAACGCGATGCCGGCGTAACGGGCAATATCAGGCACGAGAGAAGTGGGTGTCATTCCGGGCTGTGTGTTAACTTCCAACAGATAGAGCTCGCCAGGATCAGCCGCAGTATCGTCATAGCGCAAATCGGCCCGACTGACGCCCCGACATCCGAGCACTCGATGCGCGCGCAAAGCGATGTCTAGCGCCCGCTCATATGCTTGTGTAGGGATCGGCGCAGGTATCAGGTGGTCGGATCCGCCCACGGCATACTTTGCCACATAATCATAAAAGCTACCCCGCGTAATAATCTCGCAGACGCCGAGCGCGCGGTCTCCCATGACCGCAACCGTGAGTTCGCGCCCAGGAATGAAGCGCTCGACCAGCACCTCGCTACCGAAGCACCAGCTGGCCACATCCTCGCGCCAAGAATTGTCATTGACCCGTACGATGCGGACCCCGACGCTGGAACCCTGGTTGGTCGGTTTCACAACGAAGGGAGCCGGCATCGGATCGCGCAGAGCGAGTTGTTCTGGATGAGCAACCACGCCTTCTACGACGGGCAAGCCCGCTCTGCAAAAGATCGCTTTCGCTGTCGGCTTATGCATCGCCAGAGCCGAAGCGAGAACACTGGAATGGGTGTAGGGAATGCTCAGCATCTCCAAAACCCCTTGGATCGTGCCGTCTTCGCCGCCAATCCCGTGCAGTGCGTTAAAGATCACGTCGGGGCGCGGATCAAGGGCACGCAGCAGTGCCCGAACATTGCGTTTGACATCGATTACCCGCACTTTGTAGCCGCGATCCGCAAGCGCTCGCGCGCACTCATACCCACTCGACAATGAGACCTCGCGTTCCGCCGACCATCCTCCCATCAGCACAGCCACGCTTTTCGTCACAGCGCCTATCTCGTGATTAGCCGATGGTGATCCTCACCCGGACCTTGGCAGGGCGAGCGGGAATCGAGGAGGGTCCGAACCGCGCAACGCTCAGCGGCAGCTGAGGTTATCGCCCCACGGTCTCGATCCTCAATATCGAAATATGGAGTAGGAAGGCCAATGCGATGGATTTCCCACTCGAGCATGACACCGGTCATCTCGTAGACGCGGCGTCGGACCTCCTCGCCAAGACCTTCGATATCTGCCGCCGTGGCGTCCCCCGTGTTGATTAGGAAGTTGGCGTGCTTTTGCGACACCATTGCCCTACCTCGCCTCAGGCCGCGGCACCCGGCAGCATCGATCAGTCGCCATGCCGCCTCACCAGGAGGGTTTGCAAAAGTAGAGCCTGAGGTGCGTCCGCGCACTGGCTGTGTGGCCTCGCGCATTTCACGAATCGCGATCAGCCGTTCGTCTATACGCGCACGCTCACATGGGGCGATGCGTAGGCGTGCTTCGAGAAAGATCCACTCGGGGTCGATATCGCAATGACGATATGCAAATTTCATCGACGCTCGATGTATCACATGGCTACGCCCGTAGCGGTCGATCGCAGTCGCCGAAACAAACACATCCTTGATTTCCGCGCCGTAGGCTCCGGCGTTCATCCGCATACTTCCGCCAATGGTCCCCGGGATGCCGGATAGGAACTCCAGCCCGCTGAGCCCCGCCTCTGCCGCGGTGTAGGCGACAATACGGTCGAGGGCGCCCGCGCCAACGCAAACCTCCGCATGTGCAATGGCGATATTTGCAAAGCCTCGGCCCAGCCGGATCGTAACGCCGGGGATACCGCCATCACGCACCAGCAAATTCGAGCCGACCCCGATTACTGTCACCGGGATTTCCGTCGGCAATGACGCGAGAAAGGCGGCGAGGTCCTGCACGTCTGCAGGCCGGAACATGACCTCCGCTGGGCCGCCTACGCCGAACCAAGTCTGCCGACCTAACGGGGCATTCGTGGTCAGCCTGCCACGCACTAGAGGAAGCTTTGCCAATATCGCGCGCTCGTGCTGGTCCGTCACGCGACTTGTTCCACAGAGCGCAGCCCAGCGAGTTCCCCCGGCAGGCTATTCGCCCAGTTCGTGATCGAGCCCGCTCCCAAGCAAACAATCATGTCACCTGGTCGCGCCAGTTCTCTGACGAGCAGAGCAAGATCGCGCGGACCATCGAGGGGTCGTACGTTACGATGGCCACGCTCAATCAGCCCTGCAACGATGGCCTCCCTGGTCACCCCTTCGATCGGGGTCTCCCCAGCGGCGTACACGTCCGCGACCAAGACAACATCAGCGTCGTTGAAGCAAGTGCAAAACCCATCAAAAAGATGCAACACACGGGTAAAGCGATGCGGCTGAACCACGGCGATTACCTTGCCAGCGACAATCGCTCGTGCTGCTTTCAGCACCGCTGCAATTTCGACCGGGTGATGTCCATAATCGTCAATCACAGTCACACCATTCCACTCGCCGGTCTTGGTGAAGCGCCGCTTGACCCCCCGAAAGTTGCCAAGCGCAACCCGCAACGCCTCGTCGCCAAGTCCCATGGCTTCGGCAACAGCGATCGCCGCAAGCGAATTCTGTACGTTATGCTCCCCGAACATTGGCAAAAATAACTCGCCAATCATGCGTCCTCGATCAGATAACGCGTCGGACACAATGGCGTCAAAGCAAGCGCCCTCGCAGCCGAGACGGACATTGACGGCGCGAATGTCTGCCTGGGGATCAAAGCCGTAAGTAATCAGGCGACGGTCAGACAGCCTGGGAATCATCTCCCGGACAACGGGATGATCAATGCACAGCGCAACGAAGCCATAGAACGGGATGTTGCTAACGAAGGTCTCGAATGCTTGGCGCAATGCATCGAAGCTGCCGTAGAAATCGAGATGCTCGGGATCGATGTTGGTGACGATCGCGATCGTCGCCGGCAGCCGGGTGAACGTGCCGTCGCTCTCGTCGGCCTCGACTACCATCCAGTCACCCGCCCCCAACCGGGTGTTGGTGCCGTAGGCGTTGATGATGCCGCCATTGATCACCGTCGGGTCGAGTTGTGCTACCTCCAGCAGCGTACCTATCATCGAGGTCGTTGTCGTTTTGCCGTGGGTTCCAGCGATCGCTAGTGACCATTTGAGCCGCATCAGCTCGGCAAGCATTTCGGCGCGACGCACTACCGGCAGGCGGCGAACCCGCGCTGCTACCACCTCCGGATTGTCGGATTTGACCGCAGAGGAAGTTACAACGACCTCTGACGCACCCAGATTTCGGGCATCATGCCCAATTGCTACCGGTATCCCAAGGTCGACGAGCCGCCGCACATTGGCTCCGTCCGAAAGATCACTTCCTTGAACCATATAGCCTAGATTGTGCAATACCTCGGCGATGCCACTCATACCAATTCCGCCGACGCCAACGAAATGCAGTGGGCCGATCGTCTGCGGAAGCGCTTTCATGCTGCGTGCCCCCGTGAATCCGAAGAATAACCATTGCTGAGGGCGAGATTGAGCGCAAGTCGCGCCAGACATTGGGTCGCGTCGCGCCGACCGAAGGCCCGTGCGTGCTGGGCGGCCGCCGACAATGCTGCTCCGTCGGTGAGCAGACGACTAAGGTATGGGGCGAGCGCGCTACATGAAAGACCCGACTCCGAGATGACCCAACCGCCGCCGGCTGCCGCGAAGGCCCGCGCATTCGCGGTCTGATGACCATCAGTCGCATAAGGATAGGGTATCAGCACGGCCGGCCGGCCGACCGCGGCGAGTTCGGCTACACTCGAGGCGCCAGCACGACATATAACCAGATGTGCTCGTGCTAGCCGAGCCGGCACATCATCGAAAAAAGTATTCAGGTCTGCGGCTATGCCCGTTCTCCGGTAAATCGCCGCTACGGTGGCCAGGTCCTCTGGACGAACCTGCTGGCTAACCCGCAGCACCTCGCGCAGCCCTTCGGGCAAGCTCCCGAGAGCCGATGGCACGACCTGACTGAGGACATGCGCCCCCTGACTGCCGCCGAAAACCAACAGCTCGATCGGACGATCCGGGTGCGGTGGGGAATAGCCCGCTTCGCCAAATGCCAGGATCGTCGCCCGCACAGGATTTCCCGTGTGGACAGCACGAACGCGATCGGCAGCACGGAGACCCGCTGTGTCGGAAAAACCGGTGGCAATCCGTCCTGCCCGCGGCGCCAGCAGCCGATTGGCGCGGCCGAGTACCGC
>k87-1641868_pt1 | contig 11168 bp, 9 predicted proteins | sample MGYA00084033_6733616 | MGnify analysis MGYA00084033
CCTTGATGCCGTGGGCTTCGAGGTCGTCGGTAAGGCCGGCGACGAGCGGCGCCTCGGGGCCGATGATGACCAGGCCGATCGCGTTCTCGAGGCAGAAGCTGGCGACCGCGTCGTGATCGCCAATATCGAGCGATGCTAGCTCCGCGACCTCGGCGATCCCGGCATTGCCAGGGGCGCAATAGAGAGTATCAAGGAGCGGGCTTTGCTTGAGCTTCCAGGCAAGCGCGTGCTCGCGTCCGCCTCCACCTATCAACAGCACGTTCAATGGGGTAAAGCTCCGGTCTGTCAGGCTGCCTCCCTAGCACGGGGGCGGCGGAAGCAAAATGGAACCGCTGATCTAGAATGGCTGAAGCCACCACAAACTTGACGACCAATCTCGTCGAATATACCGTCTCTGAGCTTTCCTTCGCGCTCAAGCGCACCGTGGAGGAGGCCTATGGGCTGGTGAAGCTCCGCGGCGAGATCTCCAACTTCAACGGTCCGCACAGCTCGGGCCACTGCTACTTCAAGCTCAAGGATGAGAACGCCGTCATCGACGCGCTCATCTGGCGGAGCACCTTTCAGCGGCTCAAGTTCAAGCCTGAGCAGGGGCTCGAGGTCGTAGCCAAAGGCCGGGTCACCACCTATCCCAACAAATCGACCTACCAGATCGTCATCGACGATCTCGAGCCTGCCGGAATCGGCGCCCTCATGGCGCTGCTCGAGCAGCGGAAGCGCGCGCTCGCCGCCGAGGGCCTGTTCGATGCCAATCGCAAGCTGCCGCTCCCGTATCTGCCGCGCATCGTCGGCGTGGTCACTTCGCCCACCGGTGCCGTGATCCGCGACATTCTGCACAGGCTCGCCGACCGCTTCCCTTGCCACGTTCTGGTCTGGCCGGTGCGGGTGCAGGGCGAGACCTGCGCGGTCGAAGTCGCCGCCGCCATTCACGGCTTCAACGGGCTGATCGTCGGCGCTTCCGTGCCGCGGCCCGATCTGATCATCGTGGCGCGCGGCGGCGGAAGCCTCGAAGATCTGTGGGGCTTCAACGAGGAGATCGTCGCCCGCGCCGTCGCCGCGAGCACCATCCCGCTGATCTCGGCGGTGGGGCATGAAACCGACTGGACCATCATCGACCTCGTCGCCGACTTCCGCGCGCCGACCCCGACTGCTGCCGCCGAGCGCGCCGTGCCGGTGCGCGCCGATCTGCACATTCAGGTGACGGGCTTCGGCTTGCGCGTGCTCGGCTGCCTCAGGCGGCTGGTCGATGGGCAGCGCAATCTATTGCTTGCGCTCGCCCGCGGCCTGCCGCGGCGAAGCGAAATTCTGGCGCTGCCGCGTCAGCGCTTCGACGGCGTGAGTGCCAGGCTCGGCCGCGAGCTCGGCGCAAACGCCCATGCCCATCGCGTGGCGCTCGCGCGCGCAGCCACGCGGCTCAGGCCGCATCTCGTGCGCAACGCCGCAAGGGGAGGGCGCGACCGGCTCATCCGTCTTGACCGCTCGGGCCGCCGCGCTCTTCCAGCTTTGGTGGCGCGGTCGCGCCAGCGCCTCGATGCGCACATGGGGCTCCTCAACTCGCTCGGCTATCACAATGTGCTCGCCCGCGGCTTCACCCTCACCCGCGACGCCGAAGGCCGCATGCTCCGCCGCGCCGCCGACGTTCATCGCGGAGAGCGTCTGGACATCGAGTTCGCCGATGGCCATGTCCCTGCGCAGGCCGATGGTGGCGACCGCAAGGCAACAACAAGTCCGAAGCGTGCACGCATGCGCGACGAAAAGCAGGGCACATTGCTGTAAGCGGGCTGGCCACCGCCGCGCGGCGACGCTATGGTGATCGAACGAAATTCGACATGAGGCGAGTGACCCGGCCTTGATGAACCGTTTCGAACGCAACATTGGCTTCAAGGGCGAAGCCAAACTCAAATATCTCGACGGCGAGGTGCAGGTGCTGACGCCCGGCGACTTCGTGCGCTGCGCCGTCACCGGCCGCACCATCCCGCTCGATGAGCTGCGCTATTGGAGCGTTGAGCTGCAGGAGGCCTATGCCGACGCCGCTGCCTCGCTGAAGCGCTACCGCGAGACCCACCCGACACCTGCTTAGCCCGTCCGTCGTTTCTCGATCGCCTCGACCAGAAGCCGCTTCAGCCTGTTGCCCTCGCCGAACTCGATGGCAATGAGGAGCGGGCGCGAACGGAACCTGAGCTCGCTCAAAGCCGTGCCGTCGTCCTCAGGAAGGCGCACCCAATCCTTCTCGGTGGTGACCAGCATGGCGTTCCATTCCCGCGCCCATCTGAGCAAGCGCTCTGCCTGGCGTTCGGTGTAAGGGTGATGGTCGGGGAATGAGCGGGTGCCCGTGAGCCGCGCCCCGTTCTGCGACAGCGTGGCGTAGAATTTCTTCGGGTTGGCGATGCCGGCAAAGCCGATGACCGGCAGCACGCCGAGCCAACGCCCATCGCCGCGCGGCGCCATGCGCGCCTTGAGCACCGGCTTGTTGGCAGCCTCGAAGCTCTTGGCGAGCGGGGCAGCCCTGCCGCCGTCGCCGATCAGCAGCAGCGCATCTGCGCTCGGCATCTGCTTGTCGAGCGGCGCCCGTAAAGGCCCGGCCGGCATCACCAGCCCATTGCCGAGCCCGACCTGAGAGTCGACCACGATCAGGCTGAAATCCTTCACGAGCTGCGGATTCTGAAAGCCGTCATCCATGACGATGACGGTGGCCTCAGTGCCCTCGATCAGCTTGGCGCCTGCCGCCCGGTCCGCGGAGACCACGGTCGGCGCATGCGCGAGCAGCAGCAGCGTCTCGTCGCCGATCTCGGCAGCGCTCTGGCCCTCGGTCGCGAGCACCGGGCCTTGCACCTTGCCACCATAGCCTCGGGTGAGGAAGCAGGGCCGCTCGCCCGCTTCCTTCAGGACTTCGGCAACGGCAATGGCCGTCGGCGTCTTGCCGCCGCCGCCAACGGTGAAATTGCCGATGCAGATCACCGGAAGGCGCGAGCGGTAGGGCTTGACCTCGGCGGCCTTGCGCTCGGCCATGCGCCCATAGATCGCGGCTAAGGGCGAAAGCGCCGAGGCCAGCACCCCAGCCCTTCGATACCACCAGAATGGCGCCCTAAGAGGCATGTTGCAGGGTCGCCTTCGGCGGCAGGAATTGCTCAAGCTCGCTGATGGTGCGCGGCAAGGCACCGCCGAGGCGAGCGATGGCGCCCTCGGCGCGGGACATGATCCGCGCCCGCGCCTGCGCATTCTCGAGGAGAAGCAGGGCGGTGGTGGCGAGGCTTTGCGCATCGCTTACCTGCACCGCGCCGCCCGAGGCCAATAGCTCCTCATAGGCATCGGCGAAGTTCCGCCAATGCGGGCCGGTCACGACCGCGGCGCCAAGCTTGATCGCCTCAACCGGGTTCTGCCCGCCATGCGGCACGAGCGAGCCGCCGATCAGCGCCACCGGGACGAGGTTATAGAAGAGCCCAAGCTCGCCGATGGTGTCGGCGATGTAGATGTCGGTGCCGGCCTCTGGCAGCTTTCCTTCCGAGCGGAGCGCCACTTTGAGGTTTGCGCCCTCGAGCAGCCGCGCGATGAACGGCCCTCGCTCCGGATGACGGGGCACGATGACGGTGAGGAGGTCTGGGCGCGCCTTCTTCATGGCGAGATGCGCGACCGCGGCGATATCGTCTTCGCCAGGATGGGTGCTCGCGGCGAGCCATACCGTGCGGCCGGCAAGCGCCGCGGCAAGCTTCTTGTGCCCAGCCAGATCCACCGGTGGCGGCGGCGCGTCGGCCTTGAGATTGCCGACCGCGACAGTGCGCGGCGTGCCGAGCGCGGTGAAGCGCTGGGCGAAGCGCTCGTTCTGGGCAAGCACCAGGCCGAACGCCGAGAACAGCGGACGGCTCAAGCCGGGACGGTTGCGCCAGCGGCGGAAGGAGCGGAACGACATGCGGCCGTTGACCAGCACGAGCGGGACGTTGAGCGCGTTCGTCTCCAGCACGAGGTTCGGCCAGATTTCCGATTCGACGAACACCGTCAGGTCCGGCTGCCAATGCTTGAGGAACCGCCGCACATAGTCCTGATTGTCGAGCGGCACATATTGGTGCACCGCGCCCTTCGGCAGCCGCGCCCGCGCGAGCTTCGCCGAGGTGACCGTGCCGGTGGTGAGCAAGAGGCCGATCTCCGGATGCTCGGCGGCGATCGCATCGATCACCGGCAGCACGGCATTGGCCTCGCCGACGCTCGCGGCATGGAACCACACAAGGAAGCCGGATGGGCGCGGCACGCTCGCCTCGCCGTAACGCTCAGGCCGGCGCGCCGGCTCCTCCTTGCCGATCCGGGTGCGCCAGGCAAGCAGCAGCGGCGCGACCGGCGCGGCATAGCGCGTCAGCGCGCGATAGGCACGAAGCGCGAAGGCCGGCTTGGGGGCATCCTTGACTTGTACGGCTGGCAGCAACGGATCGGTGGCCCCGGCAAGTTCGTAGGCGCGCGCGGTCGCTTGATTGAGGCCGCGTTCGACGGCGATGCGGGCCGCCTCGAGCGCGGCCGAATCGGCGTCCTCAGGCACCCTTACCGGATCGCCGACCGCGATGCCAAGCTTGGAGAAGGGCAGGTTGATGGTAAACGCGCTCCAATTGTTGAGCGTGAGGTAGCGATTCGTCGCCATGGCGCAGGGCACGACCGGGCGCCCCGAGAGCTTCGCCAGCATGACGATGCCGTTCCCGGCCTTGCGCGCCGGGCCCGGAGCGACGTCGGCGGTCATGGCCACGGTCGTGCCTTGCTGAAGCGCCTTAAGCGATTCCCGAAGCGCGGCTGCCCCGCCGCGATTCCGGCGCCGGTAGCCGGCGCCGGCGCCTCTGATCAATCGCATGCCGAAGCGGCTTAGGACCCCGGCGATCAGCTCGGCATCGCCGTGCCGCGCCACCATGGCGGCGACGTCTGCCGGCCGGTCCGGCTTGATCTTGGGCAGCATGCCGAACTGCCCATGCCACATGGCGAAGATTTGCGGATGTTCGGAGAAGAGCTTGGCGTCGGTGTCCGGAGGATCGCGCAGGACTTCGCTCGTATTGTAGACGAGGCGGATATAGGCCGCCGCGACCGCGCTGCCGAAAGCGACCACGGACTCTGAGGAGGACAGCCGCTTTGCCATGAAAGACGCGCTTGCCTAGCTTCCGACCACGGCGACGGCGTCTTCGTCGTCGGCATCGCCAACGCTTGCGCCTTCGAGGCTGGCGTCTTCGGGGCGGCCGTCACCGGCCTTGCCGTTTTCGCTTTCCGGCGCATGGGCGGCGATGCCGAACTGGGTTCCGTGCAGACGCGTATAGAGGCCGCCTTTGGCGACCAGCTCCTCGTGACGCCCGACCTCGACGATGCGCCCCTGATCGAGCACGCAGATGAGATCGGCCTTCTTCACCGTGGACAGGCGGTGGGCGATCATCAGCACGGTGCGCCCGCGCATCAAGCCTTCGAGCGCGGTCTGCACTTTGGCTTCTGCCTCGCTGTCGAGCGAGCTCGTCGGCTCATCGAGCAGCAAGATCGGCGCATCCTTGTAGATCGCCCGGGCGATGGCGATGCGCTGGCGCTCGCCGCCTGAAAGCGCTGATCCTGCCTCGCCCACGCGCGTGTTATAGCCCTTTGGCAGCCCCATGATGAAATCATGGGCCGCGGCGGCCTTAGCGGCGGCAATGACTTGGGCCTCGTCCTCTGGCTTGGTGCCGTAGGCGATATTGGCGCGGATGGTGTCGTCGAACAGCACAGGGTCTTGGGTGACGAGGCCGATGGCGTCGCGCAAGCTGGCGATCGTCACCTGCGCGATGTCCTGCCCGTCGACGACCACCTTGCCCTTCTCGGGATCGAAGAAGCGCAAACAGAGGTTGACCAGCGTGCTCTTGCCTGAGCCTGAGGGGCCGACCAGGGCTACGGTACGTCCGGAGGGAACGGTCAGGCTCACGCCTTTCAGCACCGGGTTGTTCGCCTCATAGGCGAAGGAGATGTTGTCGAATTCGATCTGGCCGCGCTTCAAGACGAGCGGCTTGGCGTCGGCGGCTTCGACCAGCTGCGTCTCGCGGTCGACGATACCGAACACGCGGTTCGCCGCCGCCACGCCTTCCTGCAAACTGGTTTGCAGCGTGGCCGCGCTTTTCAGCGGGCCGTAGAGCAGTAGCGCCGAGGTCATGAAGCCCATGAACTGGCCAAGGGTGAGGTCGCCGCGGATCCCCTTGGTGCCGGCGAAATAGATGGCAGCCGCAAAGCCGAGGCCGGTGAGGAGCTCGACCGAGGGGCTGGACATGGCGCGGGCGCGCGTGCCCCGCATGGTGAATTCGAGCGCCCGATTGATGGTGGTGGCCGCGCGGGCTTCCTCCCGAGGCTCCTGCCGGTAGGCGCGCACCACGCGCATGCCGCGCAAGGTCTGGGTGATCAGCGCCGAGAGATCGCCCGTCTCCTGCAGCGACTTGGTGGTCGATTTGCGCATCTTGCGGCGCTGACGGCCGAGCAGGAACCAGGCAAACGGCATGAACAGCAAGATCAGAAAGGCGAAGCGCGCATCCATGTAGAACATGGTGGCGACGAGGATGATGACCTTGAGATAGTTCTCGCCGAGCGTGACGATGGAGCGGCTCGCCGTCTGCCGCAGGAGATTGGCATCGTTGAGAAAGCCGGAGAGCAGGCGCCCCGAATGCACCGTCTGGATGAAGGAGAGATCGGCGCCGGCGAGCTTGGCGAACATTTGGATGCGGAGATCGGCGATGAAGCGGTGGCCAAGATAGGCCACGGTGACGTCGGCCACATACTCGGAAATCGCCTTGACGATGGTCACCACCACGATGCCGGCGGTGACCCAGTAGATCATCTGCTGGTTCTTGGCCACGAACACGTCGTCCGCGGTCGTGCGGATGAGGAAGGGGATGGCGCCGGTGGTCGCCGCGGTGAGAATCATGGCGACGCTGGCAAGCGCCAACAGGCCGATACGGGGGCGCAAATGCTCCCGCCAGATGCGCATGACGATCTCGCCCGTAGTGTAATGGTGGGTCTGGAGCTCGTCAGCGCTCCGCGAGATCATTTTCGCGTCGCTGAACAGTTGATCTTTCAAGCGCTTCCCCGATTCCGCCGGTTTGGGCTTTCCGGCCACGCACCCGGCGGAGCCTTTCTAGCATGCCCGGCGAGTTCCCTTTAAGGCGAAAAACCTAAGGCCTTACCGCGCCTAACCCTTGGGCGCAGCGCCGGTTTCCGTCTCGGGATCGAGCAGCCGGTGCAGATGCACGATGAAATAGCGCATATGCGCGTCGTCCACGCTCCTGTGGGCTGCATCGCGCCAGGCGGCGTAGGCTTCCGCGTAATTCGGATAGATGCCGACGATGTCGAGCCCCTTCAGGTTGGAGAACTCGATTCTGTCGAGCGTGGTGAGCTCGCCCCCGAAGACGAGATGGAGAAGCTGCCGCGTCTCCGCCTTTGTCCCCTGCTTTGCCGCCATGATGTATCCCGTGTTTTTGGTCCAGCGCCGACTTTGCCGAAAAGCGCGTCACAAATCTACGCGGCTCGTGCGCTCGATGAGCTTGGCGTGGAGCAATGGCGGGGCGGCGACGAGGCTCGGGAAGCGGGGGTTGGGCAGATTGAAGCGGAAAGCGTGGCCGTGATGGTCGGTCACAACGCCGCCTGCCTCCTCGACCACCAGCACGCCGGCCGCCAAGTCCCAATCGCATTTCGCCGAGAGCGACACGGTCGCATCGGCGCGGCCTGCAGCGACGAGCGCGAGCCGATAGGCGACGGAATTGACCCAGCGCGACTCGACGCCAGGCCAAGGCTCCTTCCAGATGCGTTTCTTGAACAGGCCGCCGCTTGCGATGAACAGAGCGCCTTCGAGATCGCTCCTCGTGCTCACGTGGATGGGCGCGTCGTTAAGGAAGGCGCCGCCATCGCGAATGGCGTGGAAGAACTCGCCCGTGGCGGGATTGTACACCGCGCCGAGCACCGGCTTGCCCTCCTGCACCAGCGCCGCCGAGATGGTCCACTCCGGCACGTGGCGGAGAAAGGCGTTGGTCCCGTCGATCGGATCAACCATCCACACGAAGCGGTGCTCGAGCCGGTCGGGGTCGTCCTCGGTTTCCTCCGACAACCAGCCGTAATTCGGCCTGCCGCCGAGAAGCGCGCTCTTGAGAAGATCGTCGACGGCGAAATCTGCCTCGCTCACCTCGGTGCCGTCGTGCTTCCTCGTCACCTTGAGGTCCTGCCGGAAATAGCTGTGCGCGAGCTTGCCTGCGTCCTCGACCGCGGTCTTGAGCAGACGGAAGTCCTCCTCAAGGGTGTGAGGAGGAGCGGCACTAGCGGGTGACAGCGCGGTCATCTTGGTCTCGAAAACACTCTTTAAACCATGTCGGCAGGAAGTGCCGGATACCTGACGTTAACGACGTCTATTAAGCGGTTCGGATAAGTTTTATGGCAGGATCGTGGCAATAAAGGCTCTCCCAAGCAGCCTCAAGGAAGCTAACAGCAAGGCATCATCGGGCCTCAGGGCGTGCATCCCTGGGGCCCGGTTCATTTCCGGCTCCTAGAACCGCGAAGCGAGAACCAGATCGAGCACGATGGCCGCGAACACGATCAACCCGAAATCGCGGTTCGACCGGAAGCGCTGCAGGCAATTGTCCGAATCGTCGATATCGAGCGTGGCCACTTGCCAGAAGAGATGGGCACCCGCAGCCGCCATGCCAAGCAGGAACACGATCTCGGCCCCGGCCAAGAGCCCGGCTACGGTGATTCCGAGCCAAGCAAGCGCATAGAACCCTGAGAGCCAGGCCTTGGTCGCCCGCCCGAATCTGAGCGCTGTCGATTTGAGCCCGAGCAGCTCGTCGTCGTCGCGGTCCTGATGGGCGTAGATGGTGTCGTAGCCAATAGTCCAGGCGATGGCTCCGGCGTAGAGGACGACCGCCGGCAATTCGAGGCGGCCGAGCACGGCGGAATAGCCGAGCAGGACGCCCCAATTGAAGGCGAGCCCCAGCACCGCTTGCGGCCAGTAGCTGTAACGCTTGACCAGAGGATAGAGAGCGACGAGCGGAACGACGCAAAGCCCGAGCCAGACGGTCGCGGCGTTGAAGGAGAGAAGCACCGCAAGCCCGATCATGCACAGCACCAGCATGAAAATGGTGGCGGATCTCTCGCTGACCTCGCCGCTCGGCAGCGGACGGCTGTGCGTGCGGGCGACCTTGGCGTCGATATCCTTGTCGACGATGTCGTTATAGGTGCAGCCGGCGGCGCGCATCACGACGGCGCCGATGGCGAACAGCACGAGCAGCCAGGCGTCGGGGTAGTCGGCACCGATGCTGCGCGAGGCGAGCGCCACCGACCAGAAGCAGGGAATGGCGAGCAGCCAGAAGCCGGTCGGCCGGTCGACGCGGGCGAGCCGCAAATAGGGGAGAAGCGCCGCCGGCGCCAGCCGGTCGACGAGATTCGTCGCCCGCGCGTCGGCTACGCTGCTCGCTTTGCCTTGGGCAACAGGACGTGGCATGTCTGCGATCCTGTTTTCCTTTTGCCCTGAACTGGATGAGGTTTCCAGCAGAATGCCCTCCAAGCCTCAGCGGCTCTTCGTCAAGTCCCGACTTGGCCCCGGCGTCACGATCGAGCTTGAGCCCCCACAGGCGCACTATCTCATCAACGTGCTCCGATGCAAGAGCGGGGACGAGATCCTCCTCTTTAACGGCAAGGACGGCGAGTGGCGCGGGGGATTGAGCGGGGCGACCAAACGACGCGCAAGCGTTACGCTTGGGCGACAGACCCGGCCGCAGGTTTCGGCGCCCGACCTGCATTATCTGTTTGCCCCGCTGAAACGCGCCCGCCTCGATTATATGGCGCAAAAGGCGACCGAAATGGGCGCCGCTCTGCTCAAGCCGGTGATCACCCGCCGCACGACGCCTGAGCGCGTCAATAAAGCGCGGCTCTTGGCCAATGCCGTCGAGGCCGCCGAGCAATGCGGCATCCTGTGGGTGCCTGAGGTGGCCGAGCCTGAGCCGCTCGCCTCGGTCCTCGACCGTTGGGATGAAAAGCGGCTGCTCGTGTTCGCCGATGAAGCGGCCCCAGCCGCTTCGCCGCTTGCGGCACTCGCGAGCAAGACCCCGCGCCCGCTTGCCGTGCTGATCGGCCCGGAAGGCGGGTTCGAGGAGGAGGAGAGGGCGCTCCTCTTGGGCAAGCCCTTTGTTCTCCCGATCTCGCTCGGGCCCCGAGTGATGCGGGCCGATACCGCAGCCGTCGCCGCACTCGCGCTTGTCAATGCTACGATCGGCGACTGGCGCTCCTGACCTGCCATGTTCGCCGAGCCGCAAACGTGCTAGGAGCGGCACGGTTCACCCCGTAAACCAAAGTCGTGCAATCGAGCTAGTCCCCATGTCGACACGCGTAGCTGGGCCGCAGGGCCCGACCATCGAGTCGCGGGATGCGCTCGTCGCTTATCTCGAAGCAGGCAACAAGCCGATGGCCGACTGGCGCATCGGCACCGAGCACGAGAAGTTCGGCTTCTACCGGCAGGGCCACACGCCGGTTCCTTACGACGGCGATCGCGGCATCCGCGCCTTGCTCGACGGCATGAAGCGGCGCTTCTGCTGGGACGGCGTCGTTGAGCGCGGCAACATCATCGCGCTGCAGCGCCCTGATTGTCCCAAGGGCGGCGTCATCAGCCTCGAGCCTGGAGGGCAGCTCGAGCTTTCCGGCTCGCCGCTCGCCACCTTGCACGAGACCGACGACGAGCTTCGCCACCATCTCTCCGAGGTGACGGAAATCGGCAATGAGCTCGGCATCGGATTTTTGGGGATCGGCTTCTCGCCGAAATGGACTCTCGCCGAGACCCCGGTCATGCCCAAGGCGCGCTACGGCATCATGCAGCGCTATATGCCGACGAAGGGGCGGCTCGGTCTCGACATGATGTTCCGCACCGCGACGGTTCAGGTCAATCTCGACTTCGGAGACGAGGCAAACATGGTGGCGAAGCTGCGCGTCGGATTGGCGCTCCAGCCGATCGCCACCGCGCTCTTCGCCAACTCGCCCTTCACCGACGGCAGGCCGAACGACTTTCAGTCCTACCGCGCCGAAGTCTGGCGCGATACCGACCCAGAGCGCACCGGCAATCTTCCCTTCGCCTTCGAGCCAGGCATGGGATTTGAGCGCTACGTGGACTATGCGCTCGATGTTCCCATGTATTTCGTCTACCGCAACGGCCGTTACATCGACGC
>k87-917116_pt1 | contig 11030 bp, 11 predicted proteins | sample MGYA00084033_6733616 | MGnify analysis MGYA00084033
CCGGGTTTGGCTTCTCGCTTCTAGCCCCCAACCTCTGACTTTGGTCAGCGGACACGCCGTTGCAGGGGGCGGCGGTTCCACATATAGTGTTTGCGTCATGACATTACCGGCAATGGATATCGTCGAGCGCTTGCGCGCGGCGGGGTTGCGGCCAACGCGCCAGCGCGTTGCGCTTGCGCGTCTCCTGTTTGACGGCTGCGACCGCCATGTCACGGCCGAGCTCCTGCACGAGGAGGCGCAGGTGCGCAAAGTGCCGGTATCGCTCGCCACGGTCTACAACACGCTCCACCAATTCACCGAGGTCGGGCTGTTGCGGGAGGTCGCGGTCGAGGGCGCCAAGACCTATTTCGACACCAACACCTCCAACCACTACCATTTCTTCTGCGAGACTTCAGGCAAGCTCATGGACATCGACACTGCGTCGATCCGCATCGAAGGCCTGCCGCAAGCGCCGGACGGTATGTCCATCTCGCGCGTTGACGTGCTCGTGCGCCTGGTCGACCACAAGCGCTAGCCCCAAACCTCATCCTGAGGAGGCCGCGGAATGCGGCCGTCTCGAAGGATGGCCTCATTCTTCGCGACGCTGCCTCCGGCCGCTCCTCAGCATGAGGAAGATTATTTGATCACCTCGTCTTTGTAGACGCCCCACAGCTTGTCCTGTTGCACGAAGCCGGAATAATCGTCGATCGACAACTCGCACCATTCCCCGTCGCAGGAGAGAACATTGCCGAGCACGCTCGGCGCAAGCTCGGCGACGGTGCTGGCGCCGGTCGATTTCCGCGAATAGAGCGGCACGGTCTCCGGCGGCTTGGTCCACGGCGAGATCAGCACCGTGCGCCGTCCGCTGAGCATGCTGTGCCAGACCCAGCCATCGGCGCCTTCGCTGTCGCGGACACGCCGCCAATTGTCGGATTCGGCAATGATCTCGACCGGGAGCCCGGCGCGGCTGAACACCCAGACGATGGCCTGGTCGGTGCTCGGGCCTTTGCGCACATTGACGCGGTCGGATTTGAGGCTGACGAAACGGGGGATCGGCAGGCGAGTCTGGCTACTCGGCCCGGCAGCTGGCGCGGCGTCCTCTGCAGCACGCGTCCCGACGCCCGCAAGCAACAGGACTGCGAGCGCCAACCCGGCCGCTATCCAAATTCGATGCCGATGCCGCACGCCACGGCCCCGCTTGTCTTGCCCATCCGCGCCACGCCGCCTGGAGGAGTCCCCTCCTTAAGCGAATCGTTCTGCATTCTGATGCGGCAGAATAGTGAACGGAGCGTGGCCCTCATGCCAAGATGGCGCTTATCTCTCGGGGGCGCTTCTGTTAGAGAAGGCTGCCCGCGCCGGGTTCAATCACACCGCAAGTCCCGCGGGGAAGGTCCTGCCCCACCGGACATCCTAATGGGAAGAATGAAGAATTATGACTGTTGAACGACCGCTCATTATTGTTACGCGTAAGCTTCCAGAGGTGGTGGAAACCCGCCTGCGCGAGCTGTTCGATGCGAGGCTCAATCTCGAAGACCAACCGCTTTCCCGCGACGAGCTGGTCGAAACGGTAAAGACCGCCGACGTGCTCGTCCCCACGGTCACCGACCGCATCGACCGGAGCGTGTTGAGCCAGGCTGGCCCCCAGCTCAAACTGATCGCCCAGTTCGGCACCGGGGTTGACAATATCGACCTCGAAACCGCGCGGAACCGAAGCATCCTCGTCACCAACACGCCGGGCGTGCTCACCGAGGATACCGCCGACATGACCATGGCGCTGATCCTCGCCGTGCCGCGGCGGCTCGCCGAGGGCGCCTCCTTGTTGAGGAGCGGCGACAGTCAATGGCACGGCTGGTCGCCCACCTGGATGCTTGGGCACCGCATTTTCGGCAAGCGGCTCGGCATCGTTGGCATGGGACGCATCGGCCAGGCAGTGGCCAAGCGCGCCCGCGCCTTCGGCCTCCAAGTCCACTACCACAATCGCCGCCGCGTCGCGCCGGAGATCGAGAAGGCGCTCGAAGCTACCTATTGGGACAGCCTCGACCAGATGCTCGCCCGCATGGACATCATCTCCATCAACTGCCCGCATACGCCGGCGACCTATCATCTTCTCTCGGCGCGCCGGCTCGCGCTGATGAAGTCCTCTGCCTATATCGTCAACACCGCGCGCGGCGAGGTGATCGACGAGAACGCGCTTGCCCGCATGATCGAGAATGGCGAGCTTGGCGGCGCTGGCCTCGACGTGTTCGAGCATGAGCCTGCGGTGAACCCGAAGCTGCTCAAGAGCGACAAGGTCGTGGTGCTGCCCCATATGGGCTCGGCGACGCTGGAAGGCCGCATCGACATGGGCGAGAAGGTCATCATCAACATCAAGACCTTCCTCGACGGCCACGCGCCACCAGATCGCGTCCACCCGGCGATGTTTTGAGTGATCCCTCCCCCTGTAAGGGGGGACCCTCGCCGCGAGACCACAGTTAACATTGACGCTTTGCGGGGCTTCCCTACTGGCGGTGCCGGGCCAGAGGAGACTCCCCCATGTCCCGATGGACGATTGCATTTGTTAGCTTCTCCGTCATCGCCTTCAGCTTCGCGGCCATCGCTGCCGATGACTCCCTGCCGCGCAACATCGAGTTGAAGCCCGGCGACGCGCCTGCCGATGACGCCGCAAGCCAAACCGCCGAGGACACAGGTTCCGGCACGACACCGAGGCCAGCCAATGCCGCGCCCCGCCGCCGCCCGTGGCGCTCCTTCGCCCGGAGCGGCACCGCCTGGCAAAACCCCGGGAACGTCGTGCTTGAGGTGCAGACCGAGCTTAAGCGTGTCGGCTGCGATCCGGGCGTCGCCGACGTAGTTTGGGGCGGCCACTTCGCCAAGGTCAATCCACGCGCCAACTCCCGAGATTCTCGGTGTCATCAAAGCCAAAACGGCCGTCGTATGCGGCGCCGAAGCCGAGGGCGCCGGACCGCCGCCAGCGGTGCATCAGACCGAACCTGTGCCGCTGCATGAGCAGCGCTATGGCGGCGGCTATGGCGGTGGTGGCGACGGAGGCTATTAGGTTCGTCAGGTGCGGGGCGAGGAAGCGCGCTCTGGGCTCTGCACATGCTCGGGGCGAAAGCCCATGCCGATGAGTCGCGCCGGAAGGCGGCGGAGCCACGGGTATTGATCGATCAACTTCACCACGTAGTGCGCGCGCGGCTGCGTCTGCATCACGAGCACATTGCTGATGACACGTTTCTGAATAAAGATCTGCACGGCCTGCATCATCCGCGTTGGCCACTCCCGCCGCCGCTGAACCTTGCGCAGGACCTCGATGGGAACCGGCCCCGCTCGGAGCGGCAGCGCGAGAACATTGGCTGCGGCCACCGCATCCTGAATCGCGAGATTGATGCCGACGCCGCCGACCGGAGACATGGCGTGGGCCGCATCGCCGATGCATAGCAGGCCAGGCTTGTACCAACGCTTCAGCCGGTCGACGCGAACCGTGAGAAGCTTCACGTCGTCCCACGACGTGATTTCCTGCACGCGGTTGACGAGGGCCGGATTGAGCTTGACGATCTCCTCGCGGAAGACCGGCAGCCCGCGGCGGCGAAGCTCGGCGAATTCACCCTTCGGGATCACGAAGGCACATTGCCAATAATCGCCGCGGTCGAGCATGACGAACAGGCGTCCCGCCTGGATGCGCCCGAGGATCGCGGTCCCGTCCTCCGGCTGCTTGGAAAGGCGCATCCACAACACGTCCATTGGCGCGCCGAGATCCTCGACCTCCAGGCCGGCGAGTTCGCGCACCGCGGAATGGCGGCCGTCGGCGCCGACCACGAGATCGGCGTGCACCTCGAGCGTGCCTTCAGGAACCTTGGCCCGAACTCCGGTGATGATGCCTTTGTCTTCGACGAGATCGGTCACCTCAGCCTGCATCTCGAGTTTGAAGCTCGGATAGCGCCGCGCGTGCTCGGCGATGAAGTCGAGAAAGTCCCATTGCGGCATCAACGCGATGAAGTGGCAGCGGGTCGGCAGATGCGAGAAATCCGCAAGCACGACGCGATCCCTGCCGATCTGGCCAGCGAGTTCCCGCACTTCCTGGTGCGGGCACTTGAGGAAGTCGTCGAGCACTCCAAGCTCTGACATGATCTCAAGCGTTGAGGGATGGATGGTGTCGCCGCGGAAGTCGCAAAAGAAATCGGCGTGCTTCTCCAGCACCATGACCTCGACGCCGGCGCGGGCAAGTAAATAGCCCAACATCATGCCGGCTGGGCCGCCTCCCGCGATACAACACCCCGTGGTGACGATTTTTGTTGGCATGCTCTAGTCACCCAGTTTTTCATTATCATTCCCGCGAAAGCGGGAATCCAGTAACCGCCGACATTCGTAATTCTGCACTGCCGTAGTTACTGGATTGTCCGGATCATCAAGCCTGTACTCGGGCTGGCGAAGTCAGGCCCGAGTGCTGGGCAATGGCAAGAAATTGGTGCACCGCCTCACCCGCTCGCATTGGCCATGGCCGCGCGGTGATGCGACAGGTCGCGGTAGCGGGGATTGCGGCCGCTCAGCGGATTCTCAGAGTCCCAGGCATAATTGAGCGTGCTGAAGCGCGCCTGTAGGGCGTCGTAGAGAAGCAGCCGCCCGACCAGGCTCTCGCCGATGGACAAGAGTTCCTTCACGACCTCCACGGCTTGCAACGTCCCCATCACCCCGGCGACGGCGCCGAGAATACCGGCTTCCGAGCACGGCGCGACGGTCCCGGCCGGCGGGGCGTCGGGAAACAGGCAGCGATAGTTTGGCCGCGGGTTGGCCGCGGCGTCGCGCTCGTACCCGCGGATGGTGGTGAGGTAACCGTCGAACGGGCCGACCGCGGCCGATACCAGCGGGCGCGTGGCGAAATAGCAGGCATCGTTGACGAGATAGCGCGTGGCGAAATTATCAGAGCCGTCGGCAACGATGTCGTAATGCGAGACGATCTCGATGGCGTTCTCTGGCTGAAGCCGCGTCGTATAGAGGCGGGTCTCAACTTCAGGGTTCAAGCGCTCGATGCCCCTCGCGGCGCTCCGGGTCTTGTAGGTGCCGACGCTTGCCGTGTCATGGACGATCTGCCGCGCGAGGTTGTCGAGGCTCACCCGGTCGTCGTCGATAAGGCCGATCTGACCCACGCCAGCCGCGGCGAGATAGATGAGCAGCGGCGAGCCGAGGCCGCCCGCGCCGATCACCAGCACCTTGGCATGTTTCAGGCGCTGCTGTCCCTCGCCGCCGATCTGCTTCAGCACCAGCTGGCGCTTGTAGCGCTCGATCTCGTCAGGAGTGAGCATGACTCAATATCTATGCCATCGCCGACGGCGCTGCCACCCTCGCGGGGGTACTACCCCGTAGAGCCGAAGCCGCCCTCTCCTCGCGACGTGCCGCCGAGCTCTGACACCGCCTCCACCCGCACGTGCTCGACGCGCGCTACCAAGAGCTGGGCGATACGCTCCCCGCGGCGAACGGCAAACGGTTCGGACCCGAGATTGACCAGCAGCACTTTGACCTCGCCGCGATAGTCGGCATCGATGGTGCCGGGGCTGTTCAGCAGCGTGACCCCTGCTTTGAGCGCCAGCCCTGAGCGCGGGCGAAGCTGGGCCTCGTAGCCCACGGGAAGCTCAAGCGCGAAGCCGGTTGGAATGAGCGCGCGGGCACCTGGCGCAAGCTCGACCGGTGCGTTGTCAGGAATGCCGGCTACGACGTCGAGGCCCGCTGCGTGCTCAGAGTGATAGACGGGAAGCGGAAGCCCCTCGCCATGGGGTAAGCGCAGCACGCGCAGCGTGACGCCGGTCGTGCACCCGCTGTCGTTCATTCCGCGGCCGAGCGGAGCGCCTGCAAGGCTTCCGCAGCGCGGGCGAGCAACCGCGCCGCTGTCTCGTCCTTGCTCAGGGGAGGCCAATCCTCGACGCCGGCCGGCGTGACGAGGTGGACCTGCGTCTGGTCGCTGCCCATGGCGCCGGTGCCGGCCCACACGTCGTTGGCCACGATCCAATCCGCACCCTTGGCACGGCGCTTGGCGGTGGCATTGGCGATCAGATTCTCGGTCTCGGCCGCAAAGCCGATGACCAGGCGCGGGCGCCTGGCGCCGAGCCCCGCGACCGTGGCGAGGATGTCGGGGTTCTGGACGAGCTTCAATATCGTCTCGGCGGCTTGGTTTTGCTTCTTGAGCTTGTGGGTCGCCTCGTCCGCGGCGCGCCAGTCGGCGACGGCGGCGGCGCAAATGGCGATATCGGCGGGAAGCGCATCGAGGGTGGCCTCAAGCATCTCATGTGCCGTCTCGACCTTGACCACGCGCACGCCTTCCGGATCGGCAAGCGTCACGGGGCCACTCACCAGCGTGACTTCGGCACCGAGCGCGGCCGCGGCGCGGGCGAGCGCATGGCCCTGCTTGCCGGAGGACCGGTTGGCGATATAGCGCACCGGGTCGATCGGCTCCTGGGTGGGGCCTGAGGTGATGAGCACGCGCCGCCCGGCGAGCGGACCTTTGGCCTTGGTGCCCATCAGAGTCTCAATGGCATAGATGATCTCGCTCGCCTCGGCCATCCGGCCAGGTCCATATTCGCCGCAGGCCATCTCGCCCTCGTAGGGGCCGACAAAGGCGATGCCGTCATCGCGCAGTCTTGCCACGTTCCGCCGCGTGGCCTTGTGCTGCCACATGCGCACATTCATGGCGGGGGCGGCCAGCACCTTCTTGTCGGTGGCGAGCAGCACGGCGGTGGCGAGATCGTCAGCCAAGCCCTGCGCCAACTTGGCGAGAAGGTCGGCGGTTGCCGGCGCCACGACGATGAGGTCTGCCTCGCGGGAAAGGCGGATGTGCCCGATCTCCACCTCGTCCTTAAGGTCGAAGAGGTCAGTGAAGGCTTTTTCTTCGCAGAGCGCCGAAAGCGAGAGCGGTGTCACGAACTCCGCGCCGCCCTTCGTCAGAATGGCGCGCACATCCGCGCCCCGCTCCTTCAAGCGGCGGACCAGATCGAGGCTCTTATAGGCGGCGATGCCGCCACCGACAATAAGCAGGATGCGCTTGCTCTGCACTTATCCGTCCTCACTTACGACCTCATGCTGAGGAGCGGCCGAGCCGCGTCTCGAAGCACGGCCGATTCCAACTCCAAGCCGGGCAATGACAAGAAATAGGGTTACTGGTCAATATTTCAAAACAGCAGCGCAATAGCGATAGCCGCTAGCGCAATGGCGCCGACCCAGATGCCGATGCGGTTTGCGCTGTTCTTCCGGCTTTGCGCCTCGGCGAGCCGCTCCACCGTATAGTCGTCCAGCCTGAGCCCGTCCTCGACAAATGCAGAGAAAGCATCGGCAGTTCGCTCGGCTTGAGCGAGGAGCTTCGGGATGTCGGTCACGAATCTGCCGACGGACACCGCGCCTTCGGCCGCGGCCTCGAATTGCGCCTCCGGCCCGAACTGGCTCTGCAGCCAGTCCTTCACCACGGGCTCGGCCACCACCCAGATATTCAGCTCAGGGTCGAGGCTCCGGCCAACGCCCTCGACCACCACCATGGTCTTCTGGAGGAGAAGCAGCTCTGGCCGCGTCTGCATGTCGAACACTTCGGTATATTGGAAGAGCTGGCCGAGCAGCTGCGCCATGGAGATTTCACTCGCCGGCCGATCCATGATCGGCTCTCCGATGGCGCGCAAAGCCTGGGCGAACAGCTCGACGGAATGCTTGCGCGGCACGTAGCCAGCCTCGAAATGCACCTCCGCTACGCGCCGGTAGTTGCGCGTGATGAAGCCGTGTAGGATCTCGGCCAGGAAGCGCCGCTCCTTCAAGCCGAGCCGCCCCATGATGCCAAAATCGACGGCGACGATGCAGCCTCGATCGTCGATGAACAGATTACCCGGATGCATGTCAGCGTGAAAGAAGCCGTCGCGCATGGCGTGGCGCAGGAAAGTCTGCATCAGCCGCGTGCCGAGCGCCCTCAAATCATGCCCTTGCGCGCGGAGCGCATCATGATCTGAGATCGGAATGCCGTCGATCCATTCGAGCGTGAGCACGCGACGTGCGCTGCGGCTCCAATCAACCTCCGGCACGCGGAAGCCTTCGTCGTTCTTGGAGTTCTGCGCCATCTCTGAGATGGCGGCGGCCTCCATGCGCAAATCCATCTCGATGGCGACGGACTTCGCCAGCGTCTCCACCACCGCCTGCGGCCGCAGCCGGCGCGAGGGCGGGTGCAGCCGCTCGATCATGCGCGCGGCGAAGAAATAGGAATCGAGGTCCCTGTTGAAACGCTGCTCGATGCCGGGACGCAGCACCTTCACGGCGACAGGCTTCAGCGCGCCATCGGGCTCTCGCACCGCGGCCTTGTGCACCTGGGCGATGGAAGCCGCAGCGACCGGAGGTCCGAACTCAACAAACAGCTTGCCGATGGGCGCTTCGAGCGCCTCCTCGACGGCTTTCTGCGCCTCGTCTTGCGAGAAGGGCGTTAGGCGATCCTGGAGCGTCGCGAGATCGGCGGCGAGCTCGCGGCCGATGATGTCGTCGCGGGTGGCGAGGAACTGGCCGAGCTTGATGTAGGAAGGTCCGAGCGAGGTGAGCGCGGTAGAGAGCCGCGCCTCGTTTGCTGTCTCGTCAGCACTTCCGTTGGCCTTCTCCTTGCGGAGCGGCGCGGTCAAGCGGCCGAACAGGGCAAGAGGCGGCGGCAGGCGGATCTCGTCGGGCAGGACGCGCGCGCCAGACCAGGCGATGACGGCACCCGCCCGTGTCAGCCGCGCCATATTGGTGATTGCGTTCATTGCATCAAAGCCGCCAAGCGGAGTGGATTGCGGCGATGCCGCCGGTCAGATTGCGGAAGCGCACAAGCTCAAAGCCCGCAGTCTCGATCATTCCCATGAAGGATTTCTGATCTGGGAAGCGGCGAATGCTCTCCACAAGATAACGATAGGAGGCGCTATCACCGGCGACAAGGGCGCCAAGCGCCGGAATCGCGGTCATGGAGTACGCGTCGTAAAGCGTGTCGAGGATCGGCGTCTCCACGGCGGAAAATTCGAGGCACAAAAAGCGGCCGCCGGGCTTCAGCACGCGAAACGCCTCGGCGAGCGCGGGCTCGATATGGGTCAGATTGCGCATGCCGAAAGCGATGGTATAGGCGTCGAAGCTCTTGGCCGGAAATGGCAGGTTCTCGGCATTTCCGAGCACGAAGGCTAGGCGGTCGCCTTCGCCAGCCCGCTCGCGCCCAACCTCCATCATTTCGGCGCTGATGTCGCAGATCACCGCCCGCGCGCCGGTCCCGGCGGCTTGCAGAAAGCGCGAGGCAATGTCTCCGGTGCCTCCGGCAACGTCGAGAAGGGCGAAAGATTGAGGCCCCTTGGAGGGTGCCAGCCAGCCGATCAGATCGTCCTTCCATAGCCGGTGCAGGCCGCCGGACATCAAATCGTTCATGAGGTCGTAGCGGCGCGCCACCTTGGCAAAAACCTCGTTGACGAGGCCCTGCTTGGCCTCGGCAGCCACCGGCCTAAAGCCAAAACTCGCGCCGCTCGCTTTCGTGCCGGTCATGCGCGGGACAATAGCGCAAGGCCGAAAATCAAGCTATTGTTGCGCTGCAACGAATTTGTTTCGCATTGCGGTAGAGATTTATGCCCGAACTGCCAGAGGTCGAGACGGTCCGACTGGGGTTAGCGCCGGTTCTCGTCGGCAACAGCTTTGCAAGCGTCGAGCAGCGCCGCGGCGATCTGCGATTTCCGCTGCCCAAGCACTTCGCCGCGCGGCTACAGGGGCGAAAGGTCGATGCGCTCGACCGGCGCGCCAAATATCTGCTCGCGCGCCTCGATGACGGCGAGGTGCTGGTGATGCATCTCGGCATGACGGGCCGCCTCAGCATCGACCATGCCAACGGGAAATCGCTCGACCTCGGCGAGTTCGCCGACGAGCAGAAGCGCACGCCGAAGCATGAGCATATCGTATTCCATCTCGCTGATGGCACCGCGATCCGTTACAGCGACACGCGTCGCTTCGGGCTCATGGACCTCATCGCGAGCGAAGCGTTACCCGCGCATGCGCTGTTCAAGGGACTCGGCGTCGAGCCGCTAAGCGCGGAGTTCACGCCGGATTGGCTCGCCGCCAAGCTCAAGGGCAAGGCGACGTCGATCAAGGCAGCCCTTATCGATCAGAGATTGATCGCAGGCATCGGCAATATCTATGCCTGCGAGGCGCTGTTCCGCGCCGGCATCTCGCCCATTCGGCTCGCCAGGACGCTTGCCACCAAGACCGGCAAGCCGAGGAAAGCGACCGAGGCGCTGGTCAAGGCCGTCAAATCCGTGCTCGCAGAGGCGATCAAGGCCGGCGGCTCGTCATTGCGCGACTACGCCCGCGCCGACGGCAGGCTCGGGAGCTTCCAGCATTCTTTCAAAGTGTATGGCCGGGAGGGAAAGCCCTGTCGCAAGAAAGGCTGTCGCGGCACCGTGCGCCGCATCGTCCAGAGCGGCCGCTCGACCTTCTACTGTCCAAGCTGTCAACGATAAGGGAACAGAACGCGCCATGTTTGCCAATGAACTCACCAGGGAACAGGACATCAAGCCCGCCAACGGCTTGGACACGATCATCGTCACCACGGAGGGCAAGGTCGGGCTGATCACGCTCAACCGTCCGCATGCGCTCAACGCTCTCAACGCGCAGCTGATCAAGGAGCTCAACCGCGCGCTCGACGCCTTCGAGACAGACCCAGAGATCGGCTGCATCGTCATCACCGGTAGCGACAAGGCATTTGCCGCCGGCGTCGACATCAAGGAGATGCACAAAAAGACCTTCGTCGAAGCCTATGGCAGCGATTTCATCGCGCCATTCGACCGTATCAGCCAAACCCGCAAGCCGATCATCGCGGCGGTCGCCGGCTATGCGCTTGGCGGCGGCTGCGAGCTTGCCATGTCCTGCGACATCATCCTCGCCGGCGATAATGCCTATTTCGGCCAGCCGGAGATCAATCTCGGCATCATGCCCGGCGCCGGCGGCACGCAGCGGCTCACCCGCGCGGTCGGCAAGGCCAAGGCGATGGAGCTTTGCCTGACGGGCCGCCGCATGGATGCGGTCGAGGCCGAGCGTTC
>k87-368374_pt1 | contig 10995 bp, 10 predicted proteins | sample MGYA00084033_6733616 | MGnify analysis MGYA00084033
CAAACAGTTTTGCCTGGGTTTGCCCATCGAAGGTGACGTCGATCGGCAGCGTGTCGCCCTTGTTGAAATGAAAGGCGGTGCTGCCAAAGCCGAGCAGCCAGGAATTGCTGGCGGTCTGGCTGACGATCAGCGAAACGCCGCTTGCATACTGCGACCCTGCCGCGCAGTGCGAGAACGCGCCGGTATTGTTGTCGGTATAGGCGCCCCCGTTCCATGCTCCGACATGGATGGTGCCGAACGGCCCCGCGGCATTGGCGATGGGGACGAAGGCTGCTTGGAAAAGACACGCAACAACGAACGCTTTCGACATAGCAACCTCGACGCCACACCCCCTGCCGCATCTTAAAGGCCGCTTCCGTCGGAAGAGTAGCTGCATTATGGCGAAATGCGCGCGCTGAAACCGGGCTCGCCACGGCCCTTGCATTTGCTTTGCGATTCGGTATGCTTTGCAATACAAAGTTAATTGGACCCGCCCGAATGAGCGATCTCGACAAGGCACTGGCCGATATCATTGCTATTCGCAGCCAGCTAGCCGCCGGGACCGCGTTTCGCGGCTATGGCCCCGCGGCGGTGGCCGCGACCGGCGTCGTGGCGCTCGTCGCCGCCATCCTGCAATTCTGCTGGCTTGACGATCCCAGTCGCGATCCGATCGCCTTCTTCGCCGGCTGGGCCTTGGCCGCGGTGCTGTCGGCGGTGATGATCTGGACCGAGATGTGGGCGCGTTTGCGCCGGCACCATTCGGGTCTTGCCGACGCCATGATTCATCAGGCGGTCGAGCAGTTCCTTCCCGCGGGCGTCGCCGGTGTGTTGCTCGCGGCGATGCTCTGGAAGTTTGCACCGGAGGCGCTGTGGATGCTGCCGGGGCTTTGGCAGATACTCGTGAGTCTCGGCATATTTGCATCCGTTCGCTCGCTGCCGCGCACCGTCGCGCTCGCTGGCGCCTGGTATTTCGTCGCCGGTTTCGCGGTATTGATACTGGCGAGCCAAAGCCATGGGCTGTCGCCCTGGACCATGGGCCTGCCGTTTGCGGTCGGCCAGTCGTTGATGGCTGCGATCCTGTACTTTGCATCAGGAGAGATCGATGCCGACCGCTGAAAGCGCACCGTTCTCCTACGACGGTCTCGACCGCGTGATCCACGAGAAGGCGCGGCTTGGGCTCTTGACCTCGCTGATGGCTCACCCGAAGGGACTGGCGTTCGCCGATCTCAAGCAACTCTGCGGACTGACCGACGGCAATCTCAGCCGTCACTTGCAGGTGTTGCAGGAAGCCGGTCTCGTCGAAGTCACCAAGGGTTACGAGGGCAACCGGCCCCATACCAGTTGCCGCCTGACCAAATCCGGCCGCCGCCGGTTCCTGGATTATCTGGCCGTGCTCGAACGGCTGGTGCGGGACGCCGCGAAGGCCGCCGGCAAGGAGCCCGCGCCGCTGGCGCGGCTCGGTATCCTGCCAACCTGATCGTCTTTATTTTTGCACAGGAACTTTGCGATGCAAAGTGATCTCCCCGCAGGCCCGCAATCCTCCAGGCTTCATGTCGGCATCATCATGGACGGCAACGGGCGATGGGCCACCCGCCGTGGCCTGTCGCGCCTGCGCGGGCACGAGGCCGGCGTCGACGCGATCCGGCGGATCGTCGAAGCGGCGCCGGCGCAAGCCGTGGGAACGCTGACGCTCTACGCGTTCTCCACCGACAATTGGCGCCGCCCCAAGGCTGAGGTCGCTGCGCTGATGACGCTATTGCGGTTCTATCTCGCCAACGAGGTCGAGAGCCTGGTCCGCAATGGCGTTCGTCTCACCGTGATCGGGCGCCGTGACCGTTTGCCTGACGGCATCGCGGCAGCCATCGGGCGCGCGGAACGAGCGACGGCCGGCGGCGATGTGCTGCATCTGCGCATTGCGGTCGACTACTCTTCGCGCGAAGCGATCCTCAATGCGGCCGCGCGGATCGCGGGAACGGAAAAAGTCACCCGCGAGATGTTCTCCGATCTCGTCACCGGGCAGAGCGGGCTTCGTGACGTCGACCTCATCATCCGCACCAGCGGCGAGAAGCGCTTGTCCGATTTCCTGCTCTGGGAAGGCGCTTATGCCGAATTGCACTTCACCGAGCGGATGTGGCCCGAATTCGAGGCCGAGGATCTCGCCGAAGCGCTGGCGTCGTTCCATCGGCGCGAGCGCCGCTTCGGCGGCTTGCAGACGTTGGCGCTTGAACCAGCTGCGAGCCTCTGAGCCCTTTTCGGGTATCCTGATGTCAAGGGCCGGACGTCAACCGGTACAGCGAGCGCGTCGAGTAGCGCGCCGGAAGACCGCGATCAGTTCGCTCGCAGCGCGACGTTCAGTTCATGGAATCGTCGCGTCAGTTCGGCGACGCTCTTCCAGCCGGTCTTTTCGCGCGTCCTGCGGAGATGGGTATAGACGGTCGTCACGCTGACGCTGCGGGACCGCGCATAGGCCACGGCCGTCATGCCGGTGCCGAGCGCCTGCACCAGATGCGCCTCGGCATTGGTGAGGCCGTGGAGTTCCTGCAGCATGCGGCAGATTGCCGAATTTTGCTGGAGCGGGTCGTGGATCAAGAGCATCGCCACCGCATCGGGGTTTTGGGTCGCCTCCATTCGCGCCCGCGTCAGCGGCCGTAGCGACACCGTAAAGGGCGGAAGGCCGCCTTCCCGCGGTACTGCGAAGTCGGTCAGGCCGAAGGCGGCCGCAGGGTCCTCGACCCGTTGCACGGCGCTCAAGGCGGCGGCGAAACGGGTGCGAAGTTCTATTGTCGGAAATTCAACGGTGCGGCGATCGATCCGGAAATCGTTGCCGCGCGCCGCGAGAATCCGCAGCGCCTCGTTGGCATAGACGATCCCTCCGCCACGCCGGAGCAGTGCGACGCCATCGGCCAGAAGGTCGAGGGCGTCTTCCAAGGCATTGGCGCGATCGGGGATGGCGACCGCTTGCACATAAAGATTACTTCTCAACATCACGTCTCCAGCTACCCGCAAGGCGCGCCAATCGGGATGCGCCGGCTGCGATTTGATCAACCCCATTCGTTTGACGGAATTCCCCGTCATTGGTCGCGACAGCGCCGCTCTGGTTCAAATAACACCGTTTCGCGGCGAGTTCTGTGCGGTGCGTCACTCGCTTCGCTTCGCATTAGCCCGGACGATTGACGGCTGTGTCCAAGCGCGTTTGCTCATTGCGCGCTAGATTCCGCGAGCCAACATAGCGAGGTCTTGCCTTGTCAAAAATCGATTCGGTTTACGCGTCCGCGCCAAGGGTCGAGCGCCGGAATAGCTTGCGGTTGTTAGGTCGCCTGGCGCGCGCGCTATTGCATGCCTTGCAAGATTCGCGTGCGCGCGCGGCGCGGAGGATCATTGACGATTATCGGCATTTACTGCCGGAACACACTGGCGCGAATTCATTTCAAGCGAGCCACAAGAGAATCTCAAGATAGTCTCAAGGAAATCTCAAGGGACTAGAATGAGCCATTTGTTGTGGACCGGAGACAGATCATCACTGCTGCCGGCAGTCCTGGACCTTGCGACCAACCGTGGGTGGCGGGCGACATCACGGGGCCCCCAGCAAGCGCACCCGATGTCATCCGATCGGGGGATGCCGGGTGGCACCCAAAAGCGCTAACAGGTGGCCGGGCGGAGGGATGCGGTACGCGGGGAGCGGAATGGCTTCAACGGATTGGCGTGACTCCCATGACGGATTTGGACAATCGCATTGTTGAATTTTCTACCGATCATATCCCCGAGAAGGACCGCACGGCCTTTTGGCGCGAACATTATGGACAGGTCATGCTCCGCGTCGATCTTGAGCCGGCGCGAGACGCGGCTTTCGTAGCTCGGATCGCGTCGCTGGCGCTCCCAGGCTTGCAGCTCATGGACGCTTCGTCGTCGCCCGCGATAATCTCGCGCAGCGGCCGCTTTCTCGCGGACGGCAACGACGACATTATCGTCGCGATCAACCGGGCTGGATCCGCCAATATCATATCCCGCGGCCGCGAACAAAGCCTGCGCGAGGGCGAAGCGATCGTATTGAGCGGTGGCGAAGCGGCATCGTTCCACCGCACCAGCATGGGGCGATCCTTCACGCTGCGTCTGCCGCGCGCCACGTTCGAGCAGACGGTTGCCAACCTCGACGACGCCTTGATGCGTCCGATCTCCGGTGACCGGGGCGCGCTGAGACTTCTGGCGGATTATGCAGGCTGGCTGTTGAACGCGGGTTCCGCGATCGATCAGCAATTGCGCAACGTGTCGGTCCGCCACGTGCAGGACCTGCTGGCGCTTGCGGTCGGCCCATCAGCGGATTTTGCCGATACCGCGAGGACCCGCGGCTTGCGCGCTGCGCGCCTGAAGCTCGCGAAAGCCTACATCGTGGCGCATAGCCACCGCCGCGATACATCGATCGGGACGCTCGCGGCCAGCCTCAACGTCACCCCGCGCTACTTGCAGCGTCTGTTCGAGTCCGACGGCACGACATTCTCCGAATATCTCATGGCGCAGCGTCTGGCGCGCGCGCACCGGCTGTTATGCGAGTCGGGCGCGAGTCGCACCGCGATCAGCACCATCGCCTACGATGTTGGCTTCGGCGATCTCTCCTATTTCAACCGCCGTTTCCGCCGTCAGTACGGCCTCACGCCGCGCGAGGTGCGGGGCGATTAAGCGCAATCGAAGATGTTCACTCTGGTCCGATGGGATGTCGCGCCGAACCAAGACGTATCGTCGTGCTCTCCTCTAACTTCTGTGCAAGTTTGACGGGCGGCTCTCGCCGTCAATTTCGCATGGAGCTCTGATGAATATACTCTACCTGGCGACGCTCATTGCCGCCGTCATCGGCATTTCGATTGCGTCTCATTTGTTTGTGACGGGAGCGCTGGGGCCAATGGGATTGCTTGCCGCTGCTGGATTGCGGGTCCGCGGGATAGCTGGCGCAGCCGGGAATCTCCTCAACGATTGGGTTGCCGCCATGCTCGCGCGTCGCGAGCGGCAGGCAGCAACATGGCTTGCCTCCAACGGAAGGCTGCGATGACCGCAAAAACCATCGCCTTGAGGGTCCTCGACGGACTCTTCGTAATGTTCACCACCGTGCTGATCCTGTGGATCGGTGGTCTTCCGATCGATTGGCTCGCGGACCTGGTCAATATGGCGGCGGGCGAATTCCACTGGTTCGCGATGCTTGTTGTCTTTGCGGCATTATGGCTGATGCGCGCAATCGCGACCTCGAGCTCGACACGAAATAGTGCGTTAGTTACCCGAGTTACGTCCACCTTGTGTCCAACACTTACCAGCTGGAAAACGGACCCACGGAAAGCGGGCGCATGACGGCAGCCGCGATCACTTGAGCAGGCGGCTTTTCGCCTTTTTGGGCCGAACTCGTGCCTGCGCCCGCGCATTTCGCTCGACCTCCCAAGCCAGAAATTGCTTGAACAGCGCTTCCTTCTCGGCATCCGACTGCTCTTTCGTCGCGGCTGCGGCCGGTGCCACGGCGGCCGGCACCTCTCTCTGCATCGCGCTCCGAAGGGCCGACGTAACTTCCTCGCGCGACGGCGCGCTCGTGACCGTCGTCACGCTGCGAATGCCGGGCGTCTGATTTTCCGGCCTCGATAGCCGGGCCGGACCGTTCAACAATTCGATGTCCTTTGCCGTAAGTTGCACGGAGTCCGGTTGTGCCGCCGCGAATGGCGACGGGAGCATGGCGGCAATCGAAACTTTGGCATCGACGACGATGTTGCGCATGTCATCGGAAGAGAACAGCGCCAACAGGATTGCCACGGCCGATGCCACCAAAATGCTCGCGAGAATCCGTGGCAAGACGGAGGGGCGTCGCTTCCGCAAGGGATTTGTGAATTCCCGCGCATCCGGCTCGTCGTCGTGTCCAGAGAGAAATAGAGGGGCGGATTCATGCGAAGGGTAGTCCGTCTCCGCCGACCGTCCGAACTTGTCGAGCGCTACGCGATCGCCGGTTACGTCCTCGTCAAACGTTTCGAAATCCGAATCAGGGGGTCGACCGGACGTCGTTTGTTTCACTACGATGCTCCATCTTGCTTAACGCAATGACCGGGGCATCGGAATATGACGCCCGGCGGCTCTGCAATGGTAGATTCGAATGGGATAATCCCGTGCAGTTACGCTATCGCTTTCGCATGACACTGCAACCGAACTCGCTCGTTAAGCTGAATGCCGGCGCTGCGAGTTAATTTTCGAACCAAACAAAAGACCAGCCGAAGGCGGTCTCGCTGTAGCGCTGATGGGGCCGGCGGCATGTCTCAAACCTGCCGGGGTTGATAGCGGCTGGATCACCTCTCCACGAGGGGTGGTTCAGCATCTCCGCTCATTAGCCGCGACCGGCAGAGAGCGAGCCTCTCGGCGTCTCCAAGCGGCCAAACGCCGCCGATGTCAGACCAGCTTCGGGATCATCCCGCTTTCGGGATTTATTGCATGGCCTATCGTTCGGTAAAGGCCACATCCAAAGAATTGAAGACCGGTTTAAACATATATCGAATGATCGATTTGGAGCCGGTCTGAATGTGCGCCTGAAGCACCATTCCTGGCGTGATTGGATAGTCGGTGGTGCCGGAGCGAACATGGTCCTGCAGAAGTCGTATCGTAGCCTTGTAATAAGGTTCGGCACTATTCTGGCCGGGAGGAGTCTGTTGAGTGGGCGGCGGTGAAAATGTCGTAGCCGACAAATATTCGACCCTGCCCCGAACGGGACCGAAGATTGTGCTGTCATAGGTCAAAAGCCGAATCTCCGCATCCGCATCCGCACGTATGTGGCCGGCATCCTTCGGATCGATGTGTACCTCGGCAACCAACTCACGCTCTGTGGGTACTATCCGGGCTACAAGGTCGCCAGCTCGCACTACTTCGCCGATCGATTTCGGAGCGAGTTCTTGTACGACCCCATCGGAAGGCGCTCGAACCAATAGGCGATCGGAGCGATCGTCAAGCTTGACAAGCTGCTGTTCGGTTTCTGCCAGATCAGTTGCCGCCTTAACCCTCTCTTCGCTTAGCTTTTGCTGCGCCTTGGCATCGGCTTCCGACAAACTGCTTTCAGCTTCTATCAAGGCCTCTTTGGCCGTATCGAGCTTACCCTCGAGATTGAGCCGGTCACCTTCGCTGCGCTGAAAAGCAGATTTGGCTTCGAGCCAGCTCTTTCGTGATCCGGTCCCCAAGCTTTTCAGGCTATCTTGCATCTCGACCAATTCGCGCTGGACCTCCACCTGCGCGCTCGCGGATTCCACGCCAGATGTCAGCGTAGCTATTTCACCGCGTTTCTGCGCAACCTTGGCGGCCAGGGTTGCCTTTTCCTGTCGCCTCTGGAAAATTGCGCTGACATACAGCTTTTCTTGCTCTGTCGCCAGATCTGGGAATTTCCTGGCCAATTCGTCAAAGTCCGGCGTCTCATCACGACTCTGCGCCTCAAGGCGGATGAGCTGAAGTTTCAAGGCTGCGCGGCGGGCTTGAAATTGGTTTCGTTCACCGACCGATGATTCCGGGCGCAGCCGGATAAGGGGCTGCTGCGCCGTTACCCTCGAACCTTCCTTGACAAGAATCTCAGCGACAATTCCACCTTCAAGGTGCTGAACCGTTTGAACTTGACCGCGTGGTACGATTTGGCCCTGAGCGATAGTAACTTCCCGAACCCGCGTCAGGGACGCCCAAACGATCGTGGCTATGACGAAGCCAGAAATAGTAATAAGGGTGGCGACCAACACACGAGGCGGCCGACCATCTTCCAACACCAGTGGTTGGGTCAGACGTCTCGCGATTTCAGTTCGCCGGGTAAGGATTGGCAGCAAGGTGTTCGAGCCTCAAAATAGGCGCCTATAAGACGCGCCAATTATAGGCAGTCCGCATTAATAAAATGTGCGGCCAAATTTAGATAAATGTCAGGCTGCCGCGGCTATGTGCTCCAAGACCCTATCCGGCGGACCATCCAGGAATACCTGTCCGTCCTTGAGCAGGATCACGCGATCGGCCAGCCGCATATGGCTCGGTCGAAACGTCGTAAATAGAATCGTGGCGCGGCCCTTCAGCGCCGCAAGCTTATTGAGCAAGTGCAATTCTGACGCGGTGTCGAGGGAAGCCGCGGGGTTATCCAGCAAATAGACGGGCGCCTCCTTTATGAAGCAGCGTGCCAGTGCCAACCGTTGCTTCAAGGCATCCGAGAAATTCTCAAGATCTGCAGCCGTCAGGCGGCGATCGATGCCCCCGGACATCAACTGTTCTTCGCTATCCAGTCCCATTTCTCTGAGAACCCGCACTACCTCTGCGTCATTTGCATCCGGTCGCGAAAGCCGAATATTTTGCGCCAAGGTGCCGTAAAAGAAACTCGTCGTTTCTGGCATAAATGCTATCTGGGAGCGCCATTCGGTCGGATCAATCTGCCGCAAATCCATATCGTCGACCAGCACAGCGCCAAGGGTGGGCGGATAAAGTCCCGCTATAAGTCTAAGCAGTGTTGTTTTGCCAACGCCGCTCGCGCCGGTGATGGCGATCGTCTCCCCGGGCTTGATCTCGAGTTGCACACCACGGAGCACGGCCTCCTGGCGTTGCGCGTAACGAAAGGCAAGGCGCTGTACGGATACTTTGCCACTAAATTGCCGGAAAAAGGATCGTGGCGCCCGCACGTCGCGTTCGCTTCGTATCTTCATGAGCCTGTCAATTTGCTTGAAGGTCTGCAGTGCCTGCTCCAGCCGAGGCAGGGAAAGATAGGTCGACTGCAGCGGCGACAGCACTCGCCACACCAGAGCCATGGTGCCGATCAGCGCGCCCGAAGTCATCACTCCCTTGCTTACGCTTAGCGCACCAAGACCAAGCGTCGCGATGCCGGCAACGCTGACCAGCACCTCCCCCATATTTTGCACGGCGTTATTGAACCTGTGTGCCCGATGGCTCTGGTCTGAAATCAGTTCGGCTAGATCTCGGTGCCGTGCGATCCATATGTGTTCGGCGCTCAGCGAACGGATCGCACGACGCTTGGTGAAGATCTCGTGAAGCAAGATGTTGCGACGCTGCTTGGCGAAACTGATCGCGCGAACATAATTGCGTGTAATCGGAATTGTTATGGCAGAGAGCGCAACATAAACCGTGATGAGCGACACCGGTACCCAGACAAGATTTCCACCCCACAGTGCGATCGCGATGAGAAAGATGAAGATGAACGGAATATCGACAACTGAAGAGGCCAAAGTTCCGGTGAAGAAATCGCGCATACTCTCGAATTGCTTCAGTCGCGAGATTTGAGTGCCGACCGGGGCGGCTTCGACCATTGAAACCGGCATGTTGAGGATCACCTCGAATGCCTTCATGCCGATCAGCGCATCGATCCGGGCACCAAAATATGCCATCGCGCGCGCGCGGACGCTGCGTAATGCCAAGTTCGTGGCGATTACGATGCCGGCGCCAATTGCGAGCATAATCACGATGTTTATCGACTTCGTGCCGATCCCCAGATCATATACGCAAATTACAAAGATCGGCAGCGCAAGCGCCGCGAGGTTTCCCAATAGACTGAACCCGAGGGTCGCCAAGATTGTCGGCTTGAATTGTTTGATCGCGGAGAATAGCCAGGACGCTCCTTGTTCAACGGCTTCAGTCTTAACTGACTGGTCCCAAACGAAGTAGGCCCAGCCGCCTTGTTCCGCTGGTTCGATTTTCGTCCAGGAAGCGCACTTGCCGTCGAATGCAAGAAGGGTTCCGTTTGGCTCACGATCCACGATTAGCGTGATGTTCGTGCCGTCGCGCGTAAACAAACACGGTATTGAATGGGACTTGATCTTTGATTGCTTCAGGAACTTACGGGTTGTCGCGTAACCCAACAAGGAAAGGACGCGACGCAGAGCCTCGATATTATCGATACGGTCGAAATGCGGCAGGGCTTCCTGAATCAGACGTCCCTCGCCGGCCCAGCCGAATAATGCGAGCGTCGGAGCAAGACAGGCTTCCGCGGCGGTCTCGGGATGAACGATATTGTTGATTGCGGAGATCAGGGATTCTTCCGGGGAGCGTGACAAATCATCCGAAACATCGGCAAACTCGGCGGCAAGTCGCGCCAAGTTTGCGTGCACCGGATTTTCAATCGTCTCTGGCGCGGATGTCTGGCTTGCGCCAACCAGCGGCGATCCTGGGTCACCATGTGTCGTCACGTCGCCACCTTCCGCGGATCGCTGAGGGAGGAGGCAGACCAGTCAGCACGACCGTCTTCGAGAACAATCTGATGGTCGCACAAAGCCAACAGCGACGGACGGTGCGTTACAACAATGATGGTCAAGCTGCCGCGGAGGACATTCAGTGCCTTGATCAGTGCGGGCTCGGCAATGGCGTCCAAGAGCATATTTGCTTCATCCAGAGCAAGCACGCGCGGACGATTTGTCAGCGCGCGGGCGATGTTCACCTGCTGCGCAATCGACATCGGCAGATCGTCACCGATGCCTTCTCCAAGCTTCGTCTCGTAACCATCCGGGAGGAGGTTAATGGTTGCTTCGAGGCCCAGGAGTTGCGCCATCTTGCGCGCGAAATCGCGCTTCTCAGGACCGAACATGGTGAGATTTTCCATGATGGTGCCGGAAAATATCGCTGGAACAGCCCCGACATAGGCGATGTGTCGGCGTATCGCCGCAAATCGAGGGTCGAATGTCGATGCGCCATCGACCATGACGCGACCGGAGGTTGGTTCGATTTCCCCCTGCATCAATCTCAGCAGCGTGGTCCGTCCGGAACTTTCCTTTCCCTTCACGCCTATGATTGCGCCGGCCTCGATCGAAATATCAGGGATCGCCAAAGTGTGATTGAGATCGTTTGGATTTCGATAAACGACGTTTTCAAATCGGATATTGCCCTTGATAGACGCATGAGTTTCCCCAGGAAACTTGGCTGAAGGTAAATCGAGGAGCGATTTAACTTCGGCTCGACGATGATCCACGGTTTCCTTCTCGGTCCAGAGAGAAATCGCCCGCAGAAGGGGCTGCAGAATTTGACCCGACAGCATCGTGCAAGCCG
>k87-625052_pt1 | contig 10952 bp, 6 predicted proteins | sample MGYA00084033_6733616 | MGnify analysis MGYA00084033
TAAGATCGCTAAATTGCGAAGTTATGGCATTTTGAGCAGCCTCCTGTCCGAAAACGAGGCCCGCAATAGCAATCACGATCAGTAAGACAGGAGCAATTGAAGTAGCAGTGTAAAAGGCGATGGCAGCGCCCCGAGTCAGTGCTTCGTCATCAATGAATGACAGCACTACGTCCTTGAGCGTTGTCCAAGTTGCAGAGATCATTCGCCTTCGCTCCACCCGCGCCCACCGCCATTCGTGGGATACAATGACAAGTCGCGCAAACTGTTCCAGTTGTGCGAGCCGAAAACATCGAGCGGAGCAAGCAAGGAATGCCTGCTTTGGGTAATTTAGCGGACATTCCGCGAGGTCCCGAGCGACGTCCGCTTTACCCCGAAAGCGGACATGTGCAGTGCAACTACGGATGTCCGCTAAGGGCCAATAGCGGACATGCGCCACGGCCCGGCCATCGCGGATATGGATTTGCAGCCGGTAGCCGTCATGCTTCAGCTCGTGCACCCAGCCAGGCCTGGCGCGTGGCTGCTTGGCGACGATTGGCCGGCACGGATGAATGAAGGCGCGGGCGCGTTGACTGGCCTGCCGCGGGAGTTACGCAAGTGCCACAACATAAGGTCCAATTATAGGGCGAGTATTCTCAGAGGAATACCATTATGGCTTGTTCGGCTGCTTAGCGGCAGCGTCCTCGGCTTGGGTAATGATGACTACCAGGGCGTCTACGAGATGCTTTGCGCCACTTATTGTGATTGCAAGCGGCTGTAGCACACCAGATTCGCTGCGCGGGGTTATGATCACGGCCTTGCCCTCAGAATCAATCTCGACAGTCATGCCAGATACGATCGTCGCCTCCTTCTGTTTGTTTTGCTGGGCGAAAGCAACTCCGCCCTGAATGGCTAATGCAAACATTACGGTCAGCGTGAATGTGCGCATCGACGGCCTCCTAGTCATTTTTCCGGCTTTATCGCCGGGCTTGCGTTCGGGAGTCGAAATCCGAGTGAATTTGCTTATCTGAGGCTTAGGACCCTTCCGTCTTAGGCAACGGCGGGTGGCTTCAAGTGGCGGTCGGTTGTTTGCCCCCATCCGGCCGCTGCGCCTGTTCGCGGTAAAAGCGGACCTAGCCTGGTTCGCGAACGATCAGTGCTCCGGCCCTGTAAAGTGCTAGATGATTGGCGACGCCATGTCGATCCGTCGAAGGGGACACAGGAAATCGCCAGCCACCAAGCGCTCCGTCGTAATCGATGGACGCCAGACCGGCGTCTCACTCGAAGATGCGTTCTGGAGCATTTTGAAGGATATCGCACAGGCCCAAGGTGCAACGGTGTCGCAGACGGTTACAGAGATCGACAAGTCGCGCCAAGGGGGAAACCTGTCCTCGGCGATCCGCCTGTTCGTGCTCGACTGGGTCCGCAGTGGACAAATGGGTAAGCAGGTCTAGGCGCAGCGGGCGGACCAGCCCCTTCGGCAACGATCTGAAGCCGAAACAAAAGAGCCGCGTCCTTAACGCGGCTCCCATTGCGACTATCGACTATCCGAGACCACGAGGGTGCGGGGCAATTGGACCCACGGACAGTCTGAATACAGTACGTCGGCCTAGTTCCGAGTTCAAGGCACTCATGGCCACGATGCCGTTGCAGCCGTGGGTGCTCTCCGATTAGCCATCCTTAAAATCGAGACACCAGGTCGCAACTTTAATCGCTCATGGTGGTCTCCGCGACGGCCCCGACGCATTTCAACGCGGAACAAGCACGTTCCTCCAAGGAAACGCTTTGGAGTCAATTGATTCGCAACGCGACATACGCGCTGATGTTATTGTGGCACAATCTTGGGAACCACCCCCCACGCCATGGCTTATTTAAAATTGGGGATTATGTACCACGCACATTTGTATATAGCCCGGAGCACGCTCATCTTCGCTGAGCGGACTAAATTTCGCTGAAGAGCGAACTAAATGGAACTTTTTGGTCGCCGAACCGCGTCGTGGGCCAAAAGTTTGAACGTTGGTAGCCGCAAATGGCCGCGACGCCGCAATTAATGCACCGGACATTTTCCAGGCGGGACAGCCAGGAAGCCGAGCTTCGCGACGCGATCCAGGCAAAACTGGCCCACGCGATCGGCAAGACCCGCGAAGCCGCGACCGACGCGGACTGGTACCACGCCACGGCGCTGGCGGTGCGCGATCGCGTCATCAACATCTTCCTTCAGGCGCGCGCTGAGACTAAGCGTCAGAAGAAGAAGCGCGTCTATTACCTGTCAATCGAATTCCTAATCGGCCGCCTGCTGTTCGACACGCTGACGAACCTGCAACTGGTCGAACCGACGCGGGCGGCGCTCAGGAGCCTTGGGGCCGATCTTGATCGCCTGCGCGAGGTCGAGCCGGACGCCGCGCTCGGCAATGGCGGACTTGGCCGGCTTGCAGCCTGCTACCTCGACAGCATGTCGGCGCTCGGCATCCCCGCCTATGGCTACGGCATCCGCTACGAAAATGGCCTGTTCGAGCAGCGCATCAGCGACGGATGGCAGCAGGAATTCCCGGAAGATTGGCTCGCGGGCGGCAACCCGTGGGAATTGAACCACCGCGACGCCCCCTACTCGATCGGGTTTGGCGGAACGGTGGAATATCTCGGCGGCGACGACAAGACCGCGCGGGCGTTCTGGTATCCGGATGAGCGCGTGTTGGCGGTGCCCTACGACACGCCGATCGCCGGCTGGCGCGGTCGCCACGCCAACATGCTGCGGCTGTGGTCGGCGCGCGCCGTGACGCCGGTCCACCTCGCCGCCTTCAATCGCGGGGACTACGTCGGTGCCACCGCGACGCGGGCGCGGAGCGAGGCGATCTCGGGTTTCCTCTACCCCAACGACTCAACGCCGGAGGGACAGGAGCTGCGGTTGCGGCAGGAATATTTCTTCACCTCGGCATCGCTGCAGGACATGGTCCGCCGGCATCTCGACGAATTCTCTACCCTCGACAATCTCGCCGAGCAGGCGGCGGTGCAGCTTAACGATACGCATCCAGCCATCGCGGTTGCTGAGTTGATGCGGATCCTAGTGGACGACCACGACTTCGCTTGGGATCAGGCCTGGACGATCACTCGCGCAACGCTGAGCTACACTAATCACACGCTGCTCCCCGAGGCGCTGGAAAGTTGGCCCGCCGACATGTTCGGCCGATTGCTGCCGCGCCATCTGCAGATCATCTATCTGATCAACCACCACCACCTGCAGGAAATGCGACGGCTCGGGCTCTGTGATCGTGATTTCCTGTCGGCGGTATCGCTAGTGCAGGAGAACGGCGAGCGGCGCGTGCGTATGGCGCATCTCGCTTTCATCGGTAGCCATTGCGTCAACGGCGTGTCGCATCTCCACACCGAGCTGATGCGCAAGACCGTGTTCCACGACCTTGCGCAGACCACGACGACGCGCATCCTCAACAAGACCAACGGCATCACCTTCCGGCGCTGGCTCTTCGAGGCCAACCGACCGCTGAGCGAGCTGGTGATCGCCACGCTTGGTGAGCGCGTGCTCGATGAGCCGGGCCGCCTGCTGGATCTCGGGCAGTTGGCCGGGGATGAAGACTTCGTGGGCCGGTTCCGGCACACGCGACATGTCAACAAATCGAAACTGGCGGGGGTCGTTCAGGCGGCCACCGGCGTTGCGCTCGATCCGGAGGCGCTGTTCGATGTTCACGTCAAGCGCATCCACGAATACAAGCGTCAGCTGCTCAACCTACTTGAGACGATAGCCTTCTACCAGGAGATCCGCGCGCGGCCGGAGCACGATCATGTGCCGCGGGTGAAGATCTTCGCTGGCAAGGCCGCCGGCTCCTATGAGCGCGCCAAGCTGATCATTAAGCTCGCCAACGACATCGCGAAGGTGGTCAACAATGACCCCGCAGTGGGCGGCCGACTCAAGGTGGTGTTTTTGCCCAATTACGGCGCCACGCTGGCCGAGACGATCATGCCCGCGGCCGACCTGTCGGAGCAGATCTCGACTGCCGGCATGGAAGCGTCGGGCACCGGCAACATGAAGCTCGCGCTCAATGGGGCGGTCACCATCGGCACGCTGGATGGCGCCAATGTCGAGATCCGCGAGCATGTCGGGGCGGATAACATGATTATCTTCGGCCTCACCTCGGAGGCGGTCGCAGAGCGGCAGCGGGCGGGATTCAGCGGCTCCGTCGCCGTAGGAGCATCTTCGCGCCTTGTTGCGGTTGTTGACGCTCTCGCTAATGGAACGTTCTCGCGCGAGGAACCTGACCGATTTTTGCCGATCGTGCATTCGCTGCTCGATTACGACCGCTTCATGGTTGCGGCCGATTTCGATTGTTATTGGCAGGCACAGCGTCAGGTGGATGCGCTGTGGCGCTCGCCGCGCGAGTGGTGGCGGACTTCAATTTTGAACACGGCGCGCATGAGTTGGTTTTCTTCCGACCGAGCCATTCGCGATTACGGGCGCGAGATCTGGCACGTCCCGGTGGGATCGTAGAGATTTTCTGGAGACTCTCCCTTGTCAGTTGCGGCTAGATTGCGCAAACACCTCCGCGATGCGGAGCAATTGCGGGTTGCCTTCCAGGTCCTCCAGTTCGAGAGAAAGCTTGCGGCGCCAGTTGGGGTGCTCATCGACCGTGCCTGGGATATTGATCTGCTCGCGCTCGCCTACGATGTCGTCGAGAGCGATCGCCACAAGACGTGACGGTGTCTTCGCTAGCACAGAAGCTACTGCCGCGAGCTCGTTCCCCGCACGTTCCGGCGCCCGCTCGGCCAATATTTGTCGCAAGCATTGCTGCGCCCAGGCGCGCGCCCCATCACTTTCGCCGGAATCCAACCCCAAGCCGCGCTTGGTGCGGAGATCATGCGCATCGAGCCAGCCGCGCAAGCTGGGCAGATCGTGCGTATTGAACGTGGCAAGCGCCTCAGCGGGATACCACTCCGGTGGACGAAAACGGCCATCGCGCTCGCGTTCAAACAACATGACCAGATATCGCCATAGACCCCAGCGCGCCAACGTGTCGCGTAGGCCCTCCGGTACCGTGCCAAGGTCCTCGCCGATAACGACACAGCGCGCCTCCTGACTCACCTGCGCGATCACCTGTAGTGACCGTTCAAACGGAAAGCGCACATAGGTGCCATCGGACGCCACGTTGCCTCGTGGAATCATGAAGAGACGCTTCAAACCCAGCACGTGATCGAGCCTGACCGCCCCGGCATGACGCATCGCTGCCCGCATCAACTGTCGCAACGGTGCAAAATCAGCAGCGGCAAGCGCCGCCGGATTAAACGGCGCCAGACCCCAATCCTGACCGTGCGGGTTGAATTCATCCGGGGGAGCGCCGACGGACACATCCGCAAGCACGCTCTCTTGCTGGCTCCAGGCATCAGCACCGTAGGGATGAATGCCGAGCGCCACATCGAGATAGAGTCCGACGGACATGCCGCTGCGATGCGCGATTTCTTTGCAAGCTGCCAGCTGACGGTCCGCCACCCACTGTACGAACTCATGGAATTCGCAACCGTTGTGTTCGGCCTCGCGAAATTGCTGCAAATCGGCGATGGTCGGATGACGCCAGGGCGCCGGCCACTCCGGCCAGGGCCTTGGCGCGAACCGCGCGCGCAACTGCTCGAAACAAGAGAAAAATAGCAGCCGCTCGCCCTGATCCTGGCGGTAGCGCGTGAACTCTGCGCGGCGATCATCGCTTGCCGACGTTTCGAAATGCTCGTAGGCCACGCGCAAACCATCAAGCTTGGCCCGCGCCACGCCTGTGTAATCAATCAGCTCGCCTGCGCGTAGCGCATCAAAATCGATACCGGCCGTCGCCGCGCCCGGAAATTCCGCAATGGTCTCCACATTGATGTAAAGCGGATTGAGGAAAATCCGGCTGTTCGGCGCATATGGGCTTGCCTCCTGAGCGCGATCGGGGAACAGCGCGTGCAATGGGTTGAGTCCGATCGCTGCGGCGCCGCGCCTTGCCGCCAGCTCGATGAGACAGGCAAGATCACCGAAATCCCCGTGACCCCAATTTCGTCTTGAACGCAGCGCATAGAGTTGCACCGCCAACGCCCAATGGCGCCGGCCATCGCCCTGAAAGGCACGCACTGGTTCGGGAACCGCCGTGAGTTCCGGCGGCTGCCCGCGCGTCTTTGATAACGCCGCGACAAGCCGCCGCTGCGTTTCCGCGCTCGCTTCGTGCCAGCGGCCGAAGACGTCGTGATAACCGTTTTCGACCCCCCAACGCCGCGTTTCTGCCGCCAAATCATCCATTTCGTGAGGGAACTTTCGAGAAATCCTGTGGTTTCCGTCTGGGGTAGCTCGAGACAATAACAATGAAGCAATCCGGTGCAGAGCGTACCGCGGTGCGCGTGCGGAACTCTTTCCCTGCGGAGGACTGTGAACGCTCGCCGGCGAATCCGACCGGACCTCGTTTTATCATCGAAAACATCTACCCTTGCGTGGACGGCGGACGCTATCCGGTCAAGCGAATAGCCGGCGAAGTTGTTGAGGTCTGGGCGGATATTCTTCGCGAGGGCAATGACGTCCTCGTCGCCGCGCTGCTATGGCAATCCGAGAGCGCCGCACAGTGGCAGCGGGAGCCGATGCAATTGCATGGCAATGACCGCTGGCACGGGCGCTTCGCGCCACCGGAGCCGGGCGCCTACCTCTTCGCCATCGAGGCCTGGACCGACCAGTTCGCTACCTGGCGCAAAGAATTCATGCTTCGTAAGGAGGCCGGGCAGGACCTGGCGCTGCCGGCCCGTGAAGGCCATGAGCTGCTAGCCGAACTCACGCCGCGCGAGCGTAAAGCGCGCCTGATGGTCGAAGACTATGCGAAGAAATTTGCGGCCGAAGGCAATCCCGGCATCCTGCTGGACGACGTGCTCGCGGCCGCGATGGAAAAAACCCAGACACGTCCTGATCTCACCCGCAGCGCGGTTGTTCCGGTGCTGGCCGAGCGCAAGCGGGCGCGCTGTGGCAACTGGTATGAGATGGTGCCACGCAGCCAAGGCACGGTGGAGGGCAAGCACGGTACTTTCGACGACTGCATCACGCGCATACCCGAGATTGCCGCGCTCGGCTTTGACGTTCTCTACCTGACGCCGATCCATCCAGTCGGCCGCACCAACCGTAAGGGCAAGAACAATTCGCTCAACGCCGGCCCCGACGATCCCGGTAGCTTCTATTCAATCGGCAACGAGCACGGTGGCCACGATGCGGTCGAGCCGCGGCTCGGCAGCCTCGAGGATTTCCGCCATCTGGCGAAGGCCTGCGCCGACCACAAAATGGAGATCGCGCTCGACTTCGCCGTGCAATGCTCCCTCGACCATCCGTGGCTGAAGGACCACCCCGAATGGTTTCGCTTCCGGCCGGACGGGTCGATCCGCTTCGCCGAAAATCCACCGAAGAAATACGAGGACATCGTCAATCCGGACTTCAACTGCGCCGACCGCATCGCGCTGTGGGAAGAGCTGCGCAAGGTGGTGCTGTTCTGGATCGATCAGGGCGTACGCATCTTCCGCGTCGACAATCCGCACACAAAGCCGTTTGCGTTCTGGGAATGGCTGATGCGGGAAGTGCGTAAGCGCCACCCCGACGTGATCTTTCTGTCGGAAGCCTTCACGCGGCCCAAGTTGATGAAGGCGCTAGCGAAAATCGGATTCTCCCAGTCCTACACCTATTTCACCTGGCGGACGGGCAAAGAGGAACTGCAAGTCTATCTCAGTGAGATCACCGGTTATCCGGAGCGCGACTATTTCCGGCCAAACTTTTTCGTCACCACGCCGGATATCCTGCCGCTGCAGCTGCAACGCGGCGACCCGTGGATGTTCAAGGCACGTGTGGCGCTCGCCGCAACCTTGTCATCGAACTACGGCATCTACAACGGATTCGAATTGCTCGAGCACGAGCCGATCCCCGGGCGGGAGGAATATATCAATTCGGAAAAATACGAGATCAAAACGCGTGACTGGAACAAGCCAGGTAACATCAAGGATTACATCGGGCGGCTCAATCGGATCCGGCACGACAACGGCGCGCTGCAGCAGACGGCGAACCTACAATTCCTGCAGGTCGACAACGGGAATGTCATCGGCTTTCTTAAGCAATCGGTGATCGGCGACAATGCCGTCGCGTGCGCCATCTCACTGGCCGCCGGGCCGCAGGAATTTTGGCTGCATTTCGGCGACCACCAGATCGGCGGCGAAACAAAAAAACTGGTGCGCGAGATCGAGAACCTAACGACAGGCGAGCGGCTGCTGCTTGAATGGGGCGGCGTGCGCCTGCGTATCGATCCGGGCTTCGATCCTGCCCTATTGTTCCGCTGCATCGCGTGAACCGGCCATGAATGTCCGCCCAGACATCGCCGTTGCGCCCCAGACTGTCGACGATGGCCTATGGTTCAAGGACGCCATAATTTATCAGCTGCATGTGAAGGCCTTCCGTGACAGCAATGGCGACGGCGTCGGTGATTTCGCTGGCCTCACCGAGAGGCTCGATTATCTGCGCGACCTCGGCGTGACCACGCTGTGGCTCCTGCCATTCTATCCGAGCCCCGGCCGCGACGACGGCTACGACATCTCCGATTACGGGGTTATCAATTCCGCCTTCGGCTCGATGCGTGACTTCCGCCGCTTTATGCAAGAGGCGAAACGCCGCGACTTGCGCGTCATTACTGAACTAGTCATCAACCACACCTCGGATCAACACGATTGGTTCAAACGCGCCAAGCGCAGCGCGGCCGGCACCAGCGCGCGCAACTGGTACGTCTGGAGCGATACCGACCAGAAATACTCGGGCACCCGCATCATCTTCACCGACAGCGAGAAGTCGAACTGGACATGGGATGCCGAAGCGAACGCTTTCTACTGGCACCGCTTTTTCGCCCACCAGCCGGACTTGAACTTCGACAATCCGAGGGTAGTAAAGGCCATGCTGCAGGTAATGAAGCGCTGGCTTAACTGTGGCGTCGATGGATTCCGCCTCGATGCGGTGCCCTATCTCTGCGAGCGCGAAGGCACCAACAACGAGAACCTGCCTGAGACACATTCGGTGCTCAAACGCTTGCGCGCGGCGCTCGATGAATATGCGCCCGGCAAAGTATTACTGGCCGAAGCCAACCAATGGCCGGAAGACGTGCAGCAGTATTTCGGAAGCGGTGACGAATGCCACATGGCCTATCACTTTCCGCTAATGCCGCGCATCTACATGGCAATCGCGCAGGAAGACCGTTTTCCGATCACTGATATCATGCGGCAGACACCGGAGATCCCCGCAAACTGTCAGTGGGCAATGTTCCTTCGCAATCACGACGAGCTCACGCTCGAAATGGTGACCGACTCTGAACGCGACTATCTGTGGTCGACATATGCCGCCGATCCGCGCGCCCGCATCAACCTCGGCATCCGCCGGCGGTTGGCCCCGCTGATGGACAATGACCGACGCAAGATCGAACTGATGAATTCGATTTTGCTGTCGATGCCAGGCACCCCAATCATCTATTACGGCGACGAGATCGGCATGGGCGATAATATTTATCTCGGCGACCGCAACAGTGTTCGCACCCCAATGCAGTGGACGCCCGACCGCAATGGCGGCTTTTCGCGCGCCGATCCGGCGCAGCTCTTTCTGCCCTGCATTATGGATCCGGTCTATGGCTACGACGCAGTCAACGTCGAAGCGCAAACGCGCTCGCTGTCATCGCTGCTTAATTGGATGAAGCGCCTGATCAACGTACGCAAATCGACCAAGGTCTTCGGCCGCGGTACCCTGAAATTCATCCGGCCGGCCAACCGCGCCGTGCTGGCCTATGTGCGGCAGCTCGGTGATGAGGCTATCTTATGCGTCGCTAACATCTCGCGTTCGGCGCAGGCCGTCGAGCTGGACATGAACGAATGGAAAAGCCGCGTGCCACAGGAAATGCTTGGCCGCACGCACTTCCCGCGCATCGGCGAACTGCCCTATTTGGTGACCCTGCCACCCTACGGCTTCTTCTGGTTCCATCTCAATATCGATCCGAAGAGCGAGCCGGAAAAAGTCCTGCCACGCGATATCACAACCCTAGTGATTGGGCACGGCTGGGAAAACGCGCTGTCGAGCTGGACCCGCCGCACCTTCGAGGCCGAGGTGCTGCCGAGCTTCATGCCGGAACGGCGCTGGTTCGCAGACAAGGACGTGCGATCGATTTCGCCAAAGGTCTCAGCCGCAGTTCCGGTGGAATCCGGGGAAGGCCGTTTCTCCTTTGTTGTGGTTGATTCGCTCGGGCGCAACAACGTGAGCCGCTATTTCCTGCCGCTTACGGTGCGCTGGTCACGCTATACGACGATCGACAAGGAGCCCGATTGCGTTCTCGCCGCCGTCCGGCGCGGTGCGAGCGAGGGCACTCTGCTCGATGCAACGACCGAGCCGGATTTCATCACAGTACTGCTGAGTAAGGTTCGCGCCGGCGAAACGGTCGGCAGCGACGAACAGAGGATCGAATTCCGGTCTACGTCGGCCTTTGCCGGGCCGCTGTCCAAAATCAAGTCGATCAGCGCGATCGACCGTGAGCAGTCGAATAGCAGCGTGATCGTCGACAACCAGTACGTCGTCAAGGTCCTGCGCAAGGTGACGGCCGGCATCCATCCCGAGTTCGAGATCGGCCGCTTCTTGGCCGATGTCGCCCATTTCAATAATGCGCCGGCGCTGCTCGGCACGGTCGAGCTGGTCGAAGGCAAAACCCGCACGGCGCTCGCGATTGTGCACGCCTTCATCCAGAATCAGGGCGACGCCTGGGGCGTCACCGGCGCCTCGCTCGACCGACTGATCGACGAGCAGCGGATGTTGCCCGATGAGGTTGCCGCCGACGCATCCGAGATGGCGTCGATGTTCCAGCGCATGCGGCAGATTGGCCGACGCACCGCCGAACTGCATCGCGCATTTGCAAGTTACGATATCGAAGGCTTCACGCCGGAGCCGATTTCCCCAGATGATA
>k87-2345849_pt1 | contig 10665 bp, 8 predicted proteins | sample MGYA00084033_6733616 | MGnify analysis MGYA00084033
GTCTTCGACTTTGTCAGGACGCCGGCAACCGTGGTGCCGGGATCGAACAGCGTGAGCAGCAGGTCGGTGCGCCCGGGATAGCGGATGCCCGCGGCGCAAGCAGCAAAGCGCACCCCGTCAATAGCGGGGAGATGCGGCAGCTCCTTCGGTGCAAAAGGTGAGACCTTGCCCATCTTTAAGGCTGGCGGCCCCAGGATCTAGGCGATCCGCCTTAGTGGTTCTCTTCGGCGTCTCCTGCCGAATCGGGCCCCTCATCCGGCGCTGTCTCGCCTCTGACCGCGGCATCCTGCATCGATTTCTTGATCTCGGGATCGACGATTTCGATCTTCGCGGCGTCGTGCAGCTGCTTGAGCGTGTCCTTCGCCTTCTGCGCGGTGAGCTGGCTCATGATGGTGTCCTTGACCTGGTCATAGGTCGGCAGCGGGCGCGTGCGCTTCTCCTCCACCTTGATGATGTGCCAGCCGAACTGCGTCTGCACCGGATCCGAGAGCTCGCCCTCTTTCAGCGCAAAGGCCGCGTCCTCGAAAGGCTTCAGCATCTGGCCGCGGCCGAAAAAGCCGAGATCGCCACCCTCGGCGCTCGGATCCTTGGACTTCTCTTTTGCCACCGTGGCAAAATCCTCGCCCTTCAGCAGCCGCTCCTTCACTTCCTTGGCCTCTGCCTCGGTGGCGACCAGAATGTGGCGGGCGTGAATTTCTTCTTCCGGCTTCATGCCGGCGACCTTGGCGTCGAAGATCTTCTTGGCCTCTTCGTCGGGCACGGCGTTACGCACGCTCTTGTCGAAATAGGCATCCCGCAAGGCGCGGCGCTTATGATATTTGAGCCGGTCCTCGAAGCTCTGGCCGCTCTCGAGCCCAGCCTGCACCGCAGCCTCGGCCATCAGCTCGTTCTCCATGACGAACTGCAGCAGCATGCGGCGGCGATCCTCCGGCGGGAAATTGGCAAGCTGAGCGCCGACTTCGGACGCCGCGAAGTCGAGATCCGATTGCTTGATATCGACGCCGTTGATCTTGGCAACGACAACATCGTCGGCCGAAGCGGTGAACGGTACGCAAGCCATAAAGGCTGCGACAAGCAGCAACGTGCGCCAAATTTTCACGGATGAGATCCTCTCTTATGCCCGCTTGGCTATCGCCTGAGAGCGAAAAGCGGGTTGGGTTGGGTCGTTTCCCGGGCGTTTACATAGACCGGGGGCGGCTCCCTGCCAAGCGGGGAATCTGCCGCATCTCTCCTTGAATCGCTAAGTAGAAAGCGTTGACTTTTCACAATATTTCTATATTTCCAGATTTATGGAAATATCAAAAGTGATCGGTGCTCTCGGCGCCCTGGCACAGGAAAGCCGGCTAAAGATCTTTCGTCTGCTCGTGCAGCGCGGGCCGGACGGAATGACGGCGGGCGATATCGCGCGCCGGCTCAGGCTGCCGCAGAACACGCTCTCCTTCCATGTTGGCATCCTCGCCCGGACCCGTCTTGTGGCCTCGCGGAAAGTAGGCCGCTCGATCATCTATTTCGTCGATCTTGAGGGGACCCGCGACCTGCTATCCTTCCTGGTGGAGAATTGTTGTGGCGGGAAGGCCGAGCTTTGCGGGCCTCTGATCGCGTCCGCCGAGGCCGGCTGTTTTCCCGCGTGAGGAGGAAAACCCACCATACAGATCGTAAGCAGTAACCCGCCTTTGAACGTCCTTTTTCTCTGCACCGAAAACTCGGCGCGATCGATCATCGCGGAATGCATTATGAACCGTCTCGGCGCCGCCAAGTTTCGTGGCTACAGCGCCGGCAGCCAGCCGCGCGGGAATATCAATCCCCATGCACTCGCGGTGCTGCGCAAGTCGAATTTCGACGTCTCGCAGCTACGCTCCAAGTCATGGGACGAATTCGCCGGTCCCGAGGCGCCAAAGCTCGACTTCGTCTTCACCATCTGCGACGACTCGGCGAAGGAGGTTTGCCCGATCTGGCCGGGGCAGCCCATGAGCGCTCATTGGGGTTTGCCGGATCCCGCCAAAGCGCAGGGAACCGAAGCCGAGCGGGGTCTCGCCTTCGCCGACGGCTTCCGCATGCTCTATCAGCGCATCAGCATTTTCGTGAGCTTGCCCTTCGACAAGCTGACCAAGCTGTCCTTGCAGAAGCACCTCGACGAGATCGGTCAGACCGAAGCCGTGGTGACGAAGCAGTCCGCTTAATCCCGTCGCGGCATCTCGCCCGCGCACCGGCGCTGGGCCGGGCCTCGCGTTGACAAGCCTAGGCTCCCCTCTTATGTCTCGCGGGCGGCTGCTTCCCTGGTTTTTTTGGTCGCTTTCCGCCGGTTTTATGCAAGCCGGCAGGGGACGGGCGCATGACGCTTCGACGCCGAGGTGCTTTCGCTCCCCCAAGCAAAGGCTACCTCTGAAATAGCTCCTGCGATGAGAGGCTTTACACAATGCTTTCCTTCGGTGCCTTGGCCAGCAAGGTCTTCGGCAGCTCCAACGACCGCAAGCTGAAGAAGTACCCGTCTCTCGTTGCCGCCATCAACAAGCTGGAACCGGAGGTCGCGGCACTGGCGAACGAGGAATTGCGCGCTCGTACCGACGCCTTCCGCGCGCGGGTGAAAGAAGGTGCCGCGCTCGAAGATTTGATCCCCGAGGCCTTCGCCACGGTCCGCGAAGCCGCCAAGCGCAGCATCGGCCAGCGCCATTTCGACGTCCAGCTCATGGGCGGCATGGTGCTGCATGAGGGGCGAATCTCGGAGATGAAGACCGGTGAAGGCAAAACGCTGGTCGCGACCCTTCCCGTCTACCTCAACGCGCTCACCGGCCGCGGCGTGCATGTGGTGACCGTCAACGACTACCTCGCCAAGCGGGACGCCGCCTGGATGGGCGCCATCTACCAATTCTTAGGGCTCAAGGTCGGCTGCATCGTGCACGAGCTGAGCGACGACCAGCGCCGGGTCGAATATGCCGCCGATGTCACCTACGGGACCAACAACGAGTTCGGCTTCGACTATCTGCGCGACAATATGAAGTACTCGACCGCCGAGATGGTCCAGCGCGGCCACTACTACGCCATCGTCGACGAGGTGGACTCGATCCTGATCGACGAGGCGCGCACGCCGCTCATTATTTCCGGTCCGCTCGACGACCGTTCAGAGCTCTACAACACCGTCGACAAGTTCATTCCCAGGCTCGAGAAGAGCGACTACGAGCTCGATGAGAAGACACGCGTCGTCACCTTGACCGAGGCAGGCAACGAGCGCGTGGAGCAACTGCTCACCGCGGCGGACATGCTCAAGGGCGATTCCCTCTATGACATCGAGAACGTCACCGTTGTTCACCACGTGCAGCAGGCGCTCCGGGCCCACACGCTATTCCAGCGCGACCGCGATTACATCGTAAAGAATGACGAGGTGATCATCATTGACGAGTTCACCGGACGCATGATGCAGGGCCGCCGCTATTCGGAAGGGCTGCACCAGGCGCTCGAGGCCAAGGAGCACGTGACCGTCCAGCCGGAGAACCAGACGCTCGCCTCCATCACCTTCCAGAATTATTTCCGGCTGTACGAGAAGCTCGCCGGCATGACCGGCACCGCCGTCACCGAGGCCGACGAATTCCTCGACATCTATGGCCTCGACGTGGTCGAGGTGCCGACCAACATGGACATGATCCGCGACGACGAGGACGACGAGGTTTATCGCACGGCGCAGGAGAAATATCGCGCCATCATCAATCTCATCAAGGAGGCGCGGACGCGCGGCCAGCCGATGCTGGTCGGTACCACCTCGATCGAGAAATCGGAAATCCTGTCGGAGCTGTTGAAGAAGGACAAGGTTCCGCATCAAGTCCTGAACGCGCGCTATCACGAGCAGGAGGCGCACATCATCGCCCAGGCCGGCGTCCCCGGCGCGGTGACCATCGCCACCAACATGGCGGGACGCGGCACCGACATCCAGCTCGGCGGCAATCCGGACATGCGGCTCGAAGATTGGGCCACGGAGGAGAAAGCCAAGGGCACAGAGCCGACGCCCGAGCAGGTCGTGGCCAAGCGCGAAGAGATCAAGGCTGACGTCGCCAAGAAGAAGAGCAAAGCGCTCGAAGCCGGCGGGCTTTACGTCATCGGCACCGAGCGCCACGAAAGCCGGCGGATCGACAACCAGCTGCGCGGCCGCTCGGGGCGCCAAGGCGATCCCGGCCGCTCGCGCTTCTTCCTGTCGCTGGAAGACGACCTTATGCGCATCTTCGGCTCGCAGCGCATGGACGGCATGCTCCAGACCCTCGGCCTAAAAGAGGACGAGGCCATCATCCATCCCTGGATCAACAAGGCCCTAGAAAAGGCGCAAGCCAAGGTCGAGGCGCGCAACTTCGACATTCGCAAGAACCTGCTCAAATACGACAATGTGATGAACGATCAGCGCAAGGCGATCTTCGAGCAGCGCCTCGAGCTGATGACCGACGCTGATCTCGGCGAGACCATCGGCGACATGCGCCGTCAGGTGATCGACGACCTCATCGCCAAGCACATTCCAGAGAAATCCTTCATCGAGCAGTGGGACGTTGCTGGTCTGAAAGAGGACATGCAGGGCACCTTCGATCTCGCTGTCCCGCTCGACGACTGGGCGAAAGAAGAGGGCATCGGCGAGGAAGAGGTGCGGGAGCGCCTGGTCCGGGCGGCCGACGAGAGGGCCGCCAAGAAGGCCGCCGACTTCGGGCCGCAGATCATGCGGCAGATCGAGAAGGCGGTGCTGCTACAGACCTTGGATCATCTTTGGCGCGAGCACCTCGTGACGCTCGAGCACCTGCGCCAAGTCATAGGCTTACGCGGCTATGGCCAGCGCGACCCGCTCAACGAATATAAGAGCGAGAGCTTCACCCTATTCGAGCACATGCTTGCGCGCCTGCGCGAGGCGGTGACCGGGCAGCTCATGCATGTCGAGCTCAGCCGGCAAGAAGGCGCTCCTCCGCTCGATGCGGCGGAGCTTCCTCCCATAGAGGCCCACCATCTCGATCCGACCACCGGCGAAGATGAATTTGCGCTGGAAGCTGCCGGTGCCGGTATCGCCGCTGTTGCAAGTGCCGCGCCCGCCCGCACCCGCAAAGCCGCGCAAGGCCCGAATCCCGCCGATCCTTCAACCTGGGGCAAGGTACAGCGAAACGCACTCTGTCCATGCGGGTCTGGCAAGAAATACAAGCACTGCCACGGCGCCTATAGCTAGTCGCGCCTCACGGCTCGCGAGCTGCCGTCGCCGCGCAGTCCGTCGCGGCCGGGGGCGATGAGCCTGGCGTCGCCTCCGTCACCACATAACGGCCGTCGCAGACGCTGACCACCGGCGGGACGTGCGTGCGTTCGAAGGCGTCATAGCCTTTCTTCAGGTCGGCCCAGAAATTGCTCCACTGATCTGACTTTCGCGCCGCCAAATTCTTTTCCGCCATGCGGAAGGGAAAGACCTGAACGTTGAACGCCGGCTGGCCGGAATCGAGCGCCGCGGTGACGAGCCGCCAGATCTCGTCCACGACGTCATTGGTCATGGCAAAGCACCCGATCGACTGGCAGCCGCCATGCACCATGATGAAGGACCCGGTGCGGCCTTGCGCGCGGTCGAACTCGTTGGGGAAGCCGAGACTGAACGAACGGTGCCAGCGGCTATTGGGATTGAGCTCCTCCTTGGTCACGGCATAGAAGCCTTCCGGCGCCTGGCGGTCGCCCTCGGCGAGTTTCGGACCCAACCGTCCCGACCAGAGGCAGATCGGGTAGGTCGCAAACAGCTGATAGCGGCCGTCCTTCTCCATCCAAATCTCCAGCTCGTGTTCCAGCTTGAAGATGCGCAGGAAGACCGGCGCGCCGAGCGCGAGCCCTTGCGTCGTCAGCCGGTCGTCGAACTTGGCGAGTTCGGGAGTGCCGGGCAACGGCAGCCCGGCCTGGTAGTACGAATGGTTCTGCCAGCGCGTATAGGCGATCGACGCGCGATCGAGGAGCTGCCGGCCCTCCGAGGTGAGCAGCATGATGCCAGCGCCGAGCAGCGCCACAACTAAGAGAAGCCCGAGAGCGTGCCGCAACATGGCCCCATCATGCGGGAAAGAGAGGCGAACGCGTGGCGGTGCTAATGCTTGGCCTTTGGCTTCACGACCGTCACCTTGGTCGGCGCTGGTGTTGCCGGTGCCGGCGTCGCTGGCGTCGCCGGCCCAAGCGTAAAGGCCTGATAGAGAGGTTGCTTCGGCGGCCCAAAGGTCAAGCCAAACCAACTGCCGAGCGGCTTGCCGAGCGTGCCCGCATCGGCGCTCTTCGCTGGCGTTTTGGCGGAGGCCTGCTGCAGCGCAGGCAGGCGCGGCGCGGGTTGAACCGGAAGTCTCTGGAAGGCTGGGCAAGCGCCGGCGGGATCCGGCGTCCTCCCACCCACGAACGACGCGTTGATCAGATAGTGCTTGTCACACACATCCACCTTTGGCGGCAGATGTGTGATCTCGAAATAGTCGTAGCCCTCTTTCAGGTTCTGCCAGAAGCCGTTCCACTTGTCGTCCTTGTGCTTCGCCATGTTCGCCTTGGTCATGCGGAACGGATATGCCTGCACCTGAAACGATTCCTGGCCGCCGGCGAGCGCCTCGCGCGCGAGGATGTAGATCTCCTCGATGACGCCGTCGGTCATGGCATAGCAGCCCGCCGATTTGCAGTCGCCATGCACCATAATGTCGGCGCCGGTGCGACCGTTGGAGCGGTCGTAGGCGTTGGGGAAGCCGAGATTGAAGGCGAGATAGTATTTGCTCTTCGGGTTCATCTGCGTGGAGGACACGAGATAGAATCCTTCCGGCGTCTGCCGGTCGCCCTGATTGACCTTGGGACCGAGCGCGCCAGACCAGTCGCAGATGGGATAGGTCTTGAACAGATAGTAGCGGCCGTCGTCCTTCGCCTTCCAGACTTCGAGCTCCGACTCCGACTTGAAGATACGCACCAGGATGGGCGACTTTTCGGTCATACCCTTCTGCGCGAGAAGCGCCTGTGTCTGCGCTGAGAGCGGCTTGAGATAAGGCGGAGAAAATTGTCCGCAGCCACCGAGCGCGATGACTGACGTCAGCACGCCCGCCGCGATGACGGCGTTGACCCAGCCTAGGCGAAGCATACGCAGTGCCCCTTGCGCACCTCGTCCAAGTTCATACCCAACGGGTTAAAGCGAAGTTAGCGCCCAAGATCCCCCGTGGCGCCAGAGCCTCGATACCCCCGAAACACCCCGCCATTATAGCGGTAGCAAAGTCACAGTGGGACTCAAAAATGGCAATTTTCTGGGCAGAATCCTCAGCTTATGCGGCCTATGCCCAGGAATTTATCCCGCCTCGCCTTGCGGATGGCCTCAGGCTTCATATCGTCGAATTCCGCCAAAGCCTGACCAATTCGATCTCCGGTTGACTGAACCACTTCCTTCCCGTCCCGGTGGGCCCCGCCGATCGGCTCGGAGATGATGCCGTCGATGACCCCAAGCCTGAGGAGGTCCTGGGCAGTGATCTTCATGTTGGTCGCGGCATCCACGGCCCGGCTTGAGTCCCGCCACAAAATCGAGGCCGCTGCTTCCGGCGAGGCGACGGTATAGATGGCGTGCTCCAGCATATAGACGCGGTTGGCGGTGGCGATGGCCACGGCCCCGCCTGAGCCTCCTTCTCCGATGATCACCGACACGATCGGCACGCCAAGGCTCAAGCAGGTGTCGGTGCAGCGGGCGATCGCTTCGGCCTGGCCGCGCTCCTCGGCGCCGATTCCGGGATAGGCTCCTGCCGTGTCGACCAGGCTCACCACTGGGAGCGAAAAGCGGTCCGCCATCTCCATGAGTCGCTGAGCCTTGCGGTAGCCTTCCGGCCGAGCCATGCCGAAATTGTGCTTGATCCGGCCTTCGGTGTCGGAGCCCTTTTCATGCCCGATGATCACGGCCGAGCGGCCCTTGAGCCGTCCGATGCCGCCGACGATCGCCTGGTCCTCGCCGAAGTAGCGGTCGCCTGCAAGCGGCGTGAAATCCTGCGCCAGCCCGTCGATATAGTTGCGGAAGTGTGGACGTTCTGGATGCCTCGCGACTTGCGTCTTCTGCCAGGGGGTGAGCGCCGAATAGGTCTCCTCCAGAGCCTCCTTCGCCTTGGCCTCCAGCTTGGCGAGCTCCTCCTCGATGGACATGGAGTGCTGGTCGGCGGCGAGCGCTTTCAGCTCGGCGACCTTACTTTCAAGCTCGGCAATCGGCTTTTCGAAATCGAGGTATGTGCGCATGTGGCGAAAGGTGGTCCAACGAACCCGCAAACAAGCGGGTTGCCGCTGAAAGGCGTCGGGAACGTCTTTGTTAAGTGGCCTTGGGGCGAAACCGTGTCAACCGGCAACACCCAGGGGCACCGGCGCCAAACCTAGCTCCGCTTGGTTAAATGAACCTGAGCCAAAGGGTGGTGCTGCTCGACAAGGCGCCGCAGTCGCTCCTCGATGACATGGGTGTAGATCTGCGTTGTCGAGATATCTGCATGACCCAGAAGCTGCTGCACCGTGCGCAAATCCGCCCCCCGCTCCAGCAAATGACTGGCAAAAGCATGGCGCAGCACATGCGGCGAAACCCGCGACGGCTCGATGCCGGCGGCAAGCGCGAGTCCCTTCAGCTCCTGGCCGAAGCGCTGCCGCGTCAAATGCTGTGCTCCGTCGCCGGAGGGGAACAGCCACCGCGACCGGCAGCGGCCTTGCGTCTCGTCGGTGGCAAGCGCCGCGCCATGATCCGCTAGCGCCTTGCGGGCGGAATCGTTGAGCGGCACGAGGCGCTCACGTCCGCCTTTGCCCTTGATGGTCATGACCTGGTCGTCGCTGGTCAACACGTTGCGCGAGAGCCCGAGCAGCTCCGAGACGCGAAGACCGGTGGCGTAGAGCGTCTCGAGCAGAGCATTGATGCGAAGCGCCCGCCGCTTGGCCGAGCCTTCGCGCGCCTGCTGCACCCCGTGCGCCGCGGTTTCAAGCAGCGCCTCGACTTCGGCCAGCGACAGCAATTTCGGCAATGGGCGCCCGAGCTTCGGACTGTCGATCGCCGAGCAGGGATCGTCTCTGCGCATGCCTTCCGCCAGGAGGAAACGGAAGAACTGGCGCATGGCCGAAAGTTTTCGCGCGCGAGACGTGGCGGCGAGCCCCTTGCGGCTCAGCTGCGCGAGATAAGCGCGCACATTGTCGGCCGAAGCGTCGAGCGCGGTCTTCCGCTTGGTGGCAAGGAGAGCGAGGAATTCGCTCAGATCCCGTGTATAGGCCTCGATGGTTTTCTCGGCGGCGCCGCGCTCGGCCATGAGCATGTCGAGGAACAGCGCAAGCTCAGACTGCTCGCTTGTGCCACCTCCCCCTTTTGCAGCGCCCAAGGGTCAGACCTTTCCGCGCGCGGGCCAATGAGCGTAGAGCGCCTCGAAGGCGAGGCGGCGAGCTTCGGCGTCGAGCCCAACGCGCTTTAGCGCCCGCAATCCGTCGCCAAGCGCGATCAGATGGGCGCCCTGCGGGCCGTCCGGACCGAACGCGCAAGCCGCAAGCAGGATCGTCCGCCCGACGTCGCCGGCATCGGCCGCCTCCTTTAAGGTGGAGAGCGCGCCGGTTGCCGGCAAATATCCATCGTCAGGCTGCGGTGTCTTAGCGGCAAGCTCCCAGAGCGGGATCGGCACCTCTTCGCCGAGCGCATCGAGCACCGTGACGAGGCGTTGCAGCAAAGCCCCAGGCAGCCCCGCCGTCAACGCAATGTCGACCCCGGACCCAAGGGCTGTGCGCGACCGCTCGCTTGGAGGATCGGTGGTGACGAGCAGCAGCTGCCAGCCCCGCCCGTGCGCACCGGCGAATTCCGTCAAATCCCAGGCAGTTTGGTCATCGCCGGCGAGCGCCGCCACGCGCACGCCGGTTTCGACAAAGTTCGCCGCTTGCGTGTCCTGTGCAAGCCCATTGCTTGCCTGCGCCATGGCTTGTGCCATCGGAATTTCAATCCTTGCGTCCCTGCCACTGGCGAGCAGGGCGTCGATGGATTCGGCGCGGACCTTGTCCGACGTCTGGCCTTCGAGCGCGACGAACAGCTTTGCGCGCAGCGCCGCCGGGGATTGCGCGGATTTGGGAAGCCGCTGTGCGGCCTCGCGATAAACGTTGGCGAGCGTTTCCCCGTCGATGATGTTGAGGGAGGCTGCGCGTTCCGCCGCGGCAAGGCGAAGCTCTGCTGGAGCCTCGTCGTCGCGCGCCAATAGGAAGAGAAGCTCAGGAGAGGCCCTGGCGGTGATGTCCGGCCGATTGCCGGCTTGGCCGAGCTTCAAGAACAGGTAATCGAGCACGTCGACATTTTTTGTCGGAGCCCCTCGTCTGGGTTGGCCCTCAATGGCGCTCGCGGCAAATCCCACATCGATACCGTTGCCGCGGGCAACATTGAGCGCCTGCCGCGCGCTATCCTTGTCGCCGCTCAAAGCGGCGCAATAAACCGGAATGAGAAAGGTCGCTCGCTTCGACGAGGCGTCCCCCGGTGCTTCGCTGCTGAGCTGCGCCTCGCACGCGTCCTCGGTGCGACCGGCCGCCAACAGCGCCAAGGCGTAAGACGCCGCCGCCCCTGGCTCATTGGCCTCTGCAAGGCTCTGCAACATCTCGGTCAGCTCATTGACGCGCCCGGCCCATTCGAGCGCCGCGACCCTCATGGCCGCCTCGCCGCCGGCACCCTCTGGGTTCGTGGCGAGCGCCCTGGCA